>JAANMV010001620.1_pt1 | contig 24214 bp, 18 predicted proteins | sample 7279661 | NCBI WGS metagenome assembly JAANMV01 (sample SAMN14094540, study PRJNA606508) | bioreactor metagenome | isolation source: A lab-scale SPAN reactor treating ammonium-rich wastewater day 121 | place: Ireland: Galway | collected 2017-05-16
GGAGGGAAAAAACAATTTAAACGTCGAACCTTTGCCCGGTTCGCTGACGGCTTCCGCCCGGCCTTTGTGCGATTCCAATATGTGCTTCACCATCGCCAGCCCTAGCCCGCTGCCCTTTGCGGAAAGCTTTCCGGACGATTCCGAGCGGTAGAACATGTCGAAAATTCGCGGCAATTCCTCACTGGAAATACCGAGCCCCCTGTCTTCCACCTCGATTTTTACGTACCTTCCATCCCGCGAAAGACGGATTTCCATAAACTTCGAGTCCCCGCTGTATTTAATCGCGTTGTCTATGAGGTTCAGCACCGCTTGCTTGAATCCGTTCGGGTCGGCGAGAATAAGCGGCACGTCGCCGTCTAGCTTCGTCCGAAGCCTGAATCCCGCCGCTTCGAACTGGATTCTGTAAGAATCGAGCGTTTCGAGCAGCATGTCCTTCGCATTTTGCGGCGCGATGTCATAGACCTTTTTTCCTTCTTCGATGCGCGCGAAGTCCAGAATGTTTTCGATCATGTTCGTAAGCCGCAGGCTTTCGCTGTTTATGATTCCATAGAACCGCTGCTTTTCCTCGTCCTTAACGCTTCTGCCCATAAGCAGCGTTTCCGAAAAAAGCCGTATTAGCGAAAGAGGCGTTTTAAGCTCATGGCTGACGTTCGACACGAACTGGGATTTCAGTCTTGCGAGTTCGATTTCGCGCCAGACCTGACTGTAGAGCAGAAGTACGCCGATTATTACGAGCGCGAAAGTCGCAAGCATCATCGCGAGCATCGAATTCACGACGTCCCGGCTTATCCGCGTGTTGTCCGGCTGTTTCAAATACGCCCGCACGCTCCAATACATCGAATCCTGTTTCTCCGAGCGGAAAACGTACACCCTGCCCGGCGCATCGCCCCGTTCCGCTACCGCGGCGGGATCGTTGAACGGCTTTCCGTTGTAAAAAAGTTCGAAGCCGATTTCGCTTGCGATGTCTCTTCTTCCCGGCGTGCTGTAATAAAAGAAATTCGTGTTGTCGTAAAGGAGTCTCGAATTTTCCAGATACGATTCTTCAAGCAGGCCGTAATATATAAACGCCACCGGTTTCCTCTCCCGGTTCACGATAACGGTCATGATATACGGCCTTTCGTCGTGAAGCCCCGCGCTTATTCCGACGATTTCCGCGCCGAAATTTTCGGTGAAAAAGCCGCGCGGGATGGTTCCGAACATTTCGACTTCTTCGAATATTCCTTCCGCAACTTGGCGCGCGCCCCGGGTTTGAGAGTCTTCCGGCATTCTTTTCCAAGCGGTTTCCGTCGCAAAAACCCGCGCGTAATCGGAAATAACCGGACCGGCGATAAAAACGAAGCCTGTCGCGTACGGCGTGTTCGCCTCGATGTCCGTAATGAGCGGAACGATTTTGTCCGGGTCGGTCATGTCGTGTCCGTCGAGATACTCCCGGAGAAGTAGCAGCCCCGGCTCGTAAAGCGGAGCTTCGAGCGTGTGCATCATTCTGAGAGATATGTCGAAAGCCACGCGCTCGTAATAAAAATCGGATTTGAATTTGATTTCCTCGAGGCTCGAATAGGCGATGTAGCCCATCACCGCGGCCGGAAGCACGACGAGAAATACGAGGATGCTGATGAATATCAGGCGGCGTTTAACTTGCTTTCCGGCGCTTAACATAGGACACCAATTAAGAACAAAGTTAACCGAACCTGTTCCAATCTTTCGCAACTTGATACAAGATACTTTAACCGGGCGCGGCGCGCAATCATACTAATTCACCCGTATTCGTCTCGCGGCGTAATCCAGCACGACGGTCTTTCCCGCGAAAAACTCGATTCCGATTATTCCCGCCGCGCTTCCGCCGACCACGCTTTCTATCGGGCCGGAAATTATCGGGCAGTTTTCGAAGTCGCTTGCCTCGCCGAAAAACTCCGCGGTAAAAGCGGGCACGAAACCCTTCATTGCGGTGACGCCGCCGATTCCGCCGATAAACGAACCTCCGCGGGATTTTTTTACTTCGAGGCCAAGTCTTTCCGCCGCGCCTTCGAAAAGCCCGATCGTGCCTTTGAAACCGGTGTCCACAATAAACCGCTCTTCGCCGCCTCCGGGGATAAGCGCGTCTACGAGAATCAGTCCGCCCACTTCGTGTATGGGAAATACTCCTTCGGACGGCTTGGAATCGCCTTCGGTCTCCCCGAACGCGTCCCAAATGGAAGGTTCCGAGCCGAGCTGTCTTTCGGAATACGGAGCGAGCGTTATTTTTCCCGCTCCGCCGTCGATTGTCACGACCGCACGCGTCATCAAGTCTTCGCCGATTATGCCGGAAAGCGTTTCGCCAAGCCCCGGCGCGAGCGCGGACAAGTCCATCGCCATATAAGTTATCTCGGCGGGCAGCGTCGCGCCGCAGTCCGGGCCGAGCGACAGTCCGCTTTCGAGCCGCACTAGCTTTGCGTCCTGCGCGCCGCCAACGCCCACCGCGGAAAACGCGCTTTCCTCGACTATTTTCAGCCCTTCCACGAACGTGGAATCGAGAATACTGCTCGACGCCCCCGTGTCGAGAAGAAAACGTCCCGTTTTTCCGCCTAACGACGCGTCGAGAATAAGCATGCCCGCCGGATTTGGCCTTAACGGAATTTCGTACGAATCTCCGGCGGCAAGCGTAAGCGGAAGATATTTGCCCTGCGGCGAAAGAAAAATCTTCGGGTCTATTTCGTCACCTTCGCGAGCCTCGACAAGCTTGAATTCCAGTTTCAGGCTAAGGCTTGCAAGCTCCATCTCGACCTTGCCCGGCACCGCCATCGCGCCGTTGCGAGTAACGTCGTAAACTTTTATAAGTGCGACGCCGGTTCCGTAAGTTCGATAGCCGGCAAGTTCGAAATCGCCGTCGCGTATGAAAAGGTCGCGCCTGTATCCTTCCGGGGATTCGAGCTTTACCAGCCAAACTTTTTCGCCGTTCCAATTTTCATGCCCGGCGTTTTCGGCTTTTAATCCTTCGTCGGTAAGAAACTCCACGGAATCGAAGTACATACTCGAATAAAGCTCTTCCTCTTCCGCCTTCGACAAGGGGCGCGGCTTTCCGCCCTTTGTTTGAAGCCAGGCATTTTTCCCGTCGAAGCCCATCGAAACCGAAATGATTCCCATGTCGTTGTCTATGCGAAACATACCGGGAGATTGCATCCAAGTCGCAAGCCTGATTTTCGCCGGGCCGAACGAACCTTCATACACGCTGTAAAAAGTGTCCGGTTCGCCGAATTGCTCGATATTCGCAAGCTCGCGATTCCTGAATTCTTGCCACGGGTCGGTTTCCGCGCTCGACGCGCAGGAAACCAGCATAAACGCGAGCAAGGCGAGCGCGCCGGAAACTCCGAGCCACATGCGCCGCGCAGCGCGACGGGAAATGTACGGAACATTCGGATTCATACGGTTCGGGCAGGATTATAAACGCTGCGGACAAATTTCGCGCGATTCCGGCGCAATAAAACGGCAGCTCGGACATTTATTACATTTTTTTGCAATGCCCACACATCCTGCGCCGGTTCTGCGTCATTAGCAAAATAGCAAATCTAATAGTCAAGGCATAAGATTATCTTAAAAGAAATTTTTAGATAATTTCCCAAAAAGGCTTGACAAGCGCGAATTCCATGGTATAATCGAGCCGGTTTTCAGGAGGAAACGGTATGGGCAAAGTCATAGGAATAGATTTGGGAACCACGAACTCCGCTGTTGCGGTGATGGAAGGCGACCAGCCGCAAATCATCGTGAACGCGGAAGGCGGACGCACGACGCCGTCGGTCGTCGCTTTCAACAAGGACGGCGAACGGCTCGTCGGCGCGGTCGCGAAACGCCAAGCGATAATCAACCCTAAAAACACGGTGCTTTCGATAAAGCGCCACATGGGCGAAGACTTCAACGTCGAGCTTCTAGGCAAGCCGCATTCGCCGCAGGAAGTCAGCGCGATGATTCTGCAAAAACTTCGCGCCGACGCCGAATCGTATCTCGGCGAGCCGGTTAACCAGGCGGTTATTACCGTACCCGCCTATTTCACCGACGCGCAAAGGCAGGCAACGAAGGACGCCGGAAGAATCGCGGGGCTCGAAGTGCTTCGCATCATCAACGAGCCGACGGCGGCCGCGCTCGCGTACGGAATGGACAAAGCGGAAGGCGACCAGACCATTCTAGTTTTCGACTTCGGCGGCGGAACATTCGACGTTTCGATTCTCGAACTCGGCGAAGGCGTTTTCGAAGTCAAGGCGACGAGCGGCAACAACTTTCTCGGCGGCGACGACGTCGATAAAGTGATAATGGACTGGATCGTTTCGGAGTTTAAAAAGATGGAAGGCATAGACCTTTCGAAAGACCCGAACGCGATGCAGCGCCTTAAGGAAGCCGCGGAAAAGGCGAAAATCGAGCTATCCAGCACGACAACCGCGAATATCAACCTTCCGTTCATCACCGCAACGCAGGAAGGCCCGAAGCACCTCGACCTTACGCTTTCACGCGCCAAGTTCGAAGAACTGGCGTCGGAAATTCTCGACAAGCTTATCGGCCCGACGAAGCAGGCGATGTCGGACGCCAATCTTACGGCGGGCGAACTCGACCAAGTGCTTCTCGTGGGCGGCTCCACTCGCATACCGCGCGTTCAGGACATCGTGCGCCAGCTGACCGGCAAAGAGCCGAACAAAAGCGTGAACCCCGACGAGTGCGTGGCGGTGGGCGCCGCGATTCAGGCGGGCGTTCTGTCCGGCGAAGTCAAAGACATTCTGCTTCTCGACGTCACTCCGCTCTCGCTCGGCATCGAAACTCTCGGCGGCGTGTTCACGAAAATCATCGAGCGAAACACTACGATTCCAACGCGCAAAAGCGAAATCTTCACGACCGCGAGCGACAATCAGAGCGTCGTCGAAGTTCACGTGCTTCAGGGCGAGCGCGAAATGGCGGCATACAACAAAACTCTCGGACGCTTCCAGTTGGTGGGCATTCCCCCCGCGCCGCGCGGCGTTCCGCAAATCGAAGTCACTTTCGACATCGACGCGAACGGAATAGTCCACGTTTCCGCGATGGACCTTGCGACCAAAAAGCAGCAGAAAATCACGATTACGGCGACAACGAACCTATCGAGCGACGAAATCGACAAAATGGTTCGCGACGGCGAGAAATTCGCGGAGGACGACCGCCGCAAGCGCGAGGCTGCCGAGGTTAGGAACAAGGCGGACAGCCTGATTTACCAAACCGAAAAAAGTCTTCGCGACTTCGGAACGCAGGTGCCGGCGGAAGAGAAGAAAAACGTCGAACTCGCGCTCGAAGCGCTTCGCGAAGCGCGCGACACCGAAGATTTGGAACAAATCAAACGCGCCACCGACGAACTCGTTACCGCGAGCCAGCGGATGGCGGAAATCATGTATGCGCAGGCGCGTTCGGATTCGTCCGGCTCCGCGCCGAAGAGCGACGCTCCGCCGGCGTCCAAGCCCGAAGCCGATGCGCCTCCGAAGGACGCACCCGGCGAAGCGGTGGACGCGGAGTACAAAGATATTTAGTCAATTCTTCCGGGCGGACGTGCGTGCGTACGGCGCTATTTCGCCCGAAGATTAAAAATACGCCAAAGGAGGATCGGCAAATGATGAAGGATTTGGTTCGTTTTGCGCCTTTTAAAGACGTTCGCAGGCTTAGAAACGAGATCGACCGTTTGTTCGATCTCGGCTATCCTGCTTTTGGGGAATCGGCCATCGGCGGCTTTATTCCCAGCGTGGACATTCGCGAGGACGACACCGGACTCGCGTTCGTTTTCGAACTTGCCGGCATGAGCAAGGACGACATCAAAGTTGACGTGGAGAACAACGTTCTAACCGTCAGCGGCGAGCGGAAATTCGAAAGCGAAGAACAAGGCAAAAACTGGCATCTCGTGGAACGCGGGTACGGCAGTTTCAGGCGCAGTTTTTCGCTTCCGAACACCGTCGACCCGTCCACAGCGGACGCCGAGTACAAAAACGGCCTTCTGACCGTAAAACTCGACAAGCGTCCGGAAGTAAAAGGCCGTCAGATTCACGTCAAGTAGTACCGGGATTTTTGCGGGGCGGGCGCGCCGCCCCGCATTTTCTCCGGATTGCCGGAGGAGGAATGTTGTGGTCGAAATAAATATACTCGGCGAAGAACCGGACGGCGCAGGAAAGGGCTGGCGGGAAAGAACGGAAGATTCAGAGCTTTCAAGTTTCATCGGCGAAGATATGGTCAAGGACGGGTCGGGCTGGACGGAGTCCGAAAGGCTCGCCGTAACCGCGGCCGATGCCGCTCCGGATTCAGACAAGCCTCAAATTCCTGAGTATCAGGAAGGCGGCGCCGATGAATCCGTCGAAAAAGCCGCGGAAGTTCATTTATCATCCGGCGAGTCCGACGACGAAATTCCTTACGAGGAAAGCGCTCATGTTGGCGTAATGCACGGAGACCAGATAGAACGCGTAGAAATCGAGGAAATGCAGCGCGAAATCGAGCGGCTGAAAAACGATCTCGAAGTCGCGCAACGGGCGCTTGAAGAAGCGGCGGTGAAAGCGCAAGAGAATTTCGAACTGGCGCAGCGCAAACAGGCAGAATTCATCAATTTCCGCAACCGGATGCGCCAAGAAAACGAAACAAACCGCAAGCGCGCCGTCGAAGGTCTCGTCGAAGATTTGCTACCTGTGCTCGATTCGCTGCAAAAGGCCGTGTACAGCATTCCTGACGAAGACAAAAGCTCGCCGTGGTCGGACGGGCTACTTCGCACGTTCCATCTTTTCGTGAATTCCCTCGGAAAGTATTTCGTAACCGTAGTTTCAGAATCTGGCGTCTCGTTCGATCCCGAGCGCCACTCCGCAATGCTCGTCGTGGACGACGACGAACATCCGGACAACACGGTTCTCGAGGTTTATCAAAACGGCTATCTCGTGGCGGACAGGCTGCTTAGACCGGCGATGGTAAAGGTCGGCCGAAACACCGGCGCGGCGAAATCCAAAGCCGGAATGCCCGCTCCGGAATCGCAGCCCGCGCCGGAGCCGGAAATCGAAGCCGCGGCTAAGCCCGATGCTGCGCAAGAAGCGCCGGAGCGCGCCGGCGAAATGACGGCTTCGGCGGGAAGCGCCGGCGATACCGAGGCCGTGTACGAACTCGGCATTTCGGAATCGGGCGCGGAGAGCGAAGATGCGGGCGAAAAGCGAATCAAAAGTTTGGACGACATTATCGAGGATTGACGCCGGCGGGTGAGCGTAGAGAATGCAGACCAAAACCGACTATTACGACGTGCTCGGAGTGCCGCGCGACGCCTCGCCGCAAGACATTAAAAAGGCGTACCGGCGGCTCGCCCGTCAACATCACCCGGACATCAATCCCGGCAACCCCGAAGCCGAAACGAAGTTCAAGGAAATCAGCGAAGCGTACGAAATTCTTTCCGACGCGGATAAACGCCAGAAGTACGACCGGTTCGGCCACGCGGCTTTCCAGCGCGGCGCGGGCGGCGGCGGCGGACAGGCGGATTTCGGCGGATTCGGAAGCATCGACGAAATATTCGAGCAGTTCTTCGGCGGAATGGGCGGATTTTCCGGTTTCGGCGGCCGCCAGCGCACTCAGGAAAGGCCGGACGCGCCTTCGCGCGGACAGGACGTTCACCAAAACCTTACGCTCGAATTCGCGGACGCGTTTACGGGTACGACGATTCATTACGAATACATGCGCCGCGACCTTTGCGACCGGTGCAAGGGCAGTTCCGCCGAGCCGGGCACGCAGCCGGTGACTTGTCCGGATTGCGGCGGAAGCGGGGTGCGCACGATTTCGCAGGGATTTTTTACGATGCGCCAAACGTGCAACCGGTGCGGAGGAGCGGGCCGGATAGTGCGGGAACCCTGTAAAAAATGCTACGGCAGGCGGTTCGTCCAGCGTCTCGAACGCGTGGAAGTGAAAGTGCCGGCGGGCGTGGACACGGGAAGCCGCATCAGGCTGACCGGCAAGGGCGATTCCGGGCTGAACGGCGGGCCGCCGGGCGATTTGTATTTGAGCGTGGAAGTGCGCTCGCATCAGCTGTTCGAACGGCGGGGCGACAATATTTACTGCGAGATACCGATTTCGTTTTCCGAAGCCGCGCTCGGCGCGAATATCCAGATTCCCACCGTGGACGGCCGCGTGAACATGAAAATCCCGCCGGGAACGCAAAGCGGCGAAGTGCTGAGGCTGCGCGGCAAGGGATTTCCGCGGCTCAGCGCTTTCGGCAGCGGCGATATGTACGTGCTTCTCAAAGTAGCCGTACCGTCGAAGCTCGACCGTGAATCGCGCGATCTCATCAGGGAATTCGAAAAGCGCAACCCCGCGGATCCGCGCCTCGACATTTACAAGCTCGCGGAAAAGAAAACCGGCAAGTAATTTGGCGCTTCGTATTTCGTTTTGTGTTTTTTTCGGTACGCGGCATGCGGCGATTAGCCGGTAGTACAGATTTCATGCCGGAAGAGCGGATATCGGCCGGACGGCGGTTTTGGCCGAAGTGTCCGCCGTTTTGAATAAATATGGCGAAAAAAGTATCGGAAGAATTCAGCGGACTTCCAGAAGACGAACAGGGCGTCTTCTCTATCGGCGCGGTGGCCGGAATGTACGGAATTCATCAACAGAGCCTGCGCCAATATGAAAAGCTCGGCCTGCTCGTGCCGGCGCGCACGGCGGGAAAAACGCGGATGTATTCGAAACGCGACATCGAAAGACTCGAAATAATACTCAACCTAACGCAAGAAATGGGCGTGAACCTGGCGGGCGTCGAAATCGTTTTGAAAATGCGCGAGCAGATAACCAAACTTCAGGGCCAGCTAAGCGAACTGCTGGTGCGATTTCGCGACCATCTGGAGCAGGAATACGAAGAGCGGCTCGCGGACGCGCACGACGAAACGGCAATCGTCCCGATTTCGAAAGCCCGCGGCATCGCGAAGAAAGAGTGAGATTTCATATCAATATTGCGGGAGCGGAACCCGCACCTTCTGCAACAACAATCTTACTTCCGGTTCGACAACGAAGTGACGGGCGGCGGGAAAAAAAATGGTCTTGTATGCCGCCAAAGGAATCCGCTCGCATTTTTGCCTCGAGCGGCGAAATCGGCAATTTCCGGCTGTAAATTATTGTTTTTTGATGTAAATAACAGTATTCTTTTTTGCCGCCCCATTCCGGCGCGGCAAGTATTGCGTGCCTTGAATTGGGAATAATCGCTTGTTCATCAAGCAGGGAGCTGGGAAATGAAAAACGTAAACGCCTTTTTCGTCAAAAACCGTCCGCCGGCGCTACGGGCAGGACTGATAATTCTTTTGCTATTGCTCTTCGCCTTATCGGCAATATCGTGCAATTCGTCCAGCCGGCTCACGAACGCCGCAGGCGATAGCGGCGCCGGGTTCGCGCCTTCCCCCGCGCAATCGGTTGGCATAGATGACGCGCTTGCCGAAATAGAAGCAGCCGAAACTCCGGCATCCGTGGACGAGGCCGTTTATCGGCTGCTGAAAGATGAACTGATGGCGCGTCTTTCCGAACGCGCCGCAGCGGAAGGCGGGCGAATCGTCTCTGCCGCGCCGAAGGGCGATGCGGGTAAAGTTACGAGTCTTACGTTCAACAAAACCACCGGCGTGCTCGCTTGGAATTACGCGAACCTCGGCGATTACGACATATCCGGCGAAGTAGGCATTTCCGACATTACGCCGATCGCTTTGAATTATCTGCAAATGGTCGGCCTAAGTCCCCAGCTTGCATGGGTTGACGGGGACAAGAGCGGCGAAATCGGCATTTCAGACATAACCACCATCGCGCTGAATTATCTCAGCGCAGTTCAAACGTACAAAATGTATAGGTCCGAGGACGGCGAAAGCGGCTGGGAAGAATTCGGCACCGAGCTTCCGTTCGGCAAGGGCGGCTCGTATCCCAAGCGGTTCACCGTCAACCTTTCGCCCACGGAAACATTTTACGTGGCGGTGCGCGCAACGGGCAGCGGCGGAACGCTGGGCGAAATGAGCAACGTAATCCAAGTTTCTCCCGATACGCCCACGCCTCCGTCCGTAACCGGCGTGAATCCGATTTCGGGCCAAACCGGCCAGCCCGTAAGCTTCGCCGCGACGGCGACCGGCACTCAGCCGTTCACTTATCAATGGAGCTTCGGCGGCGGCGCGACGCCCGACACATCCACCGACGCGGCGCCAGCAGTTACGCTCGGAGCGGAGGGAAGCTATAACGCGAGCGTAATCGTGACGAACGCCGCGGGCGAGGACACGTTCGACTTCACGCTGACCGTGACGGGGACGGGCGACGCGCCCGCAATCGTGTCGGTCTCGCCGCAATCCGGACTGACCGGCGCGAACGTGCAGTTCTCCGCGGTCGTCAGCGGAACACTTCCGATGACATACTCGTGGAACTTCGGCGGCGGCGCCAGCCCGAACACTTCGACGGTGGAATCGCCATCCGCAACGCTCGGCGCGCCCGGAAACTATAACGCCACGCTGACCGTAACGAACGCGTTCGGCAACGACACGCTGCCGTTCACGCTGACCGTCACCGAAATTACGGTCACCGACTGGGTTCGCACTTGGGGCGGTTCGAGCCGGGATGAAGGATATGCCATCGCAGTAGATTCGCAGGGCAGCGTGTTCGCCGCGGGTAGGTGCGACAGCTATGGAGCCGGATTCGCCGACACTTTCTTTCTTAAGTTCACCGCAGACGGAAACTTGGCCTGGCAAAGAACTTGGGGCGGCAGTAACTACGAAATGGTGTATGGGCTTGCAACCGATTCGTCGGGCAACCTTTACGCAGCGGGCTCGACTTCCAGTTTCGGTGCTACCATCACCGACTCGTTCGTTCTAAAGTTTTCGCCGGACGGCAATTTGCTGTGGCAAAAAATGTGGGGCGGGTCGAGCATGGATTATTCTAACGCGGTCGCAACCGATTCTGCGGGAAACGTTTATGTTGCCGGCTATACGGAGAGCATGGGAGCCGGTCAATCGGACGCTTTCTGGCTGAAATATTCGCCGGCGGGCGATTTGCTGATGCAAAAAACTTGGGGCGGCAGCGGCCTCGACGGCGCTTTTTCGATTAAGGTTGACGGTGCAGGAAACGTTTATCTCGGCGGCGATACGAGAAGCTATGGCAGCGGCACGAGCGCATTCGTCGTGAAGTTTAACTCCGCGGGCGACATTCAATGGCAAAACGCGTGGGGCGGAACGGCAATGACGGATGGAAACTTCTGTCTTGGATTGGCCGTGGACGCAACCGGAAACGTTTACGCCGCCGGGCGCACCAGGAATTTCGGCGCGGGCGGAGAGGATGCGATATTGCTGAAATATTCATCTTCCGGCGCGCTTTTGTGGCAGAAAACCTGGGGCGGAACCGGATATGAGGACGCCAAAACGGTCTCGGTAGACGGCGCGGGGAATGTTTATATCGCAGGAGCGACGGACGGATTCGGAGCGGGAAGCGGCGACGCGTATTTGGTTAAGTTCGGTTCGTCCGGCAGTATGATTTGGCAGAAAACATGGGGCGGCACGTCGGCGGACGCCGCATCTGCAATTTTCGTCGAATCCGACGGTAGGGTGAACATTGTCGGCGTCGCGCCAAACAATTCGGGTTCTTGGGGCACACCTGGCGGAGTTGTTGGCTCTCCCACCGGAAAAGAAACCGCCGCGTCTTCTTCGGGCGGCACGGGCACGGGCACGAATTCGACGCCGAGCGGCACGGTGGGCACGCCGAGCGGTGTTCTCAATACGGGCGGAGGCGGAAACGACGCGCTGATTATCAAAGCCATGCTGAGCTGATCGGATCGAAACCGCATCGGATTAAGCGGACCGCAGGCACGTGCGGCAATGGCCGAATTGTCCGCAGATAGTTGCACGAGCGGCGCTTCGGGGGAATAATATCTCAAACCCGGTGTTTCCGAGAGGATTCGGAGCAGGCTTTCCGGTCCGGCCTTGCTTGCAAGCTGCGAATACTTGACAAAAAATATGTATAATTAAATCGATGGGAAAGCAAAAAAGTATTGAGTTAGAAATTCGGGATATCGCAGGCCGGGAAAGCTCCAGCCGGGACAACCCTGTTCTTGAAAACTGCGGTCGGGAAGCGCATAAGCCGGCCGGGCCGGAGCTTTGTAATTTCTGCGAAGGCGGCGGCATAGAGAAACTCGCCGAAAGCGCGAAGCGAAAGGTGTTACGAAGGATGATGCGCAAAGACGTGCTCGCCGCGGCGGGGCTTAAAGAGCTTTCCGCGACTCTGAAAGTGCTTTGCGATGCCGATTTCTATTGCGGCCGGGCTGCGGATGGCGAAGGTGCGGAAGAGGGCATGCCGTTATGGGAAAGGTCGATCGACCGGCTTATCGAGCGGCATAACATAAGAATAGGCGAGAGCGAAGAAAGCTGATGGCAAAGCGAAAGCGAAAACGCGCGCATGGCGTGCGCCGCATCGACGCGCCGCAGCGCGCCAAAATCGAGGCGGTCTATGGCAAATTCGATTTCGTCGATTTTTCGGGCGAGATCGAATATAAGCCGCATGAGTCGCAGGAAATAATCCACGCATCGCGCGCCCGTTTCAGGCTGGCGCTCTGCGGCCGCAGGTTCGGAAAATCCACGCTCGCCGCTTACGAATGCGCATACGCCGCGACTTCGCCCGGCGCGCGCGTATGGGTGGTCGCGCCGTTCAAGGAACTCGCCACGCGCGTCTGGCGGACGGCGCACGACGTTTTCCGGCATAAGCTGCCGTTCGACATTTCGTCGGATAGAATCTCGGAACTGACTCTGAGGCTTGGAAACGATGCCGAGCTGTCCGGCAAAACCGCGGAAAACCCCGATTCGCTGCTCGGCGAAGGCCTGGATTTCGTCGTTCTCGACGAGGCGGCGCGCATACGGCCGGGCGTGTTCCAGCGCTACATCTTGCCGTCGCTGGCGGACAGGCGCGGGCGCGCGCTGCTAATCGGCACGCCGGGCGGGAGGGGCTGGCTGCGGGAGCTTTTCGAAAGCGCGGACGTATTGCCCGAAGTAGAGGTTTTCAAATTCGGCACGGCGGAAAATCCGTACGTATCGCCCGCGGAACTGGCGCTTCAGCGGCGGCTTATGTCCGAGGCGGATTACAGGCGCGAATTCCTTGCGGACTTCGCGGCGGACGATATGCTCGTTTATCCGATGTTCGACGCGACCGTGCATACGGGCGAGGCGAAGTACTCAGCCGGCTTGCCGCTGTATGCGGGCTGCGACTTCGGATATACGAATCCGGGGTGCGTTTTGTTCGCGCAGGTCACGCCGTCCGAATCGCTGGTCGTGCTCGCCGAAATTTACGTGCGCGGGATGACAGCCGGCGAGTGGGCCGATGCGGTTTTGTCGAAAGCGAGAGAGCTTGCGAAAAGGCGGCGGCCTTCGCCTCCGGTGGTGTACGGCCGCGGCGGGCGGGAAAGGCTTTTCGACGCGAATCGCGATTATCCCGGCGCGCAATTTGGCAATGGCGCGGGAGCGGCGGCGGACGGCGCGGGGCTTATCGCGGCGGCGTTTTGCGACCCGGCGGGCGCGGGCGAGCGCGCGATATTCGAGCGGCATGGAATTCCGACAATCGGGCCGCGTGCGGGCGTGGAGGCGGGCATCGTGCGGGTGCGCGCGCTTCTCGAACCGGCGGACGCGTCGGCGGGGCCGCGAATCCTAATCGGGCGCTCGTGCGTGAATCTAATCCGCGAGTTCGGCGATTACTGCTACGAGCCGGATTCGCCGGAGCCGCGCGTAATCAAAACCGGCGACCACGCACTCGACGCGCTGCGCTATCTTGCGGTGGGCCTGGGGCTGTAAGGGGGGGTAATATCGTCGGTTAACTTCAGTTTCTGTATTGGCAATACGCCTTGTTTCGTGATAGGCTTTCGCTTCCGGATAAGCTCCTGGAGATTTTACCAATTGTAAAGTTATAACTTGACACATGGCGGTAAGCGGGGTATCATGAACAGTGAGCAAGCGGATGGCGTTGCCGGACGAGATTTTTTGCTCTTAGCCAAAGGATTGCATCGCCGAGCCTTGGTGTACGGCAAGGAAGCGGATTTTCGAAATTGGCTAGGTAATATTTCGCGTCCTAAAGCCCCCGAGTTGCTAAAAGCGGTGGATAATGTGGTGAATATGCCGCGCGAGCAATTGATGAAGTGCGGGAATTTGTTCAAGTTTTTGCAGGGCACCGAGCCGAAACTCTTCGAAATCAGGCGTGACCAAGCGCGTCTGTTTTGCTTTCAGCTTGAATCTGGCGATCTCGCTGTGGTTCACTGGATTCAGAAAAAGGGCAACAGGATTCCTAAAAACGAACTAAAAACCGCCGAAAAGCGAACGAAGGAGATGCTTGGCAATGACTAAGCAAACGGATTTTCAGAATTGGCTTGATGAACTTAGGCAGACCACGGATTACCGGGCGGCCAATGCGGCAATCGATTTCATAGTCGAATGCGAGATGCGCCGAGACGAACTTGGCCTTACCTATGCTGATCTTGCTAGAAAACTGAATGTAAGCCGCGCACGCATCAACCAGCTTTTCCGCGGCGAAACCAATATGACTGTACGCACGATGCAGGAACTCGCGGATGCGCTCGGCCTCGCGCTAGAAATCAAAACCGCGTCGGTAGGTTTGAACGCCGATAAAAGGCTTCGCAACTTGTCTGTGCTTAATACTTGGACGAGAAATGGCGATGATTTTGGAGATGTAAATGAAGATAAGTCCAAAGACTACTGCGGTAGTGCAGCCTAAAGATGTTGTTGTTTGGTCGTTTAGTGCTGAATCGTTGCCTCAATCACAGGAAGTTCGCAATTCGCATAAGGTTGATTTCGAGCACCTAATAAATCCTGAAAATAATTTGATACATCAAATTCCGATGGAAGTAAAGATAGAGTCGGTATCTGAAATTGAACCGAGTTTTAAGTTATCCATATCCACTTCGGCGTTTTTTGAGTTTAATCCTGATTGCGAAGCCGACGCAATTGCGCATATGATAGTTGCCAACTGCATTCCAATGACGTACAGCGCAATCCGGGGTCTTGTATTAAGTTTGACTGCGGCTATGGCGTTCGGTCCCGTGACCATTCCTTCGGTAAACTTTGTCGAACTCATGAAGCAAAAGGCACGTCGTCAAGCGAAGAAGTCCGTGTAATCTTCGGTTTAGCAATTTAGTATTCCGGCATTAAGCCGCTTAAAAAGGCATTGCAAATAAGCCAATCTGCTACCATGTCCCCCGGTATGGGCGAGGTTAAATTTATGGCGGTTTTACGCGGTTTGTTTGCTGCGGCGATGCGCGGCGCGTTTCCGGCGGTTTTTGCGAAATGCGCGGCGGCGGCCGTTTCGCTCGTAGTTCTGGCGATATGCACTCCCGTCGCTGCTCCTACCGCGGATGCGGCGGAGCCGGCGTCCGGCGAGTCAACGAGCAGCGCGGGAACTTCCGGCCAGATTATCGTGGACGTGTCGCGCAACTTCGCGGGCAGCATCGCGACCATAGACGACCCGCACGGGCGCGGCGCAATCGCCATCGTCGAAAGCGGCGTCACGCTGGATATGGGCGGCGGCGAAGTGCGCTCGACGCAGGCGAACGCGGCTCTGATGGACGGCGTCGGGATTTACGCGAAGGGGCTTAAAAACGTAACGATAAAAAACGGCATCGTCGCGGGCTACAAGTGGGGAATTTTCCTCGAAGATTGCGAAAACGTCACAATCGAAAACATATACGTTTTGTCGAGCCGCACGCAAAAGCTGGCCTCGACGGACGAGATATACGACACGGCGGACTGGCTGAACCAGTGGAGCGTCGAGGGCTTCGAAGAGTACGGCGGCGCGATATATTTGAAAAACTGCACGGGCGGAATCGTGCGCGGCGTGCAGGCCGAGTTTCAGCAAAACGGCGTGACGCTCACGCGCAGCCGGCGGATAACTATCGAAAACTGCCGCTTGAGTTTCAACAGCGGCTGGGGCATTCACCTTTGGGACGCCGACAACAATCGCATTCGCAACAACGAGGCCGAATATTGCTACCGGCTCGAAACGTGGAAATACTCGGCGGGCGGCGACAGCGCGGGGATACTAATCGGCAACGATTCGAATTTCAACATAGTCGAAGACAACAGCTTCGCGCACGGCGGGGACGGCATTTTTCTCTGCGGCCAGCGCCCTTGGCTTAAACCCAGCAACTTCAACACGTTTCGGCGCAACGACTGCCGGTTCAGCCCGCACAACGGCATCGAGGCGACGTTCAGCCGCGGCAACCGGTTCATCAAGAACAACGTGAGCGGCAGCAGGTACGGCTTTTGGCTCGGTTATTCCCGCGAAAGTCTGGTCGAATCAAACGTTATCGAGCACTGCATCGAAGACGGCATCGCGATCGAGCACGGGAATAACAACACGATTACGGGCAACATTGTTTCGCACTGCAAGGTGGGAATTCGCATTTGGAACCGCCCGATGCCGGATTGGGTGGGGAACGACCCTAGCCACGATTACACGATAACGTGGAATACGATTAGGAACGCGTACACGGGGATTTTCGTCGAAGACACGCAGCGGGCGCAGATCGAAAACAACTTCATCGCGGCCACGGGTTACGGGATTCGAGTAAACGAATCGGCGGACGTAACGCTGCGGCAAAACGACGTTTCGCTCTTCCGCAAAAGCGGCATCGAGATTTCGGCCAGCGAGAATTGCGCCGAAGAGGACAATTCGGTTTCGCAGCAGGGATAAATCGGACCGCCCGGTATTTCAAGCTTGCAACAAGGGCGTTTCGTCGAACAAGTTTTGCATTTTCCTTTCGCGTCATTGCAAACGCATAAAGCCAAGTTTAAACTTGACATTTTCAATCATCCCGAATATCTTTATGCAAACCTTTGTTGTGGGGAATTTTTTATCATTGGTTCTGGAGGCTTGAAATGCTTTGCGGCAACTGGGGTCTGCGCGTAGCTCTTTGGGCAATAGGACTGCTCGCTTCGCTTCCGCTAACGGCGGGTGCCCAGCAGAGCAGCAAAGATAATGAGCTGATAATCGACCGCGTAAATCAGGCAATAGACGTATTGAGTCTCAGCCCGGTAGAGCGAATGACCGTGATTCTCGAAGAGCGCATTGCGCTTTTGGAAGAAGGCGAAAGCGAGCTGGAAACCAAAGAACTTAGGGAATTTCTAAAGAAAACATTAGGCGCAAGATACTACCAAGTAAAAGACGAACGATACGCTTTAAATCTCGACTGGGCATTCTTGAGTTCGGTACTAGAGGATTATTCAAAAGACCCGAACGAGCAAAACAAGCTGCTTTCAGACTACATTGTTGCAAAATGGAATCTTTGGAATTCCGCAGATATTGCATTCCACACGATGCTGGCCCGATTGCTTGTAAGAAGCGATAAAACTCAAAAGCTTGCCGATTTGCTCGACAAATTCGACCCCAAAACCGGCGGCCGCACGTTCTTTCAAGCCCTAGCCGGAAAAGGGGAAGGGCCATATGCCAATATTAGGCGAGCACGGCTTGTCGAGCTGTATAGAATCGGAATCGAGCACATTGCGAAGCAGGGCTCCCAAAAACGATTGATTCAATGGGTTGACAACATGGCGAAATGGGATGCCGAAGGAAAGGTTGTCGTAAAGCGTGTCGAAATACCGGCGGACATGTTTTACAGCGGCTTGCCAGGAACTACTCACAGGCTTAAGGCCAGCACATTGAACGCATTGTTGAAATATAAATTGGAAGGCGATAAGGAGGTTTTGAACGTCCTTACGCGAGATGTGGCGGATTTACTGGAAACCATGCTAAGGCGCGGACAATTCGACATAGCATCCGACGAGCTATTGTATTTCAACAAAATTAGAACCGAAATGAACATCGATGCGAAGCCGGAGCTTCAGGAGCTTTACATTACGCTTTTGCCAATTAATACGACGAACCGGCAGATTGCAAATGAAAAGGAACGTAAGGACAGGGAACGTATAATTCTATGGGACAAGAAGCGCGAAGAGCTGTTCAGCAAATATCCAGAGCTTCAATATATGGACCAATTCTTGGAAGAGCTAAACTATCCGGAGTTTTTTCAGGAAAAGGAAGGCGTGCCGGTCGGCCAGCGCGTGGATGATGCGAAACGCATTCCGGGATTCGAGCAGAACAAAGTGATGATTTATTTATTAACCGCGATTATGCATGAACTGGAGGAAGGGAAATGAGCGCGAAGCTTTTGTATTTTCTGCAGTTTGCCACTCTGCTCGTTTTCATATTGCCATCGTTTCCGGTAGCGGCGCAAGATGATGAGGAAGTTGGCAAAGAAAAAAGCGAATGGACAATCGCAATTTACGGACAATCTGAAGGAGAAGCGGGCGGAATATTGGATTACGCCTATAATCGCGTTGTTTCCTATTTGTCCGACTGCGAGGATTTAAACATAGTGGACAGAAATGTCCTTGATAAAGTGTTAACGGAGCAAAGACTTTCAATTTCAGGTTTCGCCAATACGTTCGACATTATCGAGATCGGACGTCTCGAAGTAGCAAGCCACCTGCTTGGGCTTAAAGCCGGAGAATTCGAAGGCCAAGTTTCCCTAATGTTCGTTCTATACGATACTGCAACCGGCAAGCAAGTTTTTTCGCAAGAATATAAGGGCAAATTTCGCAGACTTGACTTGCCGACATTTATACTTGCCGATACCGTAGCCAAAACCCTGACCGGCGAAAGCCTACCTATTCCGGATGGATTCGGCAAAGTCAAATTTACCTCGGGCGAATTGGACGTATACGTGAAGGTTTTATGCGATGGTAAGCATCAAGACGGTACTTATTACGTACATGGCGAAACGATAATAATCGACGGAGACAAGCCGATTATCCAGTTTATAAAAGGGGAAGATTGCCTGTTCGGATTTGCATTTGGGGAAACGCCGGTGCCTGATGAAATTGTGCTCAGCGAAATTCCAAAACACAGACTGGAGGCTTTACAACGGGATATAAATTTATCGAAGCTGTCTCCGATGCAAAGTGAAATGATGGCAAAATACGGGCTGTACGGTTTGCTTATTTTCGATATGTGGGTTTACCGGAACATGCCGGTTTCGGACATTGCACTTTTTATGAACATGCCGGATGCCCAAATCAACTTGTTTGAGACAGAATTCAACGATTTGGAAGAGCGGCTCTTCGGCAGTTTATAGTACTCTGTGCGCAGCCAGTGCTTTGCGATTTTGTTTATTCGCATCCAAGCGGTTTGCAAAACATCGTAACCCGGACAAAACATGTTACAATTGTCTCGATTATGCTGAACCAGACTGCCGAGCTTGGAATTCAAATCGCCGTTTATCTTGCGCTGAGGCCGGACGCAGCGCCAATGCCGCCGTCGCGCATCGCCGAAACCGTCGGCGCGAGTCCGACGTATCTTTCGAAAGTCGCCGGACAGCTTGCGAAGGCGGGGATATTGCGCGCCGTAAAGGGCGTGCACGGCGGGATGACGCTGGCCTTCGCGCCGGAAAACCTCAGCCTGCTCGAAATAATCGAGGCGTGCCAAGGGAAATTTCTTGCGGACTACTGCGAGCGCACCGACTATCTCGACGAGGTTTGCGGGTTTCATCTTGCGATGCACAACCTTTACGAAGCCGTGAAAGGCGCGCTCGGCACGACCACGCTTGCGGACATTATCGCCAAGCCCGCGCCGGACGCGTCGCTTTCGAAAACCGTGAGCTGCAAAATGGGCTGGTGCAGAGCGCTGCTCGATTGCGCTGCAAAATCCCGCTGAATTGCCGTTTTCCGGCGAAATACTTGCGTAAAATCGCGGAGCTTTACAGCGCCAGACGAATAAATTCCGCGTTTTCGGAGGAAAAAATACCTGCGGAGGGCGTCAATTCGCACGGAAGCGATTGGCGTTGTATAATTTCCGCCGCGGCGCGTTAATCGCGGTTCGCTTTTCGGAGGAGTTTTGACGGGCGACGACTTAAACAAAAGGGAGCGCTCGCATGGCGGCGCGGAATCTGCGGACTTTCGCGGCGGCGAAGGCGCGGAGTCCTTAAAAAGCGGATTATCGCTTGCATTGCCGCTCGGAGGCGCGGCCGCGCTAATCGGGCTTGCGGTCATTTTCGGCTGGATTTTCCGCGTGCAATTTCTCGTACAGCCTATTTCGAACGCAGTTCCGATGCAGTTCAACACAGCCCTCGCTTTCGCGCTTGCCGGCACGGCGCTTTTGGTATCGAACCGGCGGCAGGCCAAAATCGCGCTTGTTTTCGGATTAGCCGTCTTTCTCACAGGTTTTATTACGCTGCTTCAATACATAACCGGGTCGGATTTCGGTATCGACGAGCTTTTCATGAATGCTTGGGTAGATACGAAAACGAGTTCGCCCGGCAGAATGGCGCCGAATACCGCGCTGTCGTTCGCGATTTTCGGGCTTGCCGCGATTCCGCTTTCGCTGCGCGCCGTGCGTGAAAAATTGCAATTCGCGTCCGCAATTGCCGGCGTCCTTATCGCCGCGCTGGGCGGCATCGCTCTTTGCGGTTACATTTTCGGCATCGAAACCGCTTACGGCTGGGGAATGTATACGAGAATGGCGCCGCTGACCGCGGCGTGCTTCATACTGCTCGGCTCGGCTTTGACGCTGGCCGCCAAAAGGCGCGCGGAAATAGCGCTCGGCGAAAGGGTCTTTTGGCTTGCGCCGATTTCCTCTATTGGGGTTTTCGCGGGTTCGGTTGCGCTTTGGCAGGCGCTGTACGTTCACCTCGAAGACACGGACAAAGCCGCCGCGGCGATTGTCTTTCTATCCGGCGTCGTAATGGCGGCGCTTTTGGGGCTTGCAATCCGATTCGGACAGCAATCCCGCGACCAGAAAACCAAGCTCGCGCTCTTGAACGTCGCTCTCGAAGCCAAGATTGCGGAACTTGAGAAAACGCTTGAAGCTTTGCGCCGCGCCGAAAGCGAAAAAAGCGAATTCGAAACCGCCAAACTTCGTGCGGAAGTAAGCTTTCAGGCGATCGTGGGCGCTTCTCCGATGGGAATGTGCCTTTACGAACTCGACGGCGCGGACAACCTGATTTTGGTGCATGCCAATCCCGCCGCCAGCAGGATTTTCGGGTTCGACGTTTCCCCGCTAACCGGGCTGCCGATGGACGAGGCGTTTCCCACGATGAAAGGCACGGAGCTGTTGGAACAATATAAAGCCGTGGCGCGCACGGGCGAGCCGCTCCGGATAGAAGAAACAATTTACGAAGACGAAAATTTCGCCGGCGCATACGACGTGTACGCATTCAAGACGGTTGCGCGCCGGATGTGCATAATGTTCATGGACGTAACCGAGCGCAAGAAATTCGCGATAGAGCGCGAGCGGCTGATTCGCGAACTCGAGGCGAAAAACGCGGAACTGGAAAGGTTCACATATACCGTGTCGCACGATTTGCGCAGTCCGCTAATAACGATTAAATCGTTCGTCGGGATGATAGGGCAGGACGCGGACAAGGGCCGGACGGACAGAATGCTCGGCGACCTCGGCAGAATCGCGTCTGCAGCGGACAAAATGGACAATCTCCTTTCGGAACTTCTTGAGCTTTCGAGAATCGGGCGCATAATCGGCCCGACCGAGAATATGGATATGAACGAGCTTTTCCGCGACGTCGCCGAACTCCTAGACGGGCGGATTCGCGAAACCGGCGCGAAAATCGAAATCGGAAACGGCATGCCGGAAGTATCCGGCGACAAACAGCGGATAATGGAAGTCGCGCAAAACCTTGTCGACAACGCGCTTAAGTTTTCGGCGAAGACAGGCGCGCCGCTCGTCAAAATCGGCCACGAAATCCGGGACGGCGAATGCGTATTTTTCGTTTCGGACAACGGGCCGGGCATCGAGCCGCAATATAGGGAAAAGGTTTTCGGACTATTCGAAAAGCTCTCGAACGAAAGCGCCGGCACCGGCGTGGGGCTCGCGCTCGTGAAACGTATAGTAGAATTCCACGGGGGCAGAATTTGGGTGGAGCCGGCTCCGGGCGGAGGGGCGGCGTTTTATTTCACTCTGCCGCTGTCGTCGAAGGACGCAAGTTTTACTGAAGGAACGGAAAAATGATTATGGGACATCCTCTGGAGGTTTTGCTTGTCGAGGACAACGCGGACCATGCGGAAATGATTCTCCGGACGCTAGCCGACCACCGCGTCGCGAACAACATTCATCACGTTTCGGACGGCGAAATGGCGCTCGATTATTTGTACCGGCGAGGCGAATTTGCGGACGCGGCGAATTGCCCTGTGCCTAACGTGATACTTCTCGACTTGCGGCTGCCGAAAGTTGACGGACTCGAAGTTTTGAAAACGGTGAAGCAGGACGCCGCGCTAGGGAAAATTCCAGTCGTGATTCTGACGACATCCAGCGCGGAAAGCGACGTGGCGCGGGCGTACGAATACAGGGCGAACAGCTATTTGGTCAAACCTATCGATTTCGGGCAATTCACCAAAATGATGCAGGATTTGGGTTTTTATTGGCTGGGATGGAATTTTTCGATTAAGTAGCCGGGGATTATTCGGGAGAACGTGAGATTGGGATGAAAAGAAAACCGGAGAGAATACTTCTTATCGAGGACGAGGAAGCTCACGCGGAACTCGTCCGGCGCTCGTTCGAGGACCGCGGCGAAGGCGCCCAGCTTGTGGTCGCGAGAACGCTCAAAGAGGCGCGCAAAATCATAGACGAAAAAAATCCCGAAGTCATATTCATAGATCTGATGCTTCCGGACGGAAACGGCATAGAGCTGCTTTCGGAATTCGACGAAGACACGCCGTACCCCGCGGTAATAATCACGAGCCACGGAAACGAAAAAATTGCCGTCGGCGCGATGAAATCGGGCGCGCTCGATTATGTGGTGAAATCCGAATCGATGTTCACTTCCATGCCGCAAATCGCCGACCGCGTGTTTCGCGAATGGACGCATATTCATGAAAAGAAAGCCGCGGAGCGCGCGCTACTCGAAAGCGAGGCGCAAAGCCGGGCGATTCTCGCCGCGATTCCGGACAGGATTTTCAGGGTGCATAAGAGCGGCCTAATCGCTTTCTATAAGGAAATGCTGGGCGCCATGGAAAGCGCTTCGACATCGGCTGCGGGCAAAAACATCCGGGACATTATTCCGTCGAACGTCGCGTCGGTTTTCGAAAAAACGATGTTCGACACGATGGAGGACGGGCTTACCCGCCAGTTCGAATGCGACTTGCCCGTTAAAGGAGGCTCGAAACATTACGAAGTTAGAATTGCGCGCATAAGCTCGGACGAAGCGCTCGCGATTTCGCGCGACGTAACCGAGGAGCACAACTTGGAATCCCAGCTTCGGCAGGCGCAAAAACTGGAAGCGCTCGGAAAACTGGCGGGCGGCGTTGCGCACGATTTCAACAACCTTTTAACGGGCATACTCGGATTTTCGAGAATGCTGATGGACGAGCTTAAAGACAATTCGAGCGCGATCGAAGACTTGCAGGAAATCGTCAATGCCGCGGAGCGCGCGGCAGAGCTTACGTCAACGCTTCTTACGTTCAGCCGCCGGCAACCGATTCAAACCGCCGACGTCGATATGAACGAGCAGATTTCAAAGTTCGTAAATCTACTGAAAAGAATGATAGGCGAAGATATCGAGCTCGAATTGCAGCTCGACAAAGAACTCGCCTTGATAAACGCCGACCCATTGCAAATGGAACAAGTGCTGATGAACCTCGTGATAAACGCGCGCGACGCGATAAAAAGCCATGGCAGAATTTCAATAGAAACCGGCAACGCGCTGTTCGACAGCAAGTATATCGCCGAGCATCCGTGGGCGAAACCGGGAAGATACGTGCTTTTCAGCGTGTCCGACGACGGCTGCGGAATTCCTGCGGAGATTCGCGAGCACATTTTCGAGCCGTTTTTCACGACGAAACCGCAAGGCGAAGGAACCGGTCTCGGCCTCGCGACGGTTTACGGCATCGTTTCTCATCACGGCGGATTCGTGCATTATTACAGCGAGCCGGGAAACGGAACGACGTTCAAGATTTACATACCCGTATCGGTCAGGAAAGCGGAAGATGTTGGAACGAAAATCGACCGGCGTCCGGCGGGCGGCACGGAAACCATTTTGTTCGCTGACGACGAAGACATCGTTCGGAAATCGGCGACCCGCGTGCTCGAAAACGCCGGCTACAAAGTAATCGTGGTCAGAAACGGCGCGGAGGCGGTGGAAAAGTTTCGCGAAAGTCCCGATGTTTACGACATCGTTCTTCTGGACGTCGTAATGCCCCAGATGAACGGCGACGAGGCGGCG
>JAANMV010001621.1_pt1 | contig 24203 bp, 21 predicted proteins | sample 7279661 | NCBI WGS metagenome assembly JAANMV01 (sample SAMN14094540, study PRJNA606508) | bioreactor metagenome | isolation source: A lab-scale SPAN reactor treating ammonium-rich wastewater day 121 | place: Ireland: Galway | collected 2017-05-16
CCCATGCCACTTCAGGCTGGCTGTCGGCATGGCCGGTCATGGCCCCGCCCTCCGCCCCTGCTTGAGTTCCGTTTCCAGCGCCGGGAGCGGGTTCTCGCCCTCACCGGTCGAGTGGAACTGGAGGAACAGGTTGGCCCGGGCGACCGAGCAATCGTGGGCCTTGAAGCACCGGGCGATGTTCTTCAGCGCCGCCGCCAGGAGCACGGGCGTGCCGGCGGACTCCTTCATCTGCCGCTTGGCCAGGTCCAAGGCCGACTGCACGTCGCGGGCGTAGAGGTGGACATTCATCTGCGCCTGGCGGTCGTCGCCGGCCGACTTCATCATCTCGCGGGGCAGACCCAGGTTGAGGATCGGCATCTTCTGCAGCGCGTTGGCCATGCCCGGCGTCTGCTGCGACTTGGCGAACTGCAGCGCCACCCCCGGCCCCTCCAACTCGCCCAGCGGCGGGCCGCAAAGGGCGATGGCCTCGTTGATCCACTTCTCGTCGTACTCGCACAGGCAGAAGTACAGTCTTGCCGCCGGCAGCGTCGTCGCCGGGTCCTTGCTCCTCTTGGCGGACTGGAAGGTCCAGTTGAGGTAGTACCGGTCCTGCATCACCAGCGGGCACCGGACGGCCGCGGACTTGGCGAAGGCCAGGGCGTCGTCGTACCGCTTGAGGTTGTAGAGGGCGATCAACCGGCGGGTGAACAGAAGCTGGGTGTAGATCAGTTCCGGCGAGAGCTTGTCGCCGAGGGCTTCCAGCGCTTGGCGAGTGATCTCCTCAGCCTCGGCGTTGTCGTTCTGCTCCTAGTCGGGCCAGAACAGGTAACTGTGCGCCAACTGCGCGGCGGCGAAGGTGTAGTAGTTCGGGCAGTCGGCGAAGTTGGCGATGATGCCCTCGGCCAGCGGCCGGTACTTCGGCGTGCCCCAGAACGCCTGGTTGCCCAGGACCGAGCCCATTACGCCGACGATCCGGCGCTGCCATAGCTGTCGTTGGGCCACTGCTTCAGGTACGCCTCGACGCCCTGCTGCACGGCCTCGAACTTGCCGTCCTTGAGCAGCTTCTGCAGCGCCGGCCAAGCGGCCTGATAGGCTTTTTCCTCGGCCTCTTCCCCGAACCCCGCCGACGCCAGCACCACCCCGAGCGCCAGAACCAGCCGCGCGCGTCGCATGATCACGACTCCCCGCCCGTCGTTCCCCGTCCTCCCCGATAGTCCGTCTGGACTATACTTACCCCCCCCCTCCGACGCCTTGTCAAGGGCTACGCAAGATTCTTTTTCGAGTCCGGCATGGAACGCCGGTGGCCGGCGGGTCGGGGGCATCCCTCTGGCGTGGCGCGAAGTCCACTCGCCGGCCGACAGGAGTAGCACGCGCCCTTGCCCGCAGCCGCTGGATGGTGACAGAAGAGTGGCATGTGTCGCCCAGCGGCTGGCGGAGTTGTGGTACAATTATCGGCCCCGGCCGTGGCGGCGGCCGGCGTGAGGTGACAGGTTCATGGAAGTGGTTCTGACCAAGAAGGTCGACACGCTGGGCGAGCGCGGCAGCATCGTGCGCGTCGCCGACGGATACGCGCGCAACTATCTCCTGCCCAAGGGCATGGCCATCCTGGCCACGCGGAACGCCAAGCGGCACGCCGAGTCGCTGCAGCGGGCGGAGGACCGGCGGGAGCAGCAGCGCCGCGACCACGCCTCGGCCGAGCGCGACAAGGTTCACGGCCGGGCGGTCACGGTCCGCGCCCGGGCGACCGGTGAGGGCAAGCTGTACGGCTCGGTCCAACCCAAGGAGATCTGCGAGGCGCTGCGCGAGACCCACGGGCTGGCGCTCGATCCGCACCAGTGCCACATCGCCGAGCCGATCCGGGCGATCGGCGAGCACGTCGTCCAGTTCCTCTTCTACCACGACATCGCCGCCGACGTGTCGCTGACCGTCAAGGCGGTCGAGGAAGCCACGCCGGCGCCGCGGGTCGAGCCCCAGCCGGAGCCGGAGGAAGCGATCGAGGTCGTCAAGCGGGCGCCGAAGCCGAAGCCGATCATCACCAGCCGCGTGCGCGAAGACTGATCCGGTCGATGGACGAGGCCCCGACACTAGCCGACGTCGAGCGCATTCCGCCCCAGGATCTCGAAGCGGAGCAGGCGACGTTGGGGGCCATGCTGCTCGGTGGCGACGGCACCGCCACGGTGGCCGAGATTCTCCAGCCGGCGGACTTCTACCGCGACGCTCACGCCGCCATCTGCCAGGCGTGCTTTTCCCTCTTCGACCGCAACGAGCCCATCGACATCGTCTCGGTGGCGGCCGAGCTCCGGGCGCGCGACAAGCTCGACCAGGTCGGCGGGCTCGACTACCTCGACCGGCTGGTCCGCGCCACGCCGTACTCGTCCAATGTCGAGCGCTACGCGCAGCTCGTGAGGGAGAAGGGCCTCCTGCGCCGGCTGTTGTTCGCCGCCCAGAACATCCAGAAATCGTGCTACGAGGCGTCGACCGAGGCCCGCGAGGCGCTCGACAAGGCCGAGGCGGCGGTCCTGGAGCTGGCCCAGAGCCGGATCGGACACGACTTCGAGCACATCAAGACGGTCGCCAACCGGGTCTACGCGCAGGCCGAGGACAAGTACTACAAGGGCAGCGACCTGTCCGGCGTGAGTACCGGCTACCACGACCTGGACCGAATGCTGTCCGGACTGCAGAAGGGCGATCTGGTGGTCCTGGCGGCGCGGCCGTCGATGGGCAAGACCAGTCTGGCGGTGTGCTTCGCGTTGAACGCCGCCACCCGCGCCGAGGAGCCGGTGCCGGCGGCCATCTTCAGCCTCGAGATGAGCAAGGAGCAGCTCGTCGGCGGGATGCTGTGCACCGAGTCGCGGGTCAATCTCACCCGCTGGCGCAGCGGCCGGTTCCGCAGTGAGGACTGGACCCGCATCGCAGAATCGCTCAACACGCTGATCAAGGCGCCCATCTTCGTCGATGACTCGCCGGCCCTGTCGCCCCTGGAGATCCGCGCCAAGGCGCGGCGGCTGCAGGCCGAGCACGGGCTGGGCCTGATCATCGTCGACTACCTGCAGTTGATGCGCGGCAGCCAGCGGTACGACAGCCGGGTCAACGAGATCTCGGAGATCACCCGCTCTTTGAAGGGGCTGGCCAAGGAGCTGAACGTCCCGGTGGTGGCCTTGTCGCAGCTTTCGCGGGCGGTCGAGCAGCGGCAGGACAAACGGCCGATGCTCAGCGACCTCCGGGAATCCGGGCAGATCGAGGCCGATGCCGACGTGGTCATGTTCCTCTACCGCGAGAACTACTACGAGCAGCGCGGCAAGGACGAGGAGCCGCGGCCGCAGCAGGATATCATGGACGACACCACGCCGCCGGACGAGACCGAGGTGCTGGTCTCGAAGCAGCGTAGCGGCCCGACCGGCACGGTGCGGATCGGCTTTCTGCGTCAGTTCAAGCTTTTCGTAAACATGGAGCCGGGCGAACACGGGTAAGACTCCCTCAGGAGTGTCGTCCGAGCGGCCGATGAGCATCAACCTGTCGATTCGCGTGCCCGGCGCCTTGGCCGGGACCTTGACCGAACCTTCGCCAGCGAACGAGGTCTATACGAGCGTGAGTCGGCCTGTGTGGGACAGCAGCGCCTATGGTTATCCCGTCGCCGTCGCGCTGGGCGCGGCGGTGGGGCTGCTGGCCGGCTGGCGCCACGGCGCGGCCGGCGGCCAGTGGCTGCCGACCGTCCTCATGGCCCTGGCCGGCGGGGCGGCCGGGGCGCTGGCCGTGGGCGCTTTCGGCGTGGTCGTGCGGCGCGGCGCGGCGCGGCGGGAGCGGCACCGTTTGGACCAGCGCCGGGCGCTGCTCCAGGGCATGATGGAGACCATCGAGTCGGCCCTGGCAGACGACGCCGCCGCCGACCAGGTGGAGACCGCCCAGGCCCATCTCGGCACGCTGCACCTGCTCGCCGGCAACGCCTCCGAAGCCATCAAGCATCTCAAACAAGCGGATTCCGAGGGCTTCCACGATCCGGTGCTATACAACAACGCCGGCGTGGCGCTGGCCCGGCAAGGGCGGTTCGACAAGGCTTACAAGGCGCTGCGAACGGCGCTCCAGGTGGCCCCGCGCGAGGCGGCCATCGAGCTCAACCTGTGCCTGCTGCGAATCCGCATGGACGACCCGCAGTCGGCGCTGCGGTACCTCAAGCAGGCCGGCGAACGGGCCGACCGGCCGGAGTGGCGCCAGCTCCAGGCGGCCTTGGAGGGCCTGGCCGCCCACCCGGAGCGCGCCGCCGGGATGCTCCGGGAGATGCTGGCCGAGGCGGCCGAGCCCGACCCGCTGCTGCTCAACACCCTGGGCGTGATCGAGGGCAGCCGAGGGTTGTTGGACCGGGCCATGGCGGCCTTCGAGCAGGCCCTGCTGGGCCACCCGCGGCTGGCCGCGGCGCACGGCAACCGGGGCGTGGTGATGCTCTTGAACGACCGCCTCAAGCCGGCCCTCGACGCCCTCCGCCGGGCCAGGGCGCTGGACCCGCAGCAGGAGCAGGTGCTGTGCAACCTGGGCGTGGTGTGGCACCGGCTGGGGCAGTACGAACGGTCGAAGGAGGCCTTCCGGGCCGCGCTGCAACTGGCCCCGGGGCTGTACGAAGCGCACCACAACCTGTCCGAGGCGTACCTCGAGCAGGAGCACTGGGAGGAGGCGCTGCTGGCGGCCGAACAGGCGCTGCGCTACCGTCCGGAGGGCGCCGCCGCGCGCAACAATCAGGGCTGCGCGCTGCTCCGGCTGGCTCGCTACGACGAGGCCGCCGAGCAGTTCGAGGTGGCCGCGCGGGACGACCTGCTGAAGCCCACCGCGCTCCACAACCAGGGCTTGGTCTACGCCGTCAGCGGGCGGGTCGACCCCGCCGTGGACGCGCTGCACCAGGCGGTCGAGCTGGAGCCCGAGGCGGTCGACCACCACGCCGCGCTGGCGTACGCCTACCACGTCAACGGCCACCTGCGGGAGGCCTACCGATCGTACCAGGAGCTGCTCACCCACGGGCGCACCGACGCGGTCTGCTACCACATGGGCCTCTGCGATTACGCGCTCGAGCGGTACGAGACGGCGGTCGACTGGCTGGACGAGGCGCTCCGGCTGAACCCGAAGCTGAAGCAGGCGTTCTTCCCGCTGGGCTCGGCCTACGCCGCGTTGGACAAGTTGGACAAGGCGCTGGACTACTGGCAGAAGGGCATGGAGCTCGAGCCGGAGAGCGACGAGCTGCTAAGCAACCTGGGGCTGGCCTACTACCGTTACGGGCGCACCGCCGAGGCGTTGTCGATGCTTCGGAGGGCCTACTTCCTGCGGCCGGACGAGCCGGCCTTCTGCAACAACCTGGCGCTGGCCTACGCCCAGGCCAAACGCTACGATCGCGCCGCCGACTTCTTCGAGAACGCGGTCGACCTGACCCCCGAGTCAGTCGTGGCGCGGTGCAACCTGGGCCTGGCCTACTACCTCTCCGGCCGGGTCGAGGAGGCGCTCGAAGAGTGGACCACCGCCTCGAAGGTGGATCCGACCTACTACCTGCGGCGCCAGCGGCAGGACCTCAAGAACACCTTCGACGACGTCGGGCTGCGGGCGCTGGACCTCAACTGGCAAACCCGCGCGCTGCCCATCGGGCCGCGCCGCTCCGGCTTCGTCCATCGGTTCGTCACCCAGTTGCCCGATCTCCCGTGGCATGTGCTGGTCACGGAGGAGATGGGCCTCGACGCCGAAGTGGTGTCGCAGTGGCGGGACGACAAGTTCGCGGTGGTGCTCCGGCCCCCGGCCTGACCACCGCGCTTCACCCACCGCGGCCCGTCGTCATCGGGCCGTTTCCCCGCCCGTGGAGGTGCTGCGCTCCATGCACGTGCTGATCGTCGGCGGTGGCGGGCGCGAACATGCCCTGGCCTGGGGTCTGGCGCGCTCCGCTTCGGTGAGCCGCCTGTCCGCGTGGCCCGGCAATCCGGGGATGGCCGAGCTGGGCGAGTGTCTGGGCGGCGACGTCGGCGATCTCGACGGCCTCGTCGCCGCCAGCCTCGAAGGCGGGGTCGAGCTGGTGGTGATCGGCCCGGAAGCGCCGCTGGTGGCCGGGCTGAGCGACCGGCTGCGCGCCGCCGGGGTGGCCGTGTTCGGTCCGTCCCAGGGGGCGGCCCAGCTCGAGGGCAGCAAGGTCTTCTGCAAGGAGCTGCTCCGCGACGCCGGCCTGCCCACCGCCGAGTTCGAGGTCTTCGACGAGCCCAACGCCGCCGACCGGCACCTGCGCCGAGTCGGCGCGCCGATCGTGGTCAAGGCCGACGGCCTGGCCGCCGGGAAAGGCGCCATCGTCTGTCAATCGCTCGACCAGGCGCACCAGGCGGTGGACCGGATCATGCGCGAGCGGTGTTTCGGCGAGGCCGGCCGCCGGGTGGTGATCGAAGAGTGCATGACCGGGCCGGAGCTGAGCGTGATGGCCCTGGTCGACGGCGAGACGGTGGTGCCGCTGCCGGTGTCCCAGGACCACAAACGCATCCTCGACGGCGACCGGGGGCCGAACACCGGCGGCATGGGCGCCTACAGCCCGGTCCCGCAGTTCGGCCAGGCGCTGATCGACGAAGTGGTCGAGCAGTTCCTCAAGCCCACCGCGACCGCCCTGGCCGAGCGCGGCCTGCCCTACCAGGGAGTGCTTTACGGCGGGTACATGTTGACCCCGGCAGGGATCCGCACGCTGGAGTACAACTGCCGGTTTGGGGACCCGGAGGCCCAGGTGGTGGTGCCCCGGATCGCCTCCGATCTGGGCGAGGCCCTGGCCGCCACGGCGACCGGGCGACTCGACCAGGCCACGGTGACGGTGTCCCCCTCGGCGGCGGTGTGCGTGGTCATGGCCTCGGGCGGGTACCCCGGCTCGTACGCCACCGGTCACGCCATCGACGGCCTGGCCGAGGCCGGCGCCTTGCCCGACGTGGTGGTCTTCCACGCCGGGACTCGCTGGGACGGCGAGCGAGTCGTCACCGCCGGCGGCCGGGTCCTGGGCGTGACGGCGATGGGCGCATCCATCGCCGAAACCGTGCCCAAGGCGTACCGGGCGGTGGCGCGGATCCACTGGCCGGAGGCGCAGTACCGCCGGGACATCGCGTACCAGGCGGCGGAGCAGAGTTGAGCGGGTGTGGAGCGACCAGTGCGGGAACGGCGGCACAACTCGGCGGGGAGGAGCTGACCAGATGAGTGGCCTGACACCGGGTCAGCCCTCGGGCGAGCGGCCCTGGACCGAGGCCGAATGGGAACGCTTCATGAGCGAGCACCGCGAGCAGGCCACTCGCGCCGCGGCGGCCGAGCGGTCCGACGCCGAGATCCTCCACCAGCTCGGGCTGACCGCCGGCGATCAGGCCACCGACGAGAGCCGGGCGGACTTCGGCGACGAGGGCGACGCGCAGATCCGTTACATCCCCGCCTTCCAACTGGCGCAACAGTTCGCGGCGGGGGTTCGCTCGGCGCAGAGCCAGGCCGGCACCGCCGACTCGGGCCAGCGCATCGTCAACCATTACTGGACCGACCTGGCCGCCGAGGCGCACCGCATCGCGCGGAGCATCGCCTCCGGCCACGGGCTGGGGTACGAGGACTCCCACATCTGTGGGAACATCGTCAAGTGCCGCGAGGCACTGAGCCACGTCGAGCGCAGCATCGCGCTGCTCGACCGCCTGCGCGGCAGCACCAACGGGGCCGCCGTCGACGGGCTGATGGGTACCGCCGTGTTCGTCCGCGCCGCCGTTCAGGAGCGGATCGAGGCGCTCCGCCGCCGCGTCTGGTGGGACGACCGCCGCGGCGGGTAGCCCGGAACGCCGGGAGCCACACTCTTGTCAAGACACATTCAGCCTGCTGCCGCATGCCCACGCCAGGTGTGGGTATAATAGGGTTGCGTTCGCGCCGCCTGCGCGCGGGCGGAGGAGGAGTCCGCATGAGACGACGTGCATTCACGCTGATCGAGTTGCTGGTGGTGATCGCGATCATCGCCATCCTGGCCGCCATTCTCTTCCCGGTGTTTGCCAAGGCCCGGGAGAAGGCGCGGCAGTCGAGCTGTCTGAGCAACACCAAGCAGCTCATGGTGGCGGTGCTGCAGTACGTCCAGGACTACGACGAGATGTTCGTCGGATACATCGCCGCGGCCGGTTCCGGCGTGCCGACGACCAACGACCAGTGGTACGAAATCATCAGCCCGTACCTGAAGAACACCCAGATCCTGAGTTGTCCCAGCGTGGCCACGCTGAACCCGGCCTACGGCTGGAACTACCGGTTCATCTCGTACGGGTTCCGCGACCCGGCCTATACCATCACCGGCCTGGGCGATATCGACAGCCCGGCGGAGACGGTGATCCTGTCGGACTCGAATCAGTACTACGTCCGCGGTCCGAGCATCACCACCGCCTCCTACTGGCCGCCGGCCCGGCACAACGAGGGCTCGAACTTCGGCCTCGCCGACGGACACGTCAAGTGGTATCAGGCGGCGCAGTTCAACAACGCCAACGGCTGCCTGATCTGGAGTCCGTAACCGGTTCCGGACGGCTCCGACTCGCTTACGCCGCCCGGCGCGAGCCGGGCGGCGCGGATTGACTCGCGGGCCGCAAGGGCTGCCGCGCAGCGCAGCGAATGGACCCTCGGCTGGTAGTTCCGACTCGGAGGGCAGTCAATGAGCGAGGGCGTCTGCGCGGGATGTGGCCAAGTGTTCCCGAAGGACGGCATGGGCCGGCACGTGGCGGCCTGCCAGGGGCTGAAGAAGTCCACTTCGGGCCGGCCGCCCATCACCGTCTTCCACCTGGAGGTGCAGAGCGACTTTGAGGAGTTCTGGCTGCACCTGGGCGTGCCGGGTGACGCCACGCTGGGCGACCTGGACGAGTTCCTGCGCACCATCTGGCTGGAGTGCTGTGGGCATCTCAGCGCTTTCCAGATCGGTCGCGAGAGCATCTGCAGCGCGACCGATGCCGGCCGCCCCAACCGGGAGTTCCGGACCCGGCTCGGCCAGCATCTTCGCCCCGGCCTGGAGTTCCGCCACGATTACGACTTCGGCACCACCACCACCTGCTACCTGAAGGTGGTCGGCGCCGAGGAGCGCGTGCCTCTTGAGCAGGGCATCGCGCTCCTGGCCCGCAACGAGATGCCCGAACTCGTCTGCGGGGAGTGTGGCAAGCCGGCTGAGTGGGTGTGTGTCGAGTGCATGTGGGAGGGCGAGGGCTGGCTGTGCGAGGAGCACGCCGGGGAGCACCCGTGCGGCGAGGAGATGCTGCTCCCCGTGGTCAACTCACCCCGCATGGGCCAGTGCGGCTACGGCGGGCCTGACGGCGCCGACCCCTATGAGCTGAAGCCTGGGGTCAGCCGGTACTGAGCGCCACCCGCCGGCCCGTGGCGCTGGATTGCTCGATGGCGTCGGACACCAGCGAGGCGCGGTAGCCATCCTCGAACGTCGGCGCGTAGGGTCCCACCGACTCGCCCGTGGCCACCGCCCGAGCGAAGTGGTGCAGCAGATTGATGTGCGCGTGCTCCCACCCCAGGATGTGGCCGAACGGCCACCAGACCTGGTGGTAGGGGTGGTGCGACTCGGTCACCAGCACGTTCTCGAAGCCCAGCGTTCCGGGCAGCTTGTCACGGCCTTCGAGGTGGACGTGGAGCCGGTTGAGGTCTTCCAGATCCCAAGCCAGGCTGCCCTGCCCGCCGTTGACCTCGAAGGTCAACTGGTTCTTCCGCCCGGCGCAGACGTAGGTGCCCTCAAGCGTGCCGATGGCCCCGCCCGCGTACTCGACCTCGGCCACGAACGAGTCGTCGTCGCTCAGGTCGACCAGCCCGGACCCGTCCGCCGCCGGCCGCTGGCGGACGAAGGTCCGCACCCGGCCGGTGACCGAGGCGATCTCGCCGACCAGGAACCGGGCCAGATCGATCACGTGCGAGCCGAGGCCGAGCAGGACGCCCGAGCGGCCCTCGACCATCTTGAACGGCACCGGCCGGGTCGGGTCGGCCTGATGGTCCTGCACGTAGCGGATCCGCACGTTGTGCAACGGGCCGAGGTGCCCCTGCTCGATGATCTCCCTGGCCAGCCGCACCGCCGGGAGGAAACGGTAGTTGAAGCTGACCATGTGCCGCACCCCGGCGGCAGTCACCGCGTCCAGCATCCGCTTGGACTCGGCGCCGGTCATGCCCAACGGCTTCTCGCACAGGAGGTGCTTCCCGCGCTCGGCGGCGGCGACGCAGGCGTCGGCGTGGACGGTGTGCCAGGCGACGTTGTCGATGACGTTGATCCGCTCGTCGGCCACCAGGTCGCGCCAGTCGGTGTAATAGCCTTCGTAGCCGTACCGCCGCGCGGCCTCGGCGACCTTGTCCTCGGTCCGGCCGCAGATGGCCACCAGCCGGATGCGCATCTCCGGCGGCCAGAAGATGTGGGGGATGGTCAGCCAGGCGTGGCTGTGCGCCTTGCCCATGAAGTTGTAGCCGATCATCCCGACCGCGATCTCGGGCAGGTCGGCGGTCTCGACCGGCTGGACGGGGCGGAAGCTGGGTCCAGGAGACATCAGCGGGCACCTCCCTGCCGCAGCCCGAGCCGGGTCAGGGTGGACTTGAGGTGGTCGCGGCTGATGGCGATGCGCTCCAGGAGCTGATCTTCGAGGGGAATGGCCTCGTACGCCGCGGGCTCGGGCATTCGGCCGGCGGCGATGGCCCGCTCGCAGCGGGCCACCAGCTTGACCACCCGGGCCAGCTCCTCGCGGGTCAGGTCGGGATGCTGGCCCAGCCACCAGTCGTCGAAGATGGCGAAATCGAACAGCCACTTGTGATCCTCGATGGACAGGGGCAGGTCCGGGCTGTGCTCGGCCAGGACCGGGAGGATGGTCTCCCACTCGAGGATGCCCTCGCCGATGGGCTTCCCCTGCCGGGTGTACCCCTGCTCGGAGAAGTAGACGATGCCGTCCTTGACGTGCGTCAGATGGGTGTAGGGCGCCGCCCGTTTGGCCGCCAGGACGGGGTCCTCGACATGGCACAGGACGTTGGCGGTGTCCAGGCAGATGCCGCAGATGTCGGGCCCCACCGTCTCGACCAGGCGGACCAGCTCGAAGGTGGTGGTGTCGCCGTGAGTCTCGAGATCGACCCGGCTCCCGTTGGCCCGCAAGACCGGACCCAGGTGGCGGATGAGGGCCGCCGCCTCGGTCAGATGGCTGAGCCACGGCGCGGGATGCTGGAACCGCTCGTCGAGCCCGCCCAGGGCGGTGTGCAGCTCATGCCAGCCGCAGGCCGCGGCGGCCTCGATCTGCGCGGTCAGCTCGGCGCGGTGGTCGTCGAGGCTGCCCTTGGCCAGATATGGGTTGCACGGCGGGACCGAGACATGGGTGTAGAGCCCGCGGTCGTCGGCTTCCTGCCGCACCGCATGCAGCTCGCCGGGGTCCAGCTCGCGGCTCAGCGAGCGCAGCCCGCCGAACTGCACGCCTTCCAGCTCATGCTCGACGGCGAAGGCCAGCGTGGCCGACGGGGCGAGCTTCAGCTCGCGGATGGTGAAGACGTCGAGACCGACTCGCATGGTGCCCTCCCGCGACGGCATAGGACATATGGGTCCTACAGGGCGACCACTCAGCCAACCTTCCTGGTACGGAAGCAGGCTTTCCCCTCCTTGCAAGGAGGGGATTAAGGGGTGGTTCGCTCCACGTGGCGTGCTGGTTGGCAAACCACCCCTTGATCCCCTCCTTGCAAGGAGGGGAAAGCCGGGTCTCGGGCGGGAACTGGTGGCTGAGCAGTTATCCTATGGGTCGTATGCGTCCTGTCTGCCGGCGCCCGCCCTCAGGCCCGGGCGACCATCCTCAGGCTGCGGTCGGCCAACGGGAGATCGATCCGGCATCGCTCGCGGTGCGACTGGCGAAGGGCGATGGCGATCTCCAGGGCGTGGCGGGCGTCCTTGCCGGAGCAGTTCGGCTCGCCGCCCTGTTCGAGGCACTGGACGATGTTCCGCACGGCGTTGACCGTCGGCGCCGGGAGCCGGTGCGGCCGCGGGAACGGCCGCCGGGCGTAGCCGGAGTACCGGTCGCCGTCGCCGCCAGCCATCCACAGCTCCCAGTCGATGCCGTTGCCCAGCGAGCGGATCCGCCCCTTGGCGCAGAGGATGTCGACCTCCACCCCGCCCAGGCTGCCGCAGCTCATCGCCCGGACCCAGCCGGTCACGCCATTGGCGAAGTGCAGGTACCCGTTGCCCGACAGATCGTCGTCCGAGGCGGCCGCCTCGTCGCTGGCCATCTCGCCGTAGACCCACTCGACCAGCGCGTTGCCGGCCTGATAGCGGACGATGTCGATCAGGTGGCTGCCGTTGTGGCTCAACTGGCAGGCCAGCAAGCCGGTGACGTTGAGCCGGTCGCCCAGCTCGCCCGCATCGACCATCTCCCGCGCCCGGATCATCCACGGATCCCAGCGCCGGGTGCAGCCGACGGCGAGCACGATCCCTCGCCGCTCGCAAGCCTCGACCACCTCGTCGGCGTCGGCCAGCGAGATGGCCAGCGGCTTTTCGGCATAGATGGCCTTGACCCCGGCCTCGACGCAGGCCAGCAGCGCCTCCTTCCGGTACGCCGTGGCGGTGCACACCGAAACGATGTCCAACTGCTCGGCGGCCAGCATCTTGACCGGGTCGTCGTAGACCGCCTCGACGCCCCACCGCTCGGTGTACGCGGCGCGCTTCTCCGGCAGGAGATCGGCCCCGGCGACCACCTCGACCTCCGGCACCTCCATGTACGCCGCCGTGTGAGAGTACGGCACCATGACCGAGCTGACCTTGGCCAACACCTCGTCATCGATGGTGCTGGCGATGCGACCCAGTCCGATCACCCCGACCCGATACCTCGCCATGTTCGGCCCCTTACTCCAGATGCTCCAGCGGCCCGACACAGACCGCGCTCAGCGTGTCGAACGGCCGCTCGGCCAGCAGTGCGTTGCAGTCGTCGACCGTGACCGCCTCGATCGCGGCCACGACCTCGTCCAAGGTGCTCATCCGCCGGCGGTAGACCCAGTCGAAGCCGACGTTCAGCAAGCGACTCAGCGGCGTCTCGGCCTGCAGCGCCAGCCCGGTGGCGAACCGGCGCACGGCGCGTTCGACCTCGTCGGCGGTCAATCCTTCGTCCTCGGCCCGGCGCAGCTCGGCGCGGCAGATGTCGAGCGCCCTGGCCGCCTGTTCGGGCTCGCACACCAGGTACCCGACGAAGGCCCCGGCGCGATCCTCCTCGTCGTGGTGCAGCGCCGCCTCCTCGGCAATACCGGGCTCGACCAGCGCCCAGTGCAGCCGCGACGACTGCCCCGAGCCGATGGCCGCGGCGGCGACCGAGGCGACCCAGCGCCGCTCGTCCTGAGCCGCCAGCCCCGGCGCGAGAAGGTACACGTTGCACTGCCGGAAGCGCTCGTTGCAGATCACCTCGAGTCCGTCCCCAGGCCGCGGCGGCACGGTCTCGCGCCCGGCGCCGGCGGCGGTCCAGGCCGCGCACAGCGCCTCGACCTGCGCGCTCGCCGCGTCCCAGTCGTAGTTCCCGGCCAGAGCGAAGGTGAGGTTGTCCGAGGCGTAGCGGCGCCCGAAGTAGTCGGCCATCTCGTCGCGCCGCAGCGCGCCGATGCTGGCGCTGGTCCCGAGCACGCTGTTGCCCAGCGGGTGCGCGCCGTAGTGCCGCTTCCGGCAGTGGTCGTGCGCCACCCACATCGGCCGGTCCTCGTACATGGCGATCTCTTCGAGGATGACGTTCTTCTCCATGTCGAAGTCGGTCGTCCGCAGCGCCGGGCGCATCATCGGCGACAGGAGCCCGATCAGGTCGGCCTGGAACTCGGGCAGGACCTGACCGTAATAGACCGTGTTCTCCTCGGAGGTGAAGGCGTTGTATTGCGCGCCGATGCGGTCGAAGGTCTTGTTGATGTGGTCGTAGTCGAAGGTCTCGGTGCCCTTGAACATCATGTGCTCGAGGAAGTGGCTGACCCCGCTCTCGGGCTCGCTCTCGTCCCGCGCGCCGGTGCGGCAGAAGAACCCGGCGGCCAGGCTGAGCGCCTCGGGATTGTGCTCGCCGACCAGCTCCAAACCGTTGTCGAGCTGGCGAAAGTCGTGTCGCATGACTGCTCCTAGAGCGTCAGTCCCTCCGGCCACTGGAAGCCGGTGCCCAAGGTGACCACGGTGAAGTCGGCCGGCGGCCGCGCGGTAAGGTGCTGGTTGAGGCTGTCGACGGTGACCGCCTCGACCCCGGCGCGGATCTCCTCGATCGGTCGCACGCGGCCGAGCAGGTGCTGGTCGGTGGCCATCCGGGCCGCCCGCGAGGCGGTCTGCTCGTCGCTCATGACCAGACTGCTGAGCAGCCGCACGCGCCCTCTGGCCAACTCGTCGGCGTCGACGCTGCCGGGCAGCCGGCGCAGCTCGCCGAGGATCACCGCCAGCGTCTCCGAGCTGCGCTCGGTGGTGGTCCCGGCGGTGGCGAAAACGTAGCCGTGCCCCGGCACGCTGTGCCCGCGGGCGTGGACCGAATAACACAGCCCGCGTTTTTCGCGCACCTCGGTGAACAGCCGGCTGCCCATCCCGCCGCTGAGCACTTGCACCGCCAGCAGCGCGTGGTAGCGGTCGGCGTGCCCGGGCGGCACGGTCTCGTAGGCGATCCCCAAGTGGACCTGCTCGGTAGTCTGGGTGACATGCTCGTAAGCCACCCGGCCACGGCTGTCCGCCGGCGGCGGCGCCGGCGGCGCGCCCGACCAGTCGCCGAAGCGTGACTCGACCAGCTCGACCACCTGGTCGAAGCCGATCCCACCGGCCACGGCCAAGATGGCGCCGTCGGGCAGGTAGGTGTGCCGCCAGTGCTCGGTCAAGGCGGCGTGGTCCAGCCCGCGCAAAGCCGCTTCGGTGCCCAGGTGACAACGCCCGAAATCGCCGGGGAAGTAGCGCCGGGTCAGCTCAATCACCAGCTTGTGCGCCGGCTCGTCGTCCAGTCCGGCCAGCGTCTGCAGCGCCAATTGCCGGCAGGGCTCGACCTCTTCGGCCGGCAACGCCGGCTCGCGGATCATGTCGGCGGTCAGGCAGAAGGCTTCGGGCCAGGCGGTGGCCAGACCAATCACCGTGGCCGAGACCGCGCTCTGCCCGGCCCCGACGCCGCGGCGGCAGCCCAGCGCGTCAAAAGCCTCGGCCAGCTCGCGGCTGCTCTTGCCGCCGGCGCCGCGTTTGACCAACGAGGCCACCAGCGTCCCGGCGCCCTCGCCGCCGGCGGGATCGACCGCCGAGCCGCCGGGCATCAGCAGGTGGCCGGCCACCACCGGCCGGTCCAGCTCTTCGACCAGCAGCGTCAGACCATTGTCGTAGCGCCGCTCGCGGATCACGCCCATGCACTCACCTACGGATTCTCGGACTCACGGCAAGCCGGTCACCGCCGCCCGCAACGTGCCCGTCCCGGCCACTCGCGCGCCCGGCGACGCGGCCGTGGCACCCTCGGTCGGACCGACCGCCTCGATCACGCCCGCCGGCCCGGCGTCCAACTCCAGCGAGGTCAGGCCAATGCCGGTCAGCGCGTTGGTCAGCTCCCGCCGGGCGCGCACCGTGCCGACGATGCGCTGCCAATTGTCTGCCCCGCTGCGAATGCCTTCCGGGTGATGGAGTCCGGCCGGCTCTCCGGTCGGCTCGAACCCGCCGGGAATCATCGCGCCGAGGGCCAGCTCCACCTCGGTCCCCGGACCCAGCACGCCGTCGGGACAGAACAGGTAGTTGACCACCTGGACCGAGAACGGCGGCTCGCCGGCGATCAGGACCATCGGCAGCAGCGGATTGGAGGGAAAGGTCACCCGCTCGATCACCTCGCGCCGGCGGCCTTCGGGCAGATAGGCCGGATAGGCGGCCATCACCACCGCGCCGTCCTGGACCGTCCACAACTCGATCCCGTCACCGACCTCGAGCCGATGGACGATGACCGACCGGCCGGCCACCAGACGCAGGTGTCCGGGCGCCCGGCGCAACGGCAGCCGGGCCAGCGCCTCGGCGTCCTGGCGGGTCTCGATGCTGAAGCCCAGCGCCCGGTAGTTGCTCACCGGCCACCGCCCAGCTTGTCGCCGACCAGCAGATGGTACAAGGCCGCGCCGCGGCCGGGCGGTCGGCTGTAGACCAGCCGCCAGTGCCCGCTGGTGACCCGCCCGGTGAAGGCCACGCTCCGCGGAGCGTAGTCGTCGGAGCCGAACGGTTTGGAGACGGGCCGCCAGACCTGCCCGTCGTCGCTGACCTCGACGGTGGCGCTGACGCCCGGCAGGCGACCAAGGACCACGGTGGCCGCGGTGGCGGTCAGCGGCGTGGCCAGGTCGACCCGCCACCAGCTCTCCGCTTCGGCCGGGTCGGACCGCCAGGCCGTGGCCGGGTCCGCGTCCAGCGCCAACTCCGGCCGGCTCCCGCCCGACGACGAGGAGGCGGACACCCGCCAGACCGGCTCCGCCGGCGCGGGTCGGGCGAGCGGCACGCAGCCAGGCGGCGGGTCGGTCGAGAGGAAGTACTCCGGGTCGATGCCCAAGGTCGCCAGCAACCCGTTGCGGCCGGCTTCGAACACCGCTGCCGGCCGGCCGGTCAGCGCATAGTCCCACCCGTACCGCGCGTAGCGTCGGCCCGGCGCCAGCGGCAGCCGCGCGGCGGCGGTCCGGTCCGGCTCGCCGTGGAGGTCGACCGCCCAGGCCACCATCGCCTCGTCGCCGTCGAGGCTGAACCGGAAGCAGCGCGCGTCGTTGCCGACGCTGGCCTCCTCGGTGAAGGTCGCCCGCCCGTCGGCCAGGTGGTCGCCCAGCAGCCGGGCCAGCGTGGCGCAGGCGTAGTAGGCGTCGCGGGTGGTCCGCCCCCGCCCGTCGGCCGGCAGCAACCGGACGTCGGCCAGCAACCCGACCGGCCGGGCGGGCGGATCGAACAGCGCCTGCCAGATGGCGCTGACCAGCTCCTCGGCCGCGGCGGCGACCTGGCTCTTGACCACCGCCGCGCGATGGACCCGGGCGTCGCCGGCCTCGACGGCGATGCCGGTGCAGATGGCGTCGGGATAGAGCCACTTGTCGTACAGCGGCGCGCGAACGGCCCTGGCCATCGGCAGCAGCCCGCCCGGCGCCATCAGGCAGCCGTCCGAGCCGGTGCCGGCGGTGGCGCGGAAGGCGACGAAGGCCAGCCGCTGCCCGATCGGGTTGGCGCCGTCGTCCAGCAGTGCCGAAAGCGTCTCGGGCCGGTCGATCTCGAGTCCGCAGCGGATGTCGTCCGAGGCGGCTGCAGCCGCCGCCTGGGCGGCGGCGTACAGCCTGGCCAGCCGCGCCGAATCGAGTTCACCGGCCGCGTCCTGCTCGCGCCACAGGAGCAGCCAGGTGGCGGTCGGCGAGCCCGGCGCGTCGGTTTGGCCATCGCCGTCGTACCGCTCGGCCACGGCGCCGACAAAGGCCGGCCAGCCGGCGTCGCCCGGCCCGACCAAGAGCAGCAGCGGCTCGATCCCGGCGGCGTCCAGGGCCGCCACCTCGGCGTCGGCCTGCCGGCTGCCGCCCGGCCTCCGGTACAGGTCATAGCGCACCGTCACCGGAACGAACCGCGCGCCGACTTCGCTCAGCCAGCCGACTCGGGTGGCCGTGGCCAGGTTGCCCGCCCATCCACCGTCGAGGCCGAGCCGGTACGGCACGGCCGGAGCCGCCGTGGCGAGAGCCAGCAGAAGCAACACACGCGCAGGGATCAAGGACTGATTCACCACCGGCCGCCTGTTCTGATCCGATCCCCCAATCCCTGCCGATTCCTGCCCGCGATTGCGAACCGCCGCGCGACCGTGTCGTCTATCCCTCGGTGGGATGCTTGACTCGGGCAGGATCATTGGAGACAATGATCCACATTGGCACGCTCCGGGTGGCGTCCAGAACGGACTGCAGCCGGCCAGGCCGAGGTTACCGACATGACAAGTCGACGCTCCAGGGGGTTCACCCTGATCGAACTGCTGGTGGTGATCGCCATCATCGCCATTCTCGCGGGCATTCTCTTCCCGGTCTTCGCCAAGGCCAGGGAGAAGGCGTTCACGGCGGACTGCCTGAGCAACGCCAAGCAGCTCAGCCTGTCGTTCAAGATGTACCTCAGCGACTGGAACAGCCGCTTCCCGAGCGCCGGGAACGGCTACTCGACCTTCAACCGCGGCAGTGACTGGGTCAAGATCAACAACCAGGGCACCGCCGGCGACATGACCGTCGAGCAGGGCGCGCTCTTCCCCTACGTCAAGAACGCCGACGTCTACGTCTGCAAGAACGCGCTGATCGCGGCCGAGAAGTCGCAGAGCAACGGCACCCGGACCAGCTACACGATGAACAGCAACCTGGTCAACAACAGCACCTGGCTGGGCATCCGGGAGAGCCGGGTCAAGTTCCCCTCGCAGACCTTCCTCCTGGTCGAGGAGAACGACGACGCGCTGGGCTTCGCCACCGGCCAGTACAACGACGCGGTGTTCTACGTCCCGCCGCCCCCGTCGACTTCGTGGGACACCGCCTGCGGCAACTCGGGCTCCGACTCCGAGCGCCACGGCGGCGGGTCCATCGGCTGCTTCGTCGACGGTCATGCGAAGTGGTTCCCGACCATGGACCTGACCCCCTACACCGCCGCCAATTCGCCCTCGCGGCTGCATCCCTGGTACTTCCCGCGCCGCTCCGGGCCCGATGCCTATCCGTAGACCGCCGGTCACCAGACGAGTTCAGGACGCCACCGCCGCAGCGGTGGCGTCCGCGTTTTCGTAGCGGTCGATGATGGCGCAGCCGACCGCGTCGCCCCAGACGTTGATGGTCGTGCGGCAGCGATCCAGGAACCAGTCGATGGCCAGGATCAGGCCGATCCCCTCGACCGGCAGCCCGACCGCCTTGAGGACGATGATCATGGTCACCAGCCCGGCTTCCGGGATGCCCGCCGCGCCGATGGCGGCCAGCGTGGCGGTGAGGAAGATGATGGCGTACTGCGGCCCGGCCAGGGGCACGCCGTAAGCCTCGGCGATGAAGATGGCCGCCACCGCCTCGTACAGCGCCGTCCCGTCCATGTTGACCGTCGCGCCAAGCGGCAGGACGAAGCCGCAGGTGCGCGGCGAGACCCGGGCCTTGGCCACCGCGCACTCGTAGGTCAACGGCAAGGTGGCCGAGCTGGAGGCGGTGCTGAAGGCGGTCAGCAGCGCGTCGGACAGCGCCCGGGCGTAGCGCGCCGGGGAGACCTTGCCCAACAGCCACAGGAGCAGCGGCAGCGTCCCGGCACCGTGAATCACCAGGCCGGCGATCACGGTCACGGCGTAGGCGCCGAGCGCCTTGAGCTCGGGCAGGAACCCGGCGAATCCGCCGGCCTTGCCCAGCCGGCCGGCGACCAGACAGCCGATCCCCACCGGCGCGAAGCGCATGATCACCAGCACCATGCGCATCACCGCGTCGTTGAGGATGCCGATCAGCTTGACCGCCGGCTCGGCCTGCGCGCCGAAGGTGGTCAGCACCGCGCCGAAGAACAGCGAGAAGACGATCAGCGGCAGCACCTCGGTCTCGGCCGCGGCCTTGATGATGTTGGCCGGCACCAGGCCGACGACCATCTCGCGCAGCGCGTCGGCCGGCGAGGCCGCCGCCTTGGCCAGAATGCTCTCGGTCGCCTTGGCCCCGCTCAGGTCCACCCCCACTCCCGGCCGGATCAGAACCACCAGCACGATCCCGGTCAGGACCGCCAGGCCGGTGGTGATCAGGTAGTAGGTCATGGTCCGCCAGCCAATGCGGCCGAGCCGCCGGACATCGCCCAGGCCGGTGATGCCGACCAGGATCGACAGCACCACCAGCGGCACGACGATCATTTTCAAGGCCTGGAGGAAGAGATCGCCGAGGAAAGCCACCGCCTGCCCGCTCGCCGGCACGCTGCCGCCGACGGCCAGGCCGATCAGGATCCCGGCCACGATCTGCCACATCAGCGTGTCGCGGCCGCCGCCCCGCCGCTCCGCCCCGTCCGCCCGGTCTTCGGCCATGCCGCACCTCCGCGGCCCCCATCATAAGACACGCCCGGCCGCCGTGCAGCGGCCGGGCGTGCGGAGCGTTCGTACCAGGCGCGACTCAGCGCGCGGCGAAGACGGCCTTGGCCGGCCGCACCGCGCGGGTGCTGCCGGCGATGGGACCGTCCCCGACATTCACGTCGGCGCCGACCTTGGCCAGGCTGGTGCCGTCGAACACGCTCAGCGAATCGCCGCTGAAGTTCATGACGAAGATCCGGCCGTTGGGCGCGACCACCACGCCGGCCGGGTCCGCGCCGGTCGCCACCGCGTTGGCGCCGGTCTTGGTCACGGTGCCGGTGGCGGTGTCGAGTTGGTGCAGGCTGGGCTGCCCGAACCCGCCGTTGACGTACGCCTTGCCGTCGGCGCCCACGGCGATGGAGCTGCTGCTCAGCAGCCCGGCCGCGCCGGCCTGGAGGGCCAACGCGTCGCCGGTCTTCTGGTTGGTCGCGGGATCGATCCGCAGCACCTGCCCGCCGGTGGTCATGTAGTCGCCGGTGCAGACCACGTACAGCTTGCCGTCCTGCCCGGCCACCAGCGTGCGCGGATTGGTGCCGACACCCAGCGAGATGGTCGCCACCACCTGGTCGGTGGCCAGATCGATCACCGACACCGTGCCGTCGCCGTAGCTGAAGTCGTTGAGGTTGAAGGCATTGCAGCAGACGTACAGCTTGCCGTTGTGGACCAGCAGGCCCTCGGGCCGGACCCCGACCGCGATGGTCGAGCTGAGCTTGCCGCCGGCCAGGTCGACCACGCCCACCTGGTCGCCGACATTGAGGCTGACATACGCCTTGGTGTCGCTGGCGAAGGCCAGGTCCTGCGGCGCGGAGTTGTCCCCGGTGGCGATGGCGTCGAGGGTCTGCATGGTTGCCGGGTTGAACCGCTGGACGGTGTTGCTGACCGAGTTGACGACGTACCCCACCCCGGCCCGGAAACGCACCACGTTGGGCACGTTGCCGGTGGTCAGGACGTTGTTCTGCACCGCCAGCGAGTCGGTGTCGACCACGCTCAGCGTGTTCCCCAGGTTGTTGGCGACGTACAGCAGGCCGAGGTCGGTGCGCGGCGTGGCGGGCGAGCCCAGGTCGAACCGCCTGGTGGCGATGGCCGCCGCCACCACCGTCACGTTCAGGTTCACGCTGCCGGCGGCGATGGTGTAGCTGCCCGGCGCCAGGCTGCCCACCCGGACGATGCCGTTGGCGTCGGTGGTCAGGGTCTGGGAAGTCTGCCGGCTGGCGGCCACGCCGCTCAGGCTGACCTGCTGATTGGCGTACGAGGTGCCGTTGGCGTTGACCAGCCGGGCCTCGATGGCGCCGGTGGTGGAGCTGGTGGTCAGGTTGCTGACCGCCCCCGACAGGTTGAGCGCGGTCGGACCGTCGCTCCCGCCGCACGCCGCGAGACAAGCCAGACAGGCCGCGGCGACGCACAGGCGCAGACAGGCAAGCGAACGAGAGCCCATGAGGGATTCCTTTCTAGAACCGACGCGAGGCCGTGAAGCGCAGCTCCCGGCCGGGCAGCGGGTAATCGACGACGGTACGGTACGAGGTGTCGAACAGATTGCGGGCCTGCAGCAGCAGCTCGTCGCGCGCGTCGGGCCGCCAGCGGACGGTCGCGTCGACCGTCGCGTAGGCCGGCAGCGACTGGGTATTGGCGGCGGTGGTGTAGCGCCGGTCGACCGCCACCAGGTGCAGGTCGGCCAGCCACCGGCCGCGCTCGTAGCGCAGCCCGGCGTCGCCTTGATGGTACGGATGGCCGAGCAACTGGCGGCCGATCTCCGCCGCGGTGCCGCTGTGGGTGGTGGCCTTGAGGTACGAGTACCCGGCCCGCGCCGACAGGCCGGCCAGCGGCAGCGGCGCCTGGCCGGTCCACTCGAAGCCCTGGAATCGGACCCGCTGCACGTTCTGCGGCGACCACTGCCCGCCCAGGCCGGGCTGCCAGAGGATCAGGTCGTTGGCGTTGCGGTTGTGGTAGGTCAGGCCCAGCACCACACCCCGCGACGGGCGCCACTCGGCGCCCAGTTCGTATTCGGTGGCGTGCTCCGACCGCAGGTTTGGGTTGCCCTTGGCAAAGGCGTCGGCCGGCCAGTAGAGGTCGTCGAAGGAGGGCGCGCGGAACGACCGCCCGGCGCTGGCGCGGACCGTCACCGAGCGCGTCGGCTCGGCTACCAGCCCCAGCTTCGGACTGACGATCGGTGTCTGCCCCGACTGCCCGTCCAGCCGCAGCGAGGGGACCAGCGTGACCGGGCCGACCGCGACCTCGTAGAGCCCGAACACCCCGCCGGTGATTCGGTGGTGGCGCCCGTCGGTAGTGCTCTGGACCTGGTCCCGCCGGTAGTCCAGCCCGGCCACGGCGCGGCCCTTGCCGGAGACTTCGGTGGTCGCCAGCAGCTCGGCCGCGAAGAGGTAGTTGCGGTGGTTGGCGTTGACCGGAAAGGCGCCGGTGGGATCCTCGTAGTCGCGGACCTGCTCCAGCCAGTAGAGATTCGACGACAGCTCCAGCCCGGGCGCCGGCTCGAACCGGTGGTCGGCGTGGACGTCGTAGCGGAAGTCGCGCTGGCGGGCCTGTGGTGAGGGGAAGGCCAGCCGGCCCGGCACGCCCTTGACCGCGTGGTAGAGCGAGAACCCGCTCCGCAGCTCACCCCACCGGCCGAAGTCCCAGCTCCCGTCGGCGCGGGCGTCGGTGGACAGCAGCCGGCCGTTCTGCCGCCGGCGCCGCTGCCCGGCGTCGTCCTTGAACTCGAAGTCACCGACCTGGGAGAGCTGCCGCCACGAGGCGCGCCAGGTGCCCCGGCCGGCCCGGTCGCCGGTGCCCAGGTCGAGGGTCCAGGTGCCGAACGAACCGATCCCGAGCCCGGCCTCGACCCCGCCGTCGCCGCCGCGACGGGTGATGATGTTGATTACCCCGCCGACCGGGTCCGACCCGTACAGCGCCGAGCCGCCGCCCTTGAGGACCTCGATCCGCTCGATGTCGTGGAGCGGGAAATCGCTCAGATCCACCCCGCCGCCCTGCGCGTGGCTGACCCGCCGGCCGTCGACCAGCACCAGCACCTGCTCGGTCTTCGACCCGCGCAGGCTGACCCCGGTCTGGGCCCCGGCGGCGCCCTGCGGCCGGACCTCGATCCCCGGCACGCCGGCCAGCACGTCGCGCACGCTCAGCCCGCCCGAGGCGATGATGGCCGCGCGGTCGAGCACCACGATGGGCGCGGCGGCGTCCGCCTTCGGCTGCCGGTAGCGCTGGATGGTAATCTCGATGTCGGGCAGCTCTTCGGCTTCCTGCGCGGCCAGGGGCAGGCAGGCGAGCGCCACGAGCAGCGCCGCGCGCCCGAGCGCGCGGCGGTTCGACGAATGGATGTGCACAGGTAACTGCTCCGCCACCAGTTCCCGCCCAGGACTAGGCTTTCCCCTCCTTGCAAGGAGGGGATCAAGGGGTGGTTCGCGCCGCGTGGCGTGCTCAAAGGCGAACCACCCCTTAGTCCCCTCCTTGCAAGGAGGGGAAAGCTCAGCGACCGCTGTCTCCAGGGCCTGAGCGGTTGCGTTCACAGTGGCTTGATCCTGAAGGTCTGATGGAAGGTCGCGCCCGTCCGCGCCTTGGTGAACCGCCACCGCCGGCAGGCCGCCGCGGCGGCTTCGTCCAGCGCGCCAAGCCCGGACGAGCCGGTTACCGAGACGGCAGTCACCTCGCCCGAGGCGGACACCGAGAGGCTGACCGAGACGCTGGTCTCGGCGCCCAACTGCTCGCGCACCGAGCGCGGGAAGCTGGGCAGCGGGCGGGACAGCGGCCGGGGCTTGGCCGGCAGGTTGTCTTCGGGAGCAGGCTTGGGTGGCTCGACCGGCGCCGGCTTCGGCGTGGCGGCGACGGGCTTCGGCTCGGGCGCCGCGGGCGGATTGGGCGCAGGGGTGTCCTCGACCGGCTCGGCCGGGAGCGCGGCCGGGACCGGCACCGCCGGCCGTGGCGCCGCCTTGCCCGGCGAACGTGGCGCCGGCGCGGTCTCGGGTGTCGGGGCGGGGGCGCCGCCGGCCGAGCCCATCACGCCTGGCCCGGTCGAGCGGCCCACCCCACCCAGGTCCGGCCCGTCGCCCTCGGCGATGCCCGGCCGGCCGGACAGCGACCCGGCGCCGGCGCCGGCAGCGGTCGCCCGGCCGGTGGACGAGGCGGTCAGCCCGACCGGCTCCGCCGCGTCGCGGGTGCCGGCCTGCCCTGGCTCGGCCCTCGGCCGCCTGGCGGAAACGCGGGTCGGCTTCGATCCTCATGCCCCAGGCACCGGGC
>JAANMV010001624.1_pt1 | contig 24183 bp, 19 predicted proteins | sample 7279661 | NCBI WGS metagenome assembly JAANMV01 (sample SAMN14094540, study PRJNA606508) | bioreactor metagenome | isolation source: A lab-scale SPAN reactor treating ammonium-rich wastewater day 121 | place: Ireland: Galway | collected 2017-05-16
GAAGCAATCCCCAACGCCGATTGACAACCGCAAAATTGACGAACAACCTTGGAGATTGCTTCGCTGCACTCGCAATGACATATCAGGTGAACTGTTACTATTTTTGCTCGTTTGGGCAAAAATGTGTGCTGCGGCCGCCCACGACGATGCGCCTGATCGCGGCGCCGCAAGAGGGGCAAGGTTCGCCGGTGCGCCGGAACACCTGCAAACGGTTCTGGAACGCGCCGGTGGAGCCATCGGGCCGGCGATAATCGCGCAGGGTGGTGCCCATCTCGGCCAGGGCCTCGGTCAGCACCGCCTGCATTGCCGCGGCCAGCGCCGCCACTTCATCGGGCTGCAAGGCGCCGCCGGCGCGCAAGGGGTGGATGCGCGCCCGGAATAGGGCCTCGTCCACGTAGATATTGCCCAGCCCCGCGGCCAGCCGCTGATCGAGCAGCAGCGACTTGATGGCCGCGCCGCGTCCGGCCAATGCCGCGGCCAGATAGGCCGGCGAAAAAGCCGCGTCCAGCGGCTCTGGCCCCAGCTTGCCGATCACCTCTGCCGGCTCCTCCACCAGATAGACCCGCCCAAACTTGCGCTGATCCTTGAAGCGCCAGTCCTGGCCATTTTGCAGATGCACGATCAGGCGATCGTGGGGGTGGTGGGCCGCGGGGCGGGGGGTCATGCGCAATTCCCCGGTCATGCGCAGGTGCAGGATCAAACAGCGGCCATCATCGAGATGGAAGAGCATGTATTTGCCCCGCCGCGTGGCTGCCAGCACCTGCCGCCCCTGCAGCCAGGCGCAGAACAGATCGGGGGTGGGCCGATCGACCACACCCGGCCACAGCAGCGACACCCCTTGGATCGTCTGCCCCCGCACCAAGGGCAGGATGGCATCGAGAATTGTCTGGACTTCGGGCAGTTCGGGCATGGCTGCGATTCTACGGCAGGGCAATCCTGCTGTCAACCGGCGCGGCGCCAAAGGGCAGATAATTTTTATGAAGCCTTTCATAAAAATTTGACATCGATCCGGCCCCGGCCTATAATCGCCCCTGGTCAGCCTGTGTGCGGCGGGTCATTTCGCCCCGACGCATGGCTGATTCTTTTGTCGGACGATCTGTTTGGGCGGGTCAGGGCCGCTGGTCTGGCCCCGCCCCATCTCACATAAAAAGAGGTACACCGCTCATGCGTGTTGTCTTAATCAATCCTCGCTTTCGCCTGCCCATCGATACCCGCACCTCTCCGCACCTGGGGCTGGCCTATCTGGCTGCCGTTTCCGAGCGCCGCGGGGATGAGGTGCGTATTTTCGATGCCGATGTCGAGGAGCAGCCGCTCAGCGAGTTCATCCAGGCCTTCCGCCCGCACGTGGTCGGCATCACCGCCAACACGCCCCAGGTCAAGCAGGCCTGGCGCCACGCCGCCCAGATCAAGGCCGTGCACGATGTGCCGGTCGTGCTGGGCGGGCCGCATCCCAGCGTGGCGGCAGAGGATCTTGATTTCGAATCGGCCCGCCAGCCCGATGTGGACATCGTCGTGCGGGGGGAGGGGGAGTCGGCGTGGATCGACATCTGCGACCGCGTCGAGACCTTTCTGCGCGATCAGGAGAGCTTCTCCACCCAGGCGCTGATGGATCCGGCCCGCGGTATTTGGGATGATTGCCTCGGCATCTCCTACAAAAGCAGCGATGGCGGATTGCACCGCAACCTGGATCGGCCCGTGATCAATGATCTCGACTCGCTGCCCTGGCCGGCCTACCACCTCTTCCGCATGGACAAATACACGAACCTGCAGCCCGCCACCGACAAAATCGATGGCTCCAAGAGTTTCAGCATCATGACCAGCCGCGGCTGCCCCTATCGCTGCACCTTTTGCTCGCAGTCGATCATGCCGATCCGCTGGCGGGCGCGCTCTTCGGAGAATGTGCTGGCCGAATGGAAGCATCTGGTCGAAGACCTGGGCGCGCAGGAGATCGGCGTGCTGGACGACAGCGCCAACATCCGCAAGGAGCGGATGCACGAACTGGCCGACCTGCTGATTGCGCACAAACTCAACCGCGTGCCCTGGATCTTCGTCAACGGCATCCGCGCCAACATCGTGGATCATGATGTGATGCTGAAACTGAAGCGGGCCGGTCTGCGCCGCACTGCCTTCGGCGTGGAGACGGGCAACCCCGAAATCCTCAAGAAAATCGACAAAAAGATCGATCACGATACCATTCGCCGCGCTTTCAAGATCTGCAAAGAGGTGGGGCTGGAGACGATTGCTTTCATGATCATCGGCCTGCCCGGCGAGACGCGCGAGACGATGCAGGACACGATCAACTTCGCCATCGAGCTGGACCCGCTGATCGCCAACTTCAGCATGATGACGCCCTACCCCGGCACCGCCGTGTACGAGCAGGTGAAACGCCAGGGCCGGATGTTGATCAACGATTGGGAAGATTACGTCTTCTTCGAGCAGCGAGCGCGCTATGAAATGGGCGAGATGACGGCGGAATTGGTAGAGGAGATGTATCGCAAGGCCTACCGCCAGTTCTATCTGCGGCCTGCCCCCATCCTGCGCCGGCTGAAGACCAAAGATTTTTGGATGAACCTGCCCCGCAACATGCGCATCGCCCTGCGCACCTTCCTGCCCAAAGCGGAAAAGACCGCGCTGCGCAAGAAGATCGAGGCGGAAGCCCTGTCTTGACCCCGCGCCTGACAAAACATTCATCCTGCACGCCGCGGCTGTTCATGGCGGTTTCATCTGCGCATGCTAGACTGAGCGCCGCAGTTGTTGCCAGGATGGCGGAGGACGGCTGGCCGCTCTCCGCTCCGTTCCCTTCTTCTGACCTGTTTTCAGGAGGATTACGCCTTGAAAATCGCTTTTATCGGTCCCAAATGGAATGATCTGACCAACGCCTACCCCTCGTTGGGGCTGGGATACCTGGCGGCGGTAGCCGAACAGGAGGGGCATGAGTGCCGCATCTTTGATTTCGGCCTGCGCCCGCAGCGGCCAATCGCCGAGGATGTGCAAGAGGTGATGGCCTTCCGCCCCGATCTAGTCTCGTTCACCTCGATGACCACCAGCTACGCCAGCGTTGAGACCACAGCGGCGATGTTGAAGGAATCCTTGGGCGTGACCACGATCATCGGCGGCCCCCACGCCACCACCCTACCCCATCTCACCCTGGAAAATCCGCATCTGGATTTCCTGATCTACGGCGAGGGGGAAGAGGTCTTTCGCGATTTCATCCGGGCGCTGGCCGCGGGGCGCAGCAACTGGGGCGAGTATGTGGGCCTGTGGTACAAGGAGGCTGGCAAGGTCATCCCCGGCGGCGAGCGCAGCCTGATCGAAGACCTGGACGCGCTGCCCTATCCGGCCCGGCACCTGTTCGAATTGGGCAAATATCCCCTCTACGCGCCCAATGGCGAGCCGATGTTGACGGTGCTGAGCAGCCGCGGCTGCCCCTACAACTGCTCTTTCTGTTTCAAGGGCATCGTTGGCCGCACCTACCGCCAGCGCAGCCCCCAAAACATCGCGGATGAGCTGCAACACATACTCGATCGGTACGGCGTGCGTAATTTCTATTTCATCGACGATCTGTTCACCATCGATGTGCGCCGTCTGGACAAGATCCTGGATCATCTGCTGGAACGGGATATGGATATCCGCTGGCGCTGCCTGGCCCGCGTGGATCGCGTCACCCCAGAGTTGCTGCAAAAGATGTACAAGGCCGGCTGCCGCCAGGTGCACTACGGCATCGAAAGCGGCAATGAAGAGGTGCTGAAACGCACGGCCAAGCACATCAAACTGAGCCAGGTGCGCGATGCCGTGAAATGGACCGAAGATGCCGGCATCCACAGCAAAGGCTATTTCATCCTCGGCCTGCCCGGCGATACCGTCGAGACGATGGAAGAGACGATCGAGTTCGCGGCCGGGCTGGACTTGAGCGAAGCCATGTTCTCGATTGCCACACCGATGCCGGGCACGCAGCTATGGAATGAATTGGTGGCTAAACGTCCAGAAACACAATACAATGCCGATTTTACTAAAAGCTACTATTACAACAGCTACACTGCCGAGATCGCACCCTTTATGAATGTTTCCGAAGTAGATGACAAGGAACTCAGCGCCATGGCGATCAAGGCCCGGCAGCGTTTCTTGGAAGCGAAGAAACAGCGCATGTACCGCCGCAGTTTCGGCGACGCCGCCGGCGATCTGCTGTGGAACATCTCGCGGGTGACGCCGGTGCGCAAAGTGGGCAGCGCTCTGGCCCGCGCCGGCCTGTTTGGCCGCTTCCAACGCACCAAGCAGGTCTATTTTGGGGCCGAGCAGTGGAGTTAGTCGGCTAGTGGGTATTTTGACCTGATGCTGGCGCTCGCTCACTAACCACTATCGCATAGCCGATCCTGGGATTTCCATGACTATCCACCCCCTCACCTTCCAAGAAAAAGTGCGCAATAAATCGCGCATGTATCGCCGCCGGGCCATGGGGCCGGTGAAGTGGCTGGCCTACCAGAGCGGCCAGACCCGCTTTGTGCCCCCGCCCGACCGCATGTACATCGAGTCCACCAATATCTGCAACCTGGGCTGCATCATGTGCCCCACCGGCCGCAAGGAGATCACCCGGCGGCATGGCTATATGAAATGGGAGGTGTTCAAGCAGATCGTGGATGAGATGGCGCCGCATGTGAAGGCCACCACCCTGCACATCTGGGGCGAGCCGCTGCTGCACAAACGCATCTTCGACATGGTGGCCTACTGTCGCGAAAAGGGGCTGCGGGCCGAGATCAGCACCAACGCCACCCTGCTGAGCGCAGACCGGGCGCGCGGCCTGCTCGATGCCGGCCTCAATGTCATCTATCTTTGCCAGGATGGCATCCGCCCCGAAACCTACGAAAACGTGCGTATCAACGCGGATTACGAAAAAACCAACGAAAACATCCGGCGTTTTGTGGAGATGAAGCACGCCGGCCGCTATCAAACCTTTGTCAATTTGCAGATCATCGAAATGGCGCGCACCCGAGATGAGACCGAGGCTTTCGTGCAGTATTGGAAGGATGTGCCCGGCGTCGATCTGGTGCATGTCAAGCCTTTCGATTCCTGGGGCGACCAGATCGAAGAGATCAGCGCCCTGAAGCCGGCGGACAGCAGGCCCCTGCCTCCCCGTTTCGCCTGCCCCAACCTCTGGTACCACGTGCACATCTATTGGGATGGCGCCATCGCCATGTGCGACCGCGATTTCAATCTCGACTATGATCTCGGCAACGTGATCGATGCAGATGGCGTGGTGCGGGTGATGAAGAACTGGAACGGGCCGAAAATGCAGGAACTACGCCAACGCCACCTCGACGGGGAGTATGTATCGCCCTGCACCACCTGCAGCGAATGGGCATGGTGGAAGCCGACCCTCTTTGCCGGCGGCTTCGGCAATCGCCCGGTGCAGGAGCAATTCAGCGGCCAGACGGTGCGCACCGGCGGCAATGACAAAAACGGGGGTTCAGCGTCGCCAATTGAGTTGGTGTTGCCGGATGACAGTCGCTTTGGGAGCAGCCAATAACGATGACTTCTATTTTCCCCTGGATTAAGCAGAAAACCTCCACCATCCTCTGGCTCGACCTGGGCGATCTGGGCGACCTGGTCAACCCCGGCGGGCCGCACGAGCAATGGCAGGATCATGGTCTGGGCCTGCTGCGCACGATCCTGCATCAAAACGGCATCCAAACCGATGTGGCCTCCACGCGGGCCGTGACCTCGTGGGAGCAACTGAAACCGCAGCTCGCCGGCTACGATACGTTGATCATGAACGTGCGCAGCTACACCTATCCGCCGGCGCTGAAGGCAGCGAAACTGTTCAAAGAGATCAACCCGCGGGGCATGGTGCTGACCGGCGGCATGCACGCCACCGTCGCCCCCGATGAGATGGCAGCCGTGGCCGAGTTCGACCGCATCTGCATCGGGCCGGGCGAGAAGGTGATCGTCGATCTGGTCAAGAATCCGGGCGATTTCGAGCGCGTGTTTCGAGCCGAGGGCGCCCGCTCCATGGCCGAATGGCCGCACATCGACCGCACGCTGTGGCCGAAACCGGTGGGCTGGCGCATGAAACGCAAGTGGGGCTGGAAATGGCCGCTGGAGCCGGCCTGCGGCTGGGGGCCGGGGCCGGTGGCGACGATCATCACCAGCCGCGTCTGTCCCTGGCAGTGTGTGTTCTGCAACGAAAATTCCTACATCCCCAACATGGGCCGCAAGCCGGTGGATCAGGTGATCGACGAGCTGAATTTCCTCGACCGCAAATATGGCGTCGGCTCGGTCGTCATCCACGATTCCATGTTCTTCCAGAACCCGAAATGGCTGAAGGAGTGGATCGAAAAATATCCGCGGCAGACCAAACGCTGGACGTATTGGGCCGCGGGCCGCTCGGACACGGTGCGACAGTGGCCGGACCTGTTCGAGGCCCTGGTGCGGGAGACGAACTGGCGCACCATTTCCATCGGCTTCGAATCGGGCAGCGACCGCATCCTCAAGCTGCTGAACAAGGAATGCACCGAGGAAGACAATTATTTCACCATCGATCTGGTCAATCGTCTGGCCGCGGAGCTGCAGGCCAGGGGCGAGCAGCCGCCGGTGTTCTGGTCGAACATCATGTTGGGCATTCCCGGCGAAACCCGCGAGGATGCCTTCAAGACCATGCGCATGCTCAAGCACATGCAATCGGTCATGCCCTCGATCAGCTTCTATGCCCCCTATCCTGGCTCCGCCCTGGGCTACCAACTGATCGCCGAGGGCAAAAGCCTGATGAGCAAGGACAACTACCATCGTTTTCCTGATGACGAGAAAGTGAAGGGCGTGGATTACGGGTTCTACCGCGACATGCTGGCCGGCAAGTACGACGCCGAGATCAACCGCGGCCTCGAGGGCGCTGCCCGCGGCGCCAAGGTATACGAAGGCGCGCTGGTAAAGGCCTAAACGCCCCTATGGAAATCAGGCTGATTACCGATAGACTGTGTTCATCACACTCTATCGTCCTGACCCGAAGCGCTGGCTGGACTGGCGCACAAGGAGAAGATAACCATGTTTCCTTTCCCTAAATGCCCGGTTTGCGGCGGCGAACTGATTGAAAAAGAGGTCGAGAAACTGTTGCGCGGCGGCATCCACACCGCGGCGGTGTGTGTGCGCGCCGAAGTTTGCCAGCATTGCGGCGAACGACTCTACGCGCAGGAGACGATTCGCCAGTTCGAGCAAATTCGAGCCAAGCTGGAACGCCAGGAGATTCGCGAATTCGAGCCGCTGGGCCAATCCTTTCAGGTCGCACTCACCCCTGCGGTGGCGTGATGAGCAGCTTTTCCAATCCCCATTACATGTACCTGTTCGATCTAAAGAACGGCAAGCAGAAGCTGGCCTATGGCGAATCGCCAGAAGACGCGCTGCGCATATTGCGCGTGCGCCTAAGCGAAGCAGAAATGGCCGAGATTCTCGTGGATCGCTTCATAAAAATCAATCAACGCCAATTGCACGATTACGTGCATAACTTGGGATAACGCGGGTCGTGGTGCGTGAAACGTAAAACGTAATGCGTAAAACGTAATATCTCTCTGATCACGTACTCTTTACCCACCACGCCCCACGCCCCACGCCCCACGCCCCACGCCCCACGCCCCACGCCCCACGCCCCACGCCCCACGCCCCACGCACCACGCCCCACATGTCTATCCGCAAAGCTTACCTCATCCAACCGGGCCGCGACGGCGCTTTTTTGGGCAAGGCCACCATGGCCCCCTACACCCTCATGCGTCTGGCCTCGCTGGTGCCCGACGCCGTGCCAGTCGAGATCATCGACGAAGACCTGAAGCCCGTGCCTTTCGCGGCGCTGGGACCGGATGATCTGGTGGGGATCACGGCCAAGACTTTGCAGATCGAGCGGGCCCGGTGGATCGCGCAGCGGGCGCAGGCGCAGGGAGCGAAGGTGGTGATCGGGGGTGCGCATGCCACCCTGGCCCCCGATGAGGTGGGCGAATGGGCCGACAGCATCGCCGTGGGCGAAGCCTACCGCACCTGGCCGCAGATGATCGCCGACTTCGACCGCGGCGCGCTCCAGCCCCGTTACGTGGACGAAGAATGGGCGCATCTGGATGAATTGGCGCCCATCTCTGACCGGGTGCTGGCCCAGGTGGATGAAAACAAGAACTATTGGACGCCCTATCTGGAGATCACCCGCGGCTGCCCACGCAGTTGCACCTTCTGCACCGCCATTCGCGTGTCGGGCCGGAAGATGCGCCTGCGCCCCGTCGATCAGGTGGTGGAGGAGATCGAGCGGCGGGGAATCAAGCGCTTTTTCCTCACCGATGATAATTTCGGCCTGAATTTCCGGCTCTATCCCGAGTACATGGAGGCGCTGTTCAAAGAACTGCGCAAGCTGCCCCTGAAGGGCTGGACCTGCCAGGCCGAGCAACTGGTGGCCGATTATCCTGACCTGCTGAAACTGGCCCGCGAAGCGCACATGGATAAGTTTTTCATCGGCTTCGAAAGCGCCAACCCCGACAACCGCCGCGAGCTGGGGGGCAAGGCCGCGGGCAACATCGAGCGTTATCGCCAGGTGATCGACCGCGTGCACGCCGCGGGCATCGGCGTGGTGGGGCTGTTCGTGTTCGGCTTCGATGGCGACCCGCCCGCCATTTTCCAGAGCACCTACGATTTCATTCGCGCGAGCGAATTGGACGGGGTGAGCATCACGATCTTGACGCCGTACGTGGGCACGCCGCAGCGCCGCACCTGGATCGAGCAGGGTCGCCTGATCCCAGAGGTTCCCTGGTCTCTGTACGACACCAACCACGTCACCTACTATCCCAAACAGATGTCGCCAGAGCAACTGGCGCAGGGCTACGACTGGCTGGCCCGCAAATTGTACGGCTGGCCCGGCATTGCCAGCCGCGGCCTGCGCAACCTCATGCGCCAGCGGGTGCGCGACTGGCCGCGCAAAGCCTTTGCCAGCTTCAGCACCGATTTCGGCTATCGTCTGGAATGTGCGCACCGCGCTTGGGTTCCGGCAGAGGATGGGATTGGGCGGAGGGGGGAGTAGCGCCGACATTGCAGCAAACAACAGAACAGCCCCGCCGGTCGGCGTTTTGATCCCACATCCCTTCTCGGCTATCATCCCCCTGCCACTTCCGCAGACGGGCGATTTGCATCGGCCCGCGTTCCCGCCGCCGCCGCGGCGCCCCCTTCCATCCTCATGGGTATTGCTGCTGACATCGCCATCATCGTCGTCGCCGGCCTCATCGGCGGGCTGATCGCCCAACAACTGCGCCAGCCGCTGATCATCGGCTACATCCTGGCCGGCGTCGCGGTTGGGCCTTTCACCGGCGGCATTTCCGTGGCCGAGATCCACGATATCGAACTGCTGGCCGAGATCGGCGTGGCCCTGCTCCTCTTCGCCCTCGGCCTCGAATTCTCGCTGAAAGAGTTGCAGCCGGTGCGCCGCATCGCCCTCTTGGGCGCGCCCCTCCAAGTCCTGATCACCATGGCCCTGGGCTGGGGCATCGGGCAACTGCTGGGCTGGGACGGGCAATCTTCGCTCTGGTTTGGCGGCATGATCGCCCTCTCCAGCACCATGATCGTGCTGAAGACCATGGCCGGCCGCGGCCACATGGGCACCCTCTCCAGCCGGGTGATGGTGGGCATTCTCATCGTCCAGGATCTGGCCGTGGTGCCGCTGATGATCATCCTGCCCCAACTTGGCCACCCCGATACCGGCCTGGCCGCGCTGACCACGGCCGGCCTGCGCGCCGCCCTCTTCCTCATCCTCATGTTCTTCGTGGGCACGCGGCTGCTGCCCCGGCTGATGACCTACGTCGCCGCCTGGAACTCGCGCGAGCTGTTTTTGCTGGCCAACACCGCCATCGGCCTGGGCATCGGCTACGTCACCTTCCTGTTCGGCCTCTCCTTTGCCTTCGGCGCCTTCGTGGCCGGGCTGGTGCTCAGCGAATCGGATTACAGCCACCAGGCCCTCAGCGATGTCATCCCCCTGCGCGACATCTTCGGCCTGCTCTTTTTCGTCTCCGTGGGCATGCTGCTCAATCCCGCCTTCCTGGCCGCCAACTGGCTGCTGGTGTTGGGCGTCGTGCTTCTGGTGATGGTGGGCAAGGCCCTGATCTTTTTCCTGATCAGCCTGGCCTTCGGATACCGCTACATCACGCCCATCGTCGTGGCCCTTGGCCTCTTCCAGATCGGCGAATTCTCCTTCGTATTGGCGCGCGTCGGCCTGGCCACGAACTCGATCGGCCGGGATCTCTACGCCCTCACCCTGACCACAGCCATCATCACCATGGTGCTGACGCCCGCCATCTACAGCCTGGCGGCGCCCCTCTACGCCCTGCGCAAGCGCTGGCTAAAGCCGGAGCCGCTGCAGATTGCCAATCTCCCCGCTGCCGGCCTGCACGATCACGTTGTCATCGCCGGCGGCGGGCGCGTGGGCCAGTATGTGGCCCAGGTCTTGCGCCGGCTCGACTTCGATTTCGTCATGATCGAGCTGGATCAGCGCCGTTTTCTCCAAAACAAAACCGCCGGCCTGCCCATCATCTTCGGCGACGCCAGCCAGGAGACGGTGTTGGAAGCAGCGCGCATCGGCAAGGCTCGTCTGGTGCTGATCGCCACCCCCGCCATCAGCATCACCCAAATGATTGTGGATCAAGTGCATCGCCTCAACCCGCAGGTGCACATCGTCGCCCGGGCCGAGGGCATCGAACAGATGCGGCTGCTGCACGATCACGGCGTCTACGAGGTGGTGCAGCCCGAGATGGAGGCCGGGCTGGAGATCACGCGGCAGGCGCTGCTGCACCTGGATGTGCCGGCTGGCTCGATCCAGGAATACACCGACGCCATCCGCCGCGACCTCTACGCCCCCCTCTACCGCGTGCATGATGCCTACCAGACGGTGGCCCACCTGCGAAACGCCGCCCATCGTCTACAATTGCAGTGGGTCACGGTGCCGGAGGAGAGTCCCCTGGCCGGGTGCAGCATCGCCGAGGCCGCCATCCGCAGCCGCAGCGGCGCCTCGGTGGTGGGCGTGCTGCGCGAGGGCAAGGTCACAGCCAACCCCGATCCTAGTTTCCGCCTGCGCGGCGGCGATCTGGCCGCGGTGATGGCCAGCCCAGAACAGATGACCGCCTTCCAACAGCTTGTGGGCTAGGGCCGGGCGGCGGCCTATTCCCGCGGCGGCCACACCGCCAGCAAATCATCCAGATGCGAAGGCCGGCGGATGCCCTGCACCGCCCGCAAAAAAGTCGCCAGATCAGGCATACGCGCCCGCAGCTCGACCAACTTCGGCCCGATCGGGTCGGAGGAAGCGGGGCCGGTGGCATAGGAGCCGTGGAAAGCAAAATAAGCCTGGTTCAGCTTGCGCAAGGGGAAGCCGTTGGCCACAAACAACTGCCGCCGTTCCTCCATGTACGCCTCGGCCGCGGCCACCTCGCCCGCGTCCAACAGCGCATCCACGTGCAGCCGTGTGCGCCGCATCTCCGTCACAAAATCGAAACGATCTGGCTCCGGCTCTGGGGGCGGGGCCGACCGTTGCCCTGCCGCCGGCGGGGCTGGAGCCGGGATACCGTACACCGCCTCGGCCAGCGCCTGCCCCAGTTCGTCGCCGATGATCGTGGCCACGGTTTCGTTGATCGTGTTCATCTCCCCGCTGTCGAACATGCCCCAGCCCAGGGGCCGGAAGGCCAGATAGGTGTGCACCCATTCATGCACGACCGTGGCCAGGATCCAGCTCAGACTGGCCTCATCCATCACCATCGTCGGCCACACCCCCAGCCCGCCCAGCCCCTCGATCAGGGTGGAGCGGCCGAACTGTTGGGCAATGGCCTGTTCGATGGCTTCGATCTGGGCCAGATCCAGCTGCGGCTGCAAATAAACGCCTGCCTCCATGCGGATCTGCTCTCGCGGGGAAAGGATCAGATAGTGAGGCATGTCGCTGAAGTTGAAGCGCACCGGCGGAAAGATCACGCTCGCAGTGGTGAGACCGGCGGCTTCCAGGGCGGCGGTCACCTGGCGCTCCAGCACCGCCTCGACCAGGGGCCGCAATTCGGCCTGCTCGTCGCGCAGATCGGCCAACTGCGCCCGCAGATTGGCGCTGGCCGCGTCCGGGTCGGCCACGTCTGGGTTGGCGTAGATGCGGTTGATGCGCCTTTCCAGCCAGGCGCTGCGCCCGGCCCGGTCATGATAGGATTCGACCAGTTGGCGCTGCTCTGCCGGAGTCAGCCGCACGCCCAGCCGCCGTGGACTATCCCCCACCTTGCCGGCGATGGCCCCGACTTCGTAGGTGAAGATGTCGAAATGATAGTCCGCCGCGGCCGCGGCTGCCTGATCTTGCAAGGCCCAGCCACGGTCGAACTGCCGCCAGATCAGGCCGGCAGCGAGCACGACCAGCGCCAGTAGCAGCGCCAGGCAGCCCCAAACAATCCGCTTGCGCCGCGCCCGCAGGAATGCACGTCGCCCCCGGCCAGGGCCAGGGGCGACGGTGGAGATCTGTCTGCTCACAGGGACAAAGCTGGATCAGCCGCGGTCGGCCATGGGCACATAGTCGCGCGTGGTCGCGCCTTCGTAGATCTGGCGGGGGCGGGCGATGCGGTTGCCCGGCTCGCGCAACATCTCCCGCCATTGCGCCATCCAGCCCACGGTGCGCGGGATGGCGAACATCACTGTGAACATGGTGGTGGGCAAGCCCAGGGCCTGATAGATGATGCCGCTGTAAAAATCGACATTGGGATAGAGCTTGCGGCTGACGAAATACTCATCGTCCAGCGCGATCGTCTCCAGTTCCAGGGCGATATCGAGCAGAGGGTTGCGCCCCGTGACTTCGAAGACCTCGTGCGCGGTTTCCTTGACGATGCGGGCGCGCGGATCGTAATTCTTGTAAACGCGATGGCCAAATCCCATCAGCCGGCGCTGGCCCTGCTTGACGCTATCGATGAATTCGGGGATGTTCTTGACGTCGCCGATCTCGGTGAGCATGCGCACCACAGCCTCGTTGGCGCCGCCGTGCCTGGGGCCATACAAAGCCGCCGCGGCTGCCGCCACCGCCACGTACGGATCGGGCAATGAGCTGCCCACCATGCGCATGGTGCTGGTGGAACAGTTCTGTTCATGATCCGCATGCAGGATGAAGAGGATGTCGAGGGCGCGCTCCAGGATTGGATTCGGTTTGTATTTCAGCTCCGTCATCTTGAACATCATGTTCACGAAGTTGCCGGGATAGCTGAGGTCATTGTCGGGGTAGATGTAGGGCAGGCCCATGGCGTGCCGGTAGGCAAAGGCGGAGATGGTCGGCATCTTGGCCACCAGCCGCTGCGTTTGCAACTCCACCGAGTCCCAATCGTTGACGTTACGCGCTTCCGGATAAAAGGTGGAGAGGGCCGCCACCGTGCTGATCAGGATGCCCATGGGGTGAGCATCGTAACGGAAGCCATCCAGGAAGATGCGCAGGTTTTCGTGCACCATCGTGTGGTGGGTGATGTCGTACACCCAACGATCGAGTTGATCCTGCGTGGGCAGCTCGCCGTAGAGCAGGAGATACGCGACCTCCAAAAAGGTCGATTGTTCAGCCAATTGTTCGATAGGATACCCGCGATATTCTAGAATACCATGATCACCATCGATATAGGTGATTGTACTGCGACAGGAGGCTGTATTGAGATAGGCTGAATCATAACTCATCAGGCCGAAATCATCGTCATCAACCTTGATCCGGCGCAGATCCATCGCCGGGATGGTGCCATCCTGAATGGGGATTTCGTACGTCTTACCGGTGCGATTGTCAGTCACAGAAAGGCTGTCTTTGCCCATGGGAATACCTCATTGTATGGGAGCGAAACCGCGAAAAGGGTGGAGAATGGCGCTGGCCGGGTTCATCTGAAGCCTGCCGAACTTGTATTGCGGGTGAATTGTACCACAGAACCGGCCACAGGCTTAGAACAGGGCATCCATTTCAGGCGGGAACCTCGGCGTCGGCAGCCTGGATCTGCAGGGACGCGGCCCGCACGCTGGCGCCGGTCAGGCCCAGCAGCCGGGTCAGCGCAGTCTGCAAGGCCGCGACTTCGCCGGTGGTGTAGAACTGGTGCTGCGCCGGCATCGCCGCCGCGGGCGCCAGCAGATCGGCCGCGGCCAGACGCCGCTGCACCTGCCGCGCCACGGCCGGGGCCGGGTCGATCACAGTCACCCCCGGGCCGACGGCGGCCTGGATGGCGGGCAGGAGGAAGGGATAGTGTGTGCAGCCCAGCACCAACTGGTCGATCCCTGCGGCCAGCAAGGGCGCCAGACAGCGCCGCAGCAGCGCATCGATCTCTGGCCCGGCCAACCATCCCTGCTCCACCCACTCCACCAGCCCCGGACAAAAACTGGTGTGCACCTCCACCCCGCCGGCGAAGCGCTCGACCAGGCGATGAAAGCGATCCGCGTGCAGGGTGCCGGGCGTGGCCATCACGCCCACCCGGCCGCTGCGGGTGCCGGCGCTGGCCGGTTTCACTGCCGGTTCCATGCCCACGATCAGCGCCTGCGGCCAGGCCTGGCGGACGCTGGCCAGGGCCACAGCCGAGGCGGTGTTGCAGGCGATGACCACCAACTTGGCCCCCTGCTCCAGCAGCCAGGCGGCTGCTGCGTGTGTCAGAGCCGCGATCTCCGCCGGCGGGCGGGGGCCGTAGGGCACATGCGCCTGGTCGGCCAGATAGATCGTGCGCTCCGCGGGCAGCAGGTCGGCGATGCACCGCCAGACCGACAGCCCGCCCACGCCAGAATCGAAGAGGCCGATGGGGGAGGGAGTCATGTGCACTGAGTGTTCATCCATGCAGATGACCCTGATTATAGCCTTGCCCTCCCCCCGGCACAACCCGCCCCCTGCTCCCTCCTCCCTGCCCCCCCCAATTTGGGCCTGCCCGCGCCTACGCCTATACTGCCCGCCATGTCTCTTCTCACCCTCGACCGCCGCGGCCGCTGGGGGCTGTTTCTGCTCCTGATCGCGACGGCGATCCTCTATCTGGCCACCCTCGATAACGGCCTTGCCCCCGCGGATCTGGTGGGCGGCGACCTGATCACCCATCACTACGCGCAAGCGCAGGCCCGGCCCGCCAACGCGCCTGGCTATCCGCTCTACACCATCGGCGGCTGGCTCTGGTTCCACGGCCTGCGCCTGATCGCGCCGGCGGCCAACCCCATCGCCCTGCTCAGCAGCTATTCCACCCTCTGGGGGCTGCTCTCCCTTGCCCTTCTCTTCGGCCTGCTGCACCACTTCAGCGGCCGCGTCCTGGCCGTCAGCCTTGGTCTCAGCGCTTTCTACGCGGTCACCTATTTCTTCTGGTTCTACAGCGTCACCAGCGAGCAATACACCTCCGCCATCTTCCACACCCTGGCCCTGGCGGCCCTGGCCCACGCCTGGGATCACGCCCCGCGCGACCGCACGCTCTTGCTCATCGCCCTGGGGCTGGGCCTGGCCCTGGCCCACATGATCACCGTGCTGCTGCTGGGGCCGGGGCTGCTCCTCTTCCTGCTCAGCAAACAGCCGGCGCTGCTGCGCCGCGGCCGCCTGATCCTGCATGCGCTGGGGCTGGCGCTGCTGCCCCTGCTCAGCTACGCCTACGTCTACCTGCGCGGGGCCGCGCACCCCGAATGGTGGGGCGAGGGGACGTGGGCCACGCCGCAGGCCTGGTTCCTCAGCTTCCTCTCCACCGCCCAGGGTCGCGATGAGTTGACCTGGGCCCTCGGGCCCTTCACATCCGAGTTCCCCCGCCTGATCTGGGTGGAGATGACGCCCCTGCTGCTCATCCTGGGGGTGGCGGGCTGGGCGCTATTGGGCCGCCGAACCTTCCTTTTCTACGCGCTCACCGCCCTGCTCTATTTCCTCTTCTGCTACATCGATCGCCTGGGCAACTGGTTCCAGGTGATCCTGCCCCTCTATCCCCTCATCCTGCTGGGCGCGGGGGTCAGCCTGGGCCGGCTGTGGCAGCGATTCCCCGCCCACGCCCTGCGCGGCGCCCTCATCCTCCTGCTGCTGGCCCTGATCCTGCTCAAATTCACCCAGTCCTCCCCCCGCGCGATGCAGCGCGACCGCGCCGGCGATACCGGTCTCCGCCCCGGCCAGGCGATCCTGGCGGTGGATCCGCCGGCAGGGGCCGCCATCCTCGCGGCCGCGGATGAGACGCTGGCCCTCGACTACCTCACCGGCGTGTGGGGCATCCGCCCCGACCTGCGCGCCATCGCCACCGATCAGGCGGCGGCGGCGCTGGCCGCGGGTGCGCCCCTGGCCGTGACCCCGGCCGCCGCGCCCTACGCCGCGGCAGAAACCGGCCTGCCCCTGCGCTATACAGCCTGGAGCGACGCCCTGCTCCTGGCCCAGCCCGCCGCGCTGCCCCCGCCGCCGCCCATGGCCGCGGCCTCTGTCCCCCTGGGCGATGGCCTGCATCTGGCCGGATTCGAACTCCTCACCGGCCCGGAGGCGGGGGTGTGGCGTCTGCGCCTGGCCCTGGCCGCGCAGCAGGCCCCGCAGCAAGACTGGGCCTTGAGCGCCCGTCTGCTGATCGGGGGGGAGGAGGCGGCGCAGAGCGATCAAGCCGCGCCCGCGGCCAGCTTCACGCCCACCACATCCCTGCGCCCCGGCGAGATCGTGGCCGCGGCTTTCCGGTTCATCCTGCCCGCCGCCCCCGCGCCGGACGCGGTGCGCGTGATCCTCTATCGCCCCCTCCCCGGCGGCGGCTTCGAGAACCTGATCCTGCTCGATCTGACCCTGCCCCCACCCTGACCAGAGTCATAAAAAAAACCGCCGGCCCTGTGCAGGGGGCCGGCGGTTGTCGATGCAATGGCCTACAACGCCGCGGCGGCTCAGGCCTCATCCTCCAGCGCCACGCCTTGCGCTTCCGCAGCTTTTTCCAGTTCTGCCGCGCTCAGCGCGTCCCGCTCCAACTCGCCTTCCGCCGTCACCACGACCTTGAACGTGGCATCCACGCCCTGGGTCAGGTGCAGCAGCAGATCATGCTCGCCCAGATCGCGCAGAGAATGCTCCAGGCGCAGACGGCGGCGGTCGATTTCCTGTCCCAATTTGGCGGAAAGGGCTTCGGCGATGGTGGCGGCCGTGATCGAGCCGTACAGCCGGCCACTCTCGCCGGCGCGGGCCTGGAAGGTCAGGGTGATGGCGCTGATGCGGTCGGCCAGATCGCGGGCCGATTTCATCTCGCGCAGGCGGCGGCGCTCCGCCGCATCCTGAAGCTGCTGGGCCTGATTGCGCAGGCCGGTCGTGGCGGGCAGGGCCAGGCCGCGGGGGATGAGATAATTGCGGGCATAGCCGGCCTTGACTTTGTGGATTTCGCCGGCATTTCCCAGGCCCGCAATGGTTTGTTTGAGCAGAACTTCCATGAAAAAAGGTCCTCCAATAGATATAGAAGACCGGCCACAACAGGGCCGGTGCGATGCAGCAGACGGGAGACGATGGACGATGGACTATAGACTATAGACGAGAGACGAGAGACGATTAGATCGTGTTTGCCATCGTCCATCGTCTATAGTCTATCGTCAAAAACACGCCTCGTTTCAATGTGACTGGGGCTTAGTTTACCCCAGACGCGGCCCACCTGCCAAATCATTGGAGCAGACCGCGCGACGCACCACGCCCCACGCACCACCAAAAACCGATCGCCAGGCAGACTACCAACCCACGCCGACCTTTTCTCGCCATCCCCGCGGCGTGCTATACTGGCCTCCCCATCCCACACAGGAGCCACACCGATGCGTTCATACCCTTCTCGCCTTGTCCTGCTCGTCCTGCTGCTGGCCTTTGTCAGCCTGGGCTGTGCGCTGACCGCCTCTCTGGCCGGGCGCGAGCCGGACGCGTCCCCCGTCGCCGAACGTCCCACCCTGCACCCCACCTTCACGCCCACCCCGGTACGAGAGGCGACGCCCACGCCCATCCCGTTGCCCACCGACACCCCCATTCCGCCGCCGCCCACCGACACACCCATCCCACCCCCCACCGACACACCCGCGGCCCCGCCCCCCACCGACACGCCCGCGGCCCCGCCGCCCACTGCCACCCCTGCCGCGCCGCAGATCCGGGTCTCCGCCAGCGTGGTCAATCTGCGCTCGGGGCCGGGCACCAATTACAGCCAGGTGGGACAGGCCCGCGGCGGTCAGCAATTCCCCATCCTCGCCCGCAACCAGACCGCGTCCTGGGTGCAGCTTGAAACCTCCAACGGCGCCAAAGCCTGGGTGATCAACGACAGCCGCTGGACACAGGTCGTGGGCGATGTCAACAGCGTGGCCGTCGCCGCCGACATCCCCACCCCGCCGCCCACCGCCCGGCCCCGGCCCACCAACACCCCCGCGCCCACGCCCACCCCCGTCCCCAGCTTCGCCTTCAACCTGGAGAGCCAGGAGCAATTCCCCGAATCCAATATCGTTCGCATCTTCCTCTACGTCTACTCCAGCAGCGAGACCGCGCTGGGCGGCTACAGCCTGCGCGTCAAACAGAATGGCAACGAGCTGCCGGTCACCGGCCTCTCCGCCGGCGGCCAGCCCAGCCACACCTGGCCCATTGCCGGCGACCGCCAGCGCCTCACCAACCTGAAAGTCGAGTTTGCCGTTGCCCCTGCCGGCGCCTGGCAAGTGCAACTGGTCGATGGCAGCGGCGTCGCGGTCGGCCCGCCCGCCACCTTCACCCTCATCGCCGGCGACCAAAATCAAGAAATGTACGTCCGTTACAAACGGAAATAACCATCCCCTCCACCTCCCTCTGTGCACCCACACCCCGCCGCCCGCACGGGCAACCCTCTGATCTGGCCCCTCCTGGGCCTGCTCTTGCTCTTTAGCCTGGGCTGCGCCAGCGTGGGGCGGCTGGTCGTGGCCCCCACGCCCACCCCCTTCCCCACCCTGCTGCCCACCCTGCTGCCCACGGCCACCCTCACACCCACGCCCACCCTCACGCCCACATCCACCCTCACACCCACGCCCACATCCACCCTCACCCCCACCAGCGAGGCCACGCCCTTTGCCCTGGAAACGCCATGGGAAGAAGAAGCCGATCCGGCGATGCAGACGCAGGCGCGGGTGATCCGGCCCAGCGTCAACGTGCGCGCCGGGCCTAGCACCCGCTTCCCCCGCATTGGCGAAGCCCTGGAAGGGGAAACGTTCGACGTCCTCAGCACCAACCCGGAGGGCGACTGGTGGGAGATCTGTTGTCTGGCCGACGACCAGACCGGCTGGCTGCGGGACGATCTGGTCGAGATCCTCGGCCCCCTGGACGAGATCGTCATCTCCTATATCGACACCCCCACGCCGGTCAGTGCGCCCGCGCCCGAACCCACGCCCACGCCGGCGCCGACCTCCACCCCGCCCCCCCTCTTCTACCGCGGGGAAGGGCCGATCTTCATGCCCACCAACAACCCCTGGGTCACTCTGTGGATCAAGGTCTACCGCGAGAGTGGGATCGATGACACCCCGCTGCCGGGCTGGCGGCTGCAAGTGCGCCGGGCTGGCGTCGCTATCGCCACCAGCGATCCCTCCGGCAACGTCTTCCAGTACTCCGCGCCGCCCGGATTCGGCAACCGCCAGCTCTACAACATCAAGCTGGAACTGCCCGACCCCGGCATCGCCGATCTGGCGGTCTACTTGATCGACAGCGGCGGAGGCATCCAATCGCCGGTCGTCGAATTCACCACCCAGCCGGGCAACCAGCGCCGCGAAGTCTTCATCGGCTTCCAATCAGCGCAGTAACTTACGAGATCAGGGGGCCGCGCCGGGGAGGATGCGGCCCCCTTTTTTGCGCCTCATGCCCCGCCCTGCCCGCCCCCCCCTGTTGCTGCCCGCCCTGATCCTGCTGGGGCTGGGTTTGCGCGTGCTGCGGTTGGATTTTCAGCCCCTGTGGTGGGACGAGGGCTATTCGGTCTGGTTTGCCGGGCACAGCCTGCCCGATATGCTGCGGCTGACCGCGCAGGACATCCACCCGCCCCTGTACTACGCGTTGCTGCACCTGTGGGCGCAGCTATTCGGGTTCGCACCCCTGTCATTGCGGCTGTTCAGCCTCGCTGCCGGCCTGCCCGCCATCCCCCTGGCCTATCTGCTGGGCCGAGATCTGTTCGATCGCCGCGCCGGGCTGCTGGCTGCGGCCATCGTCGCGGTCAATCCCCTGGCCATCTTCTACAGCCAGGAGGTGCGCATGTACGGGCTGGCCGCCACCTTCAGCCTGGCGGCGCTGTGGAGCGGCTGGCGCTGGATACAGGCGCGCCGCGGCCGCGGCGTTGGCGTGGTCTACTTGCTCAGCCTGCTGGGCGGGCTGTACACCCTCTACTATTTTGCGCTGCTGCCCCTGGCCCAGGGGCTGTGGATGGCGCTGGCCCCGCGGCCTCGTCGGCGGCGCTGGCCGGCCCCCTTCCTGGCCGCGGGCCTGCTCTATCTGCCCTGGCTGCTCTACGCCGGCCCCAAACTGCTCGATTACGTGGCCTACAAAGTGGTACAGGACAATGACACGCCCCTGGCACTGCTGCCCTATGTGGGCCGCCACCTCAGCGCCTTCCTCCTCGGCCATCTGGAGGGTGATCTGGCGCCGCTGTGGGCGTGGGGCCTGCTGCTGTTGCTGCCCGCGGCCGCGGCGCTGGCGATCGGGCGGCGGCAAGCGGGCGGCGCAGGACGCGGCAGCCCCCTGCTCTACCTCCTCCTTCCCCTGCTGCTGGCCCTGAGCGTCGGCTTCATCCAGCAACTGCGCGCGCCCTTCATCCCTGCCCGGTTCGAGCGGGTGCTGCTCTTTGCCGCGCCGGCCCTGTGGCTGTTGCTGGCTCTGGGGCTGCGACAACTGGCCCGGCAGGCCCGATCCGCGGCCCTGCTCAGCGGCTTGTGGTGCATCATCGCCCTTGCCGCCAGCCTGAGCACCTTCTACACCACCCCCCGCTACGCCGAGCGCGATTACCGCCCCCTGCTGCGGCAGGTGCAGGCCGCGGCCGATTTCGGCGAACCTAGCCAAACCGCGGCTACCGACAGCTTCTTCGCCATCTATCCCTGGCAGATCGGCTATTTCTGGGCCTACGTGGCCGCGCCCGGCCCCGATCACCCTGCCCATCTCAGCCGCAGCCAGAGCTGGGGGCCGGCCCTGCAAGCACAGTTGGACGCGCTGCTCGCCCGCGGGGACGTCTGGTTTCCGGCGCACCTCAGCCTGGGCGGCATCCTCGAAGGCGCGGTGGAAGCGCATCTCGACCGCAGCGCCTACCAGCTTGCCAACACCTGGCACGGGCCTGAGACGCGGCTGACCGCCTGGACGCCCACGCAGCCCGACTTGATTTGGGAAGCGCTGCCCACCCCCCTGGCCTGGCAAAATGGCCTTTCCCTGACCCAAGCCCGGCTCACCCCGGCCACATTCAGCCCGGCCCAGCCCCGTCTGCGCCTGGAATTTACCTGGAGCAGCAGCGCCGCCATCGATCCTGCCGGCCTCACCCTCTCCCTCTGGCTATCCGACGCGGGCGGGCGGCGCTGGGCGCAGCGCGATCTCACCCCCTTCGGCCACCCCTGGCCCGCGCTCGATCCTGCCTCGCCCCGTTGGCCGAACCAGGATCGCATCGCCTGGGCCTTGCCCGTGGGCCTGCCCCCCGGCGTCTACGACCTCTCCATCGCCCTGCTCGCTGCGGATCAGACCCCGATCGCGCTGGCGGGGGCCAATCCCGCGCCGCAGGCCTGGCTGGGCAGCCTGGCCCTGCCCGCGGGCCTGGCCCTGCCGGGGCAGATGCAGCCCCGCTTCCCCGCGGCGGTCGGCGACGCCATCCACTTCCGCGGCCATGACCGCGACCCCGCCCCCCTGCGCACGGGCGACGATCTGGCCCTGACCCTCTTTTGGCAGCCGCTGATCGCGCCCGCGGCCGATTATTTTGTCTTCGTGCAACTGTTGGATGAAAACCGCGTCGTCGCCGGGCTGGAGGAGCCGCCCCTGGCCTGGCGCCCCACCTCTGCCTGGCCGCCGGGCCTGCCGGTGCGCAGCCAGCAGCGCCTGCGCATCCCCGCGGCCTTGCCCGCGGGCGACTATCGCCTGATCGCCGGGCTGTTTGCCGGCGATGGCACGCGGCTGCGCTGGGGGCGCGGCGATTTCATCGAGCTGGGCCGGGTGCAGGTGCTGGCCCGCGATCACGATTTCACGCCGCCGGCGCCGCAACACCCCCTGGAACTGACGTTGGCCGGCGGCCACCGGTTGGCCGGCTATGATCTCGTCGCCGGCAACAGCCCCGGCAGCCCGATCAACCTCACCCTTCACTGGCAGCCCGCAGGCCCCACCGACCCCCGCTACAGCGTGTTCGTGCACCTGCTGGACGAGAGGGACGCCATCCGCGACCAAAGCGACGCGCAGCCGGCGGACGGCGCCCACCCCACCACCTCCTGGCTGGCGGGCGAAAGTGTGACCGACAGCCACACCCTTGCCCTGCCCCGCGACCTCAGCGCCGGCCCCTTCCGCCTGGCCCTGGGCCTGTACAACCCGATCACGGGCGAGCGCCTGCCTTTCATCGCCGCGGACGGCGCGGTCATCGCCGATCACCTGGTGCTGCTGTTGGGGGAGTAGGGATCAGGGCTGCTCTCGGCCCCAAAGCTGCGCCAGCAGCCCGGCCAACTGGGCGAAGGCCAACGCATCCCAGGGCGCGTCCTCCGGCCCAAACCAGCGCGCATCCGAGACATCATCGCCGGGGCGGAGTTCGCCCCCGCGGGCATAGGCCTCGAAGAGGAAAAAGGGGCCTGATTTGCGCGCATCCGCGTTGGGGAAGAGGTCGATGACGCGGCCGATCTCGGCCTGGATGCCGGTTTCTTCGGCGATCTCCCGTTGCAAGGCCTCGCGCGGCTGCTCGTCATGCTCGACAAAGCCGGAGGGGACGGCCCAGAAGCCGATGCGCGGGATCACGGCCCGGCGGATGAGGAGGACGCGGCCGGCCTCGTCCTGCACCAACGCGCCCACGGCCAGTTTGGGATCCTGAAAGTGCACCCAGCCACAGGCCGGGCAGACGGGGCGTTCACGGCCAAACGCGTGGCGTCGCGTCAACGGCTGCGCGCACATCGGGCAAAAGTGGTAGGAGGACATGGGCCGGGGATGGGGGTGGGCGTGATTCAGAATGCGGCAACGGCCTGGCGCACGGCGCGCAGGTTGCGCAGGGGCGCGTTGACCGGCGTGACGCAGCCGGTGCCGAGGATGAAGCCGCGGCCCTCGGTCTGGGCGATGGCGTCCGCGGCCTCGGCCTGCACCTGCTGCGGCGAGCCGCGCAGCATCGTCTCCCATTGGCGTAGGCCCCCTACCAGCGCGGTGGCAACCTGGCCGCGCGCCTGCGCCAGCGTGGGCGGCGACTCGCGGTCATGCCAATTGATCGCCTGCACCGGATAGGCCGCGGCCAGATCGAAATAAGCATCCTGGCCGTGCAGATGCAGGAGATTGAACCAGTACAGGTCAGTGGCCGCGGCCAAAATCTGCCGGTCATACGGTTCCACCAGGCGCTGGTATTCCTGGCGGGTGAGGTGGTGGGGTGTGCAAAGCTGCACGGCAAAGAAGATGCCGCTGACGCCGGTGGGCTGCATCGCCTGCAAAAAGCGCAGGGTGGTCTCGGTGATGACGGCAAGGGCGTGCTGCACGCCCTCTGGGTGGATGCGCATCTCGGCCAGCACGCGATCGCCGCCGGCCAGATATTTCAGTTGCGAGCTGGGGCTGAAGATGGTCTGGATGAAGGGCGTGTCAGGGTCGAGCGAGCGCCCGATCAGGCTGAGGGCGCGGATTTGCTCGCCCAGCCGCCCGGCCAACGGGTCTTGCGGGCGCAGCGCCAGCCAATCCTCCGGCCCGCGCACGGGGTGGGCGGTGTAGAGGCGGTTGCCCTCCTGGTTGCCCTGCCACAGCGATTGTGCGCCCCAGCCCTCCACACAAAAGTTGGAATCGGGGCTGACCTTGACAAAATCCCAATCGAATTGCTGCTGCCAATCGAGGGTGGAGCGGGCGAGTTCGGTCGCGTCCTGGTCGTCGCCGGGCCAATGCCGCCACAGGGCCACGCCGGGGCGGTCGGCCTGCTCCCCGGCGATGTGGCGTTCCAGGCGCTGGCGTTTGCTGAGGGTCATGAGAGGTTCTCCTGATGGTGAGGGGGGGGCGGCGGCAGGTCAAGCGGTCGGAGCGCTGCGAGGCGGCAGGTCAAGCGGTCGGAGCGCTGCGAGGCGGCAGGTCAAGCGGTCGGAGCGCTGCGAGGCGGC
>JAANMV010001625.1_pt1 | contig 24157 bp, 25 predicted proteins | sample 7279661 | NCBI WGS metagenome assembly JAANMV01 (sample SAMN14094540, study PRJNA606508) | bioreactor metagenome | isolation source: A lab-scale SPAN reactor treating ammonium-rich wastewater day 121 | place: Ireland: Galway | collected 2017-05-16
AGCTCGCACCTACGATCTCGATGGTTTGGGCAACTGGCATCACACGGTCTTCACGCCAGTCGGCGGGAGCGAAACCGATGAGCTCCGCCAGCACAATGGACTGAACCAGATCACCACCATCAACGACGGCGGCGGCAATGTTCCGTTCAGCTACGATGGCGTCACCGGGGCCAGCAACGGTAACTTGGCCGACGACGGTATTCGTACTTACAAGTGGGATGCCCTGAACCGGCTTAAGGAAGTTCGCAAGAAGGCTGGCGACGTGCTGATTGGCGAGTATGATTATGACGCTCGAAACCGTCGCATTCGCAAAGTCGTGAGCAACGGCGGCCTCTCCGGGACGATTACGAACGGCACGACCGACTTCGTCTATAACAGCAATTGGCAGTGCGTCGAGGAACGGGATGGCAGCAATGACCCGACCAAGCAGTACGTCTGGGGCACATATATCGACGAACTGCTTCAGCAGAGGGGCGACGTCAGCGGCACGCCGGAGGACCAGTACCCGCTGCAAGACCTGCTCTACCGGACGACGGCGCTCACCGATGATTCCGGCGATATTATCGAAGCGTATGATTGTGACGCCTACGGTAATACGCTCATCTTCGATGCTGCTGGAACTGGCGGCAACTGGTGGGCCGAAGATGCCAACCAGGCAGATGAGCCGACCTGCGAGTTCATCTTTACGGGACGTAGATTCGATGCGGAAACGGCGTCTTATCAGTACCGCGAACGATACTACATTCCAGTGTGGGGCCGGTTCTTAAGCCAGGATCCAATATTGGGAAATCGCAATGTTGATGAAACGAAGGTGCCAACGGCAGATCTAAAATTAGCTGTCGCTTTCGCACAACTGGGGATTGTCCCAAATCCTTACGGGTACGTCACTGGAAACCCCGCCAAGCTGATTGATCCATACGGAGAGCAAGGGAGCGAATCGAGTGGTGAGCCACTGGCATGCTTCCGCCCCGAAGTCCCTTCTCCTCCATGGGACTGCATTGTCGAAAACGTGAAGATTATATTTGCGGGGCAGGTGTGCGCCTATTTATTCGGGGAAAAATGGGGGCTAGTCATAGACGAATTGACTGGTACGTTTTACTGCGTACTATGCAACAAAGGTTACTATTGCAAGACGACTTGTGCTCCGATTAGTGACCGAAAGGCCGGAGGAGCTTTTCCGGTTGCGTGCGAATGCGAGCCGTGACTAAGCAAATTATAATTGTGACTGCGGACATTGTGCTATGACGTGAGGTATTGCGAGATGACACTTTTTAGGCTTTTCCCGATAGTCATCGCACTATTGCTGCAGGACGACCTGTATGGTGCAGACTCGAATCCGGGAAAGGTTGGCAAACCACCAGTCGCATTGATTACCGGCAAAGTACAGTCTCTTTCCGGTGAGCCGATTTCTGGTGCCTGCATTCGTATTGCGATGCCAGCGGAGGACATGCGTTTGAACCGAGGAAGATCCTCGCCCAACCTAATTGAGTGTCGCACCTCGAACGACGGAAAGTATCGCGTGCAAATCCCCGTGCTTTCTGCGTCCACCCTTTCAATGGACGTCCTCGCGTCAGGATTTCGATCCGCATTGGCTAGTGGTGACTCTTCACTTGACGATGCGACGCATCAAATCTATGGGCCTGGCCGAACGCTTTCTATCGAGTCAGGGGCCGTAGTATCCGCTGACTTTGTGCTTCAACCCTCTATGGAAATCTCGGGAACTGCAACTGACTTTGCGGGCAACGCTTTAGCGGGCGTTATGGTTGCTTGCAACATCCTTGATCGCGGTAATATGGTGCAGCACGGGGGGCACACCGTGAGCGATTCCGAAGGCCGCTTCGAAATCTACGACGTCCCGCTCAACCTCCCGAGGAACTATTCTGTTCAGATTCTGTTTCGGCACCCAAACCTCGTTGCCCAAACGATCGTGGATGTCCAAGACCTTGACCTTAAGGAGCGAAGAACTCTCGTCGTCAAAATGGATCGGGGGTGTGCAATCAAGGGTCGCGTCGTCGACTCCCTTGGCCGTCCCGCAGTTGACCGATTGGTGGAGGCCATCCACGAAAACACGCAGTCGTGGACGCGCGAACTCAATAAGGGAGCGACCACCAATTGGAATGGAGAATTCACTATCCGTGGCTTGGAAAAAGGCAAAATAACGCTTCAAACTTTTGAATACGCCACAGGCGCCGGTGTTGTGACGCCCTTCGATGTTGTCCAAGATAGCGACATCGGCACGCTAACCTGCATTAAACGACTTCCTGAAGACGTGACTCCCATCAATCTATACGGATGCAAGGTCATTCCCGTGGACGAGAACTGCCGAGAGGCATTTCAGCTGCCAGTTGAATATGGACTGCTCGTTGTGCGTCGATCCGCAGAAACTGAGCTACTCGGAGAACTTAGAGAAGGCGACGTCGTCTTGGAACTGAACTTTGCTAAGGTCCGATCGAAGGATTCATTCGACGAACAAATCGCTCGGCTTTTGAAGACCGCGCCTCGCAACCACGCTCAACATGAACTGGTTACCGTTATTACCCGAAGCGAATTCGGGATATCCACAGTCCGCATTAAAATCGCAACAGATCGATTCAAACTGCTAGATAGCGTTCTCGATTAGCAAGGGATATGGGTAGCGAGCGTAGCCTGGGGGCATTTGACAGGGTAAGGAAGACCGGTTGTTACCCCGGTCTCCCTCCCCTCCGAACCGTGCGTGCGGATCTTCCGCCGACCAACCTGCGGTCGGTGCCCTGCTCTCCAGGAGTTAGTTTACCTGAATCAGGACTGACAGGTCGAAACAGCGGCGATGCAAAGGGGCATGGCCAAGGTTCGACAAAGACACACGTCTTTCATCCAACTGAGGATCGTCAGCATGAGAGTTTGTCGGGCAGAAGCGGGCAATCGAGTCACGTGTGCTCGATCGGGTTCGACCAGGATAGCCGCGCCGCGCGCATTTGCCGGTCGGCACTTCGGTCGTCAGTCGCTTCTGTCCGGCTCGCACCTCATCCAACGCCCTGCGTCCCTTTGCTCCGCCGGCATTGCCCGGCCTCAACGCTCGTATGGACGCTCTGACTCCTGTTCGACTGGCTCTTCGTACCGGTCGGCTCCGTGTGGGAGTCCGGCACATGAACACCACCCTCAGAATCAAACAGGTCTCCCTGCTTAATGTGTTTGGCCTTCCGACCATTCCGTCTCCAACCACCTGACTGCTCCCAGGATCGCTTTCGCACGCTACCCAGCAGCGTTCAGGGCTTCCCCAAAGGGTCTGGGCTTCGCCGATCCCTAGCAGGCTCGCCAGACAGCCCGGCCGAATCGAGTTCACTTGATTACGGACTGGTCATTCTCTTCCAGTTACTTCCCACCCCCTGTCGCCAGGACGCAGTTACTTTCAGATACAGGCCGGAGAGCGTCTGCCTGAAGAGGACTCGCACCTCTCGGGCCAAACACATGCACAGGCGTACTAGGGCAGGCATTCTGCCTGTCACAATGTGCGTCGAACCTATATGACGTCTAGATTTGGGTGCCAGCAGAACCAATGACTCTGCTTCGGGATGTTCAGACTTCAGCTGAGATTGCAGTCCCTCGACGATCTTCAATTGTCATTTCCTCGATACCATTCAACAGGGGCAACCAACCATGATCGCCCAAACCGACCCGGCTCCGCTTCAAGTCACCAGCATCAAGACCGCCAACCACGCCGCCCGCTCCGGCGAACTGGTGCAATGTGATGCCAGCGGCGGCTCCTTCACCGTCACCCTCCCCGGCAGCCCTCGGGTGAACCAGATCGTGGGCGTGAAGCTGCTCGAAACCACCGGCGGCAACGCCGTAACGATCGCCCGAAATGGAAATGCGATCGAAGGCGAAGCGGGCGACCTGGTGCTCACGACGGCCGGCGATTATCGCGAGCTACAGTACGACGGAGCCGGTCAATGGTTGGCTCTTGAAGAACCGGAGACGCCATCAGCAACGGTTAGGTTTCAACCTCCCAACGGCCGCCTCACGCTGACCAGCGGTACGCCCATCATGTCGGGGAACGTCACGGGGGCCAGCACCATCTATTTCACGCCCTACGAGGGCAACGCGGTCTACCTGTACGACGGTCAGACCTGGGTTGCTCACGAATTAGCGGAAGTAGGCTTGGCTCTGTCAGCGTTGACTAGCGGCAAGAACTACGACGTGTTTCTTTACTCGAGTTCCGGCGTCCCGACGCTCGAACTGAGTGCAGCCTGGGTTAGCGATTCCACGAGAACGGATGCGCTGGCAACACAGGATGGAGTGCCTGTAAAGAGCGGAGCAGCGACTCGTTTGCACATCGGCACCATTCGTACTACGGGCACTAGCACCACCGAGTTTTCGTTCTTTGAAGGAACCGGGCCGAGGCGAGCGCTTGTCTGGAATCGGTACAATAAAGTGCTGGTACCGATTGTCGCCAGCGATACCGCGGGCACCTACACGTATACCACGGCCACGTTTCGGAAAGCTCGCAACAGCGACAACTCGAAAGTGGAATTTGTCATGGGAGCTTTTGGTGACGAGGTACGAATTGACGCCATGCACCGGAGTTTTAATTCATCGGGGGCCTTTCGCTCAGCGGGAGTTGGTCTGGATTCCACTAGTGTCCCAGAGAAAAATCGATCCGTCACGAGCGCCGCCGCCGATATGACAATGCCCTGTAACATGGCAGAGCAACTGGCAATTGGCTATCACTTCGCCCATGTACTGGAGTACTCCCAGGCGCTTGGCACCACGACTTGGAATGAACCGACGATTCTGGAAGTTCATTTGTGGTGCTAGGCCGAGATGAACGAAACCGGCCGAGAAGGAGTAGACCTTTATCCCCCATTCAAGGAAAGGACGGAATAGCGCGATGGTTTTCGATTGCTGATCCTTCCAACAAATGACAACTACCTATGATCCACCAAGCTGACCCAGCTCCGCTTCAAATCACCAACATCAAGATCGCGAACTACGCCGCCCGATCGGGCGAACTGGTGCAATGCGACGCCAGCGGCGGTTCATTCACCGTCACCCTCCCCGGCAGCCCTCGGGTTAACCAGGTTGTGGGCGTGAAGCTGCTCGAAACCACCGGCGGTAACTCCGTGACCATCGTCCGCAACGGGAACATGATCGAAGGCGAAGCGGGCGACTTGGTGCTTAAGGCGGCCGCCGATTATCGCGAGCTACAGTACGACGGAGCCGGTCAATGGCTGGCTCTCTCAGAATTGGGGACGCCCTCAGCAACGGTACTATTTCACCCACCTAACGGCCGCCTTACGCTCACTAGCGGTGAGCCGGTTCCTTCGAGCGACGTAACCGGGGCCAGCACGATTTTCTATACGCCTTACAACGGCAACTCGATTTGGCTCTACTCCGGCTCCGCCTGGACACCTTACTCGTTTGCTGAGATTAGCCTGCCCCTCAGTGGCCTCACGGCCGGAAAAAACTACGACATATTCTGCTATTGGACGGGCAGTAGCCCCGCCCTCTGGCTATCGTCCGCCTGGGCCAACAATTCCACTCCTACCGATACTTTAACGAAGCAGGACGGCGTTGATGTATTGGCCAGCGACCACACTAAATTGCACGTAGGCCTTTTCCGAGCGACGGGCGCCAGCACGACGGACATGGCAGTTGGCCCGGGCGTGGGGCCACGACACTCATTTCTTTGGAATCGCTACCATCCCGCGCTTGTTTATGTGGGCGCTGCCGACAATGGTGTCGGCTACACATATACAACACAGGCCTGGCGGCGCGCCCGCAACACCGACGTCACGCTGATCGATTGGGTACAGCGAGCCGGCGGAAATTCGCCGCTTCTAAAAGCGAAGCATCAATCGAGCAACGGTTCCTTAGTCTTTCGCCAGGCGGGCGTGATGGTAAACGGGGGGACGCCTTTTGCTGGCAGCACCGCCGCGATTGGGACCGTGTCCGAAGGATTCATGACGGGCCTGACCGGCGGACCGACCACGGTAGGATATCAATACGCATACTGCGGCGAGTGGAGCGTCGCTAGTGGGACCACAACATGGATAAGTGGTTCGTTAGACGCCTACTTATGGTGCTAACGCGATTCGGCCAAGCTGCTGACCCACGCGCGCAATGTATCAGCGACTTCCATCATTTTAGCTCAGGAAATCAACGCATTGAAGCCCTCTTAGTTATACGCTCTAAGGCAGGAAATATGATCGCCCAAGCCAACTCGGCTCCGCCACAAGTCACCAGCCTCAAGACCGCCAACTACGCAGCCAGCTCCGGCGAAATGGTGCAGTGCGACGCCAGCGGCGGCTCATTCACCGTCACCCTTCCCGGCAGCCCTCGGGTAAACCAGATTGTGGGCGTGAAGCTGCTCGAAACCACCGGCGGCAACGCCGTGACCATCGCCCGCAATGGGAACGCGATCGAAGGGGAAGCGGGCGATGCGACGCTTTCCGCAGCCAGCGAATACCTGGAACTGCAGTATAACGGCGCCGGCATCTGGATCGACCGCACCGAACAGGAAAGCAGCGACAACTCGGCAGTCGCTACTATCACGGCGAGCACCACGCTGACGCTGGACCAAGAGGTGGTGCTCTGCAACAACTCGTCCAACATCACGGTCACGCTGCCGACAGCTTCCGGCATTTCCGGCAAGACGTACACCCTCAAAAAGATCGGCAACAACACGGCCACCGTGACCATCGATGCGGCAGGTAGCGAAACCATCGACGGAGCCACAACACTGCTGCTTTACTTACGGTATGATTCGATCGCAATTGCCAGTGATGGCAGCAACTGGTTGATCGTAGCGGATGGGCTTCAGCCACACGGCGTCGGGATTTCCCGCGCAACGGCACAGTCCATCACCTCACACACGGCCACGAAAGTCCTCTACGGCACAGTGGTATTCGATCCTGCTAGCCTGGCCGACATCGCAAACTCTCGGATCGTCATTAAGCGAGCGGGCAGGTACGACATTCAAGCTTTTGCAACATTGATCGCGAGTGGGAACATTATCGAGCTCCTCAATGGCGCCATCTTGGTGAATGGAACTGTCGTTAGAAGTATTGGTGAAGCCCAGAACGCTAATGCGTATGACCTGAGTATCGCACCTCGCCAGATCGCAAATCTCTCGGTGGGGGACATCGTTGAGAGCAACGTTGCGTTCGCCAGCACTGCTTCGCCTCTCAACACTAACGCAGGGACGTCGATTCCTCAATTGTTCGTCATGGAGCTACGCTGATGCTTGCCGCGATCTTGCTGAACTGGCTCTGTCTGACGTCCTAACAATTGCAAGAATCATGGCATAGAAGGACCCAAAGGTACTGTCTTTCCTGGTTTTAGGGACAGTAGGCCCCATTGAACGACTCCAGGGTAATCGATTTGTTGACAGTGCTTAGCACGGCGTCGCCGCAGGTGTTCTTCACGGACGACGTGAACGAAGGATGATGTAATTACGTCCTCAATCACGTTGCTTGACTATGTACTAGGCCGAAGAGGTGATAGCATGGCATCCGATGAATCGACTAAACCGGACTTTGAGAGGCAGCGCACCGCCAAGGCTGTTGCATTTTGGAAGAAGCGACGGCACCGATTGCAAGTACAACGGCTAGCGAGCTTGCTGCCGCCTGGCGGAATGTTCTTGGATGTTGGCGGGTATTTGGGCAACGTAACGTATCATGTTGTTCGAATCAGTGGATGTCGCGCTCTTGTATTTGAGCCGGTATTTGGTCATTGGGAATTCTGCAGGCAGCGGTTCGAAGAATATCCAAATGTTATCGTCGAACGTCTGGGGCTGGTTGACCAACCAGGAGATTTCAAGATTTTCTGCGGCCATAAGAATCTCGCGTGGAATACCATGTTGGTGAGCGTGACCAACCGCAGAAACCGACAACTTGACCCAGAAACCGTGACTTGCGTGCGATTTGACGACTATCGAACGACGCATCCGCTGCCAACCCTCGACGTGGTAAAGATTGACGTTGAAGGATTTGAATGGCGGGTACTTCACGGCATGCGCGAGACCATCGCAAACGATCTTCCACATATCGAGTGCGAAATTCATTTTGGTCGCCAACACCCCGAATGGGACAGGCAGGCTGCTGAGTTTGAGTACCTGTTCAAATTGGGATATCCATCGTTTGACCTTGGACGTGTGTTGGATCCAGAAGGAAAAAAGATTGCCAATCCGCTACTCGTTCATCCGTCACGCGAGGATTGAATTTCAGCCAACCCCACTGTTCCCGAATGACCTAATTGCAGCCGCACGGGTCGGTATCGACAAGCTGGTGGCTTTATTGCAAGAAACCGTGGCGGTGCAGCAACGGCAGGTCGCGCCGCAAGAGTTGGCGCAGGTCAACGTCGACACCACGCTCCAAGAAGAGAACATCACATAAAGGCTACCACAGCGAAGCGTCGCTGGATGGTTTGCAGCGCTTCTGGCAGCAACGCACGTACATTCCTGAGTCGAAACGAAAACAGCGTCGCCACTGGCAAGACAAGCCTGCTGGTTTGCAAGCCGCTTATCGTCGCAATCGTCGCAACACGCCCAGCGAACGAGGGCGGCGACTACAACGTCTTCGCAGCGAACGGGTCGAACGAAGTTTCGCGCATCTCTGCGACACAGGCGGAGCGCGCCGCACGTGTCTGCGAGGGCTGGAAAAGGTTCGCAAGCGGTACGTCACGGCGGCCATGGCGTTCAACCTGGGGAGAATCCTCCGCGCCCTGCTCGGCGCGGGCAAGCCTCGGCATCTGACGGTGCTTGCCGAGGCGATCTGTTTTATCTATTCCATGATCTCCAGACGCTATGAGACAACATATTGCCTCATAGGACCGGTAGAAAAACATAGATTCCGAACCAAAGGCCTCGCAATGCCCGCCGCAGCCTGAACGCGAAATATCGGCGACCCTTGGGGTGGACCCCGTTTGTTGGACAGAAATCAGGCTTGGATAAGCTACACCTCGGTGCCCTGCCACACGACTCTGCTATTGGGTTCAGCTGCGCGGTATTCTCGCGTGCCGTACGACCGTCGTGGAACAGTTCACTGGCGCCGGCCAGCAACTGCTTCTTCCACTGATGGATCTGCGTCGGGTTGCGGCGGCCCATTACTTTCGGATAGCGGCGGGAGAGGTTTTTAGGCAGCGGTTATGGGCTGATTGTCGGTTTGTTGGTGAGATGCTTCGAACTGATTGGGTGAGAGGTAATTGAGCGTTTCGTGACGGCGCTGAGTGTTATAGAAGGTCTCAATATAGCGGAACACGGCGAGCTGAGCGTCGGCCAGGTTTTCGAAAGTCATCCGGTTGGTCCATTCGTGCTTCAACGACCAGAAGAAGCGTTCGGCAACAGCGTTGTCGTAGCAGCAGCCGGTGCGACTCATTGAGCATTGAATTCCAAGAGTCGAGAGAATCTGTTGATAGGCATCGCTGGTGTATTGGCAGCCGCGGTCACTGTGATGCAGCAGTTTCTGACCCAGAGGTCGTCGCGATTCGATCGCGTGTCGCAAGGCCTGGCTGACCAGTTCGGTGGCCAGCGAGGTTCCGATCGACCAGCCCACCACTTTGCGACTGAACAGATCGAGCACCACGGCCAGGTACACCCAGCCTTGGGCGGTGGCCAGGTAGGTGATGTCGGTAACCCATTTGCGGTTGGGCTCAGGGGCAGTGAAGTCCTGGGCCAGCACGTTGGGAGCAGGCTGTTTGGTAGGATCGGATTTGGTCGTGACAGGTTTGAAGGCTCGCGGCACGCAGCTCTGGATCTGCAACTCGCGCATGGCTTGAGCCACCGTGTTGCGGCAGGCGGTTTTGAGTTCGGGACGCTCCCGCAGCTCTCGGGCGATTTTCACGCTGCCATAGATGCCGTGCGATTCGGCATGCACTTGCTGCACAGCCTGTTGAATTTGGGCATGGCGACAAGCGCGAGGGCTGGGTGATCGGTTCACGGCGTCATAGTAACCAGAGGATGAGACATTGAGGGCTCGGCACATGGCCGCCACGGGGAACGAGTCGCGATGTTCGCGGATCCAGGCGTATTTCACAGCGACTCCTTCGCGAAATACGCCGTGGCTTTTTTTAAGATTTCGCGTTCGAGTTCAGCCCGTCGCAACTCGCGTCGCAGTCGCTGATTCTCGGCCCGCAACTCTTCAAGCGAGGCATCGTCGCCGCAAGGCTCGGGCTGAGGCGCCAGCTTGGCGTGCCAATTTCGCAAGGTGTCAGGGGGCGAATTAAAACCAGCCACTGTGGGGCGGAATTGGGCAGCCGAGGTGATGTGGTGAGAATGCAACATGATCTTCGCTACGATCGCTTCTATTGGCAAGCGGCTGTTGCTGGAAGTCGTCACTTTTCTTCAGGCGGATTGCTGCGTTTTTTGCCTTTGGAGCCGGTGGGCGGATTGGCGGGATTTGAGTCTTCAGCGGGGTCTTGGGGAGGTGCCGCGGCTCCGCCGTTTTGCTCGCTGGCTCGGTTGCGAAGTCGATAGCTCTTGCCAGTGATCGTGACAAGTTCGCTGTGATGCAAGAAGCGATCTAGGATCGCGGTGGCGCTCGGTACGTCGCCGATGAGCTTGCCCCAATCCTGAAGCGGCCTGTTGCTGGTCATCATCGTGCTGCGGGTTTCGTAGCGCCGCATGATGATCTCGAACAGATACTCGCCACCCCGTCTCGGTAAATTCTTCATTCCCATGTCATCCACTTATGTGGAGCTCCACATAAGTGGATTTATGTTGACCTCCGGTTTATGTGGAGTCGACCTCTAAAACTGCGTGTCTTGCCGAACAATTGGCTGTTTAGCTCCACATAAGGCTGCCGGACCAGCGTAGCATCGGGTTTTCCTTCCCTTTCAGGAGGTTCCGATGCTTGTGGAACTGTTTCCGCGAGATCATTCCCGCTACGCGTTGCTGCCCATCTTGGGACGGCATCTTGAGGGATTCTTGGTGTGGTTACGAAAGGCGGGCCATTCCAACCTTGCCTTGCGACGACGCGTCCGGGCTGCCCGGCAATTCGATGAGTTGCTGTGCCGCAAGAAGGTCCGTGACCTCGGCCCTCTCACGTCAAGCGATCTGCTGGGTAACATTCCTACCCGCCCTGGGAAGGACGCTGCCTTAGCCGCGGGCATTCGCTCGATCGTCGCGTATTTCGAGCAGCAGGGGACGCTGGCTTCCACACCGATGACGGCATCACAGAGGTTGGTTGCCGACTACGAGGAGTGGCTTCAGCGGAACCGCGGCTTAGCGATTCGCACCGTGCGCCACCACACAGGTACGATCCGTGAGTTTCTAAACGGTGTTGGTTTCGACCGTGATTCCGATCGCCTTCATACGCTTTGTCAAGATGACGTGGAACGCTTCATTCAACGGCTTTCATTGCGACGCGGTCGAGCCAGTCTCCAACACGTGACCGCGCATCTACGAGCGTTCCTTCGATGGCTGACTAGCCGAGGCTGGAGTTGCAACGGTCTAGCCGCGCAGGTTGACACGCCACGTGTCTATCGTGACGAGCGTCTGCCTCGATCGCTGGCGTGGGAGACAGTTGTGGGATTTTTGAGCGCAATTGATCGTACAACAACGACTGGACGACGCGATTACGCAATCTTCCTACTCATTGCTACATACGGCCTGCGAGCCAGCGAGGTTGTGGCGTTGACACTTGACGACATCCAATGGAGCGAACGTACCATTTGTGTCCCCCGGTCCAAAGTCGGTCGTCGGCTCCTATTGCCGCTGACGGATGAAGTCGGAGCGTCAGTGATCGACTATTTGCAGCATGGCCGTCCCGCATCGGCGTGCCGCGAGGTCTTTCTTCGGGTGAAACTCCCGCTAGACGTCCTACAGCCCACCGCAATTACAGAAGCGTTCCAGGGGTGGGCTCGGCGCAGCGGTTTGCCCATTCCATTCCATGGACCGCACTGTCTTCGGCACTCCCTTGCTGTGCACCTACTGCGACAGGGGACGTCGCTCAAATCAATCGGCGATTTGCTTGGACACCGCAGCACCGAGAGTACCTGCGTCTATCTTCGCCTGGGGGTGGATGACCTTCGTGACGTGGCGCTCGATGTCCCCAATGAAGTGGAGCAAACCAATGGAACCAACTGATGCCTTCACGTCTGTATTGGCGCCAGTAATGATGCGCTACTTGGCTTTGAAGGAGGCACTCGGCCGTCTGTACCGCATTGAAAGGGCTGTCTTCGTGCATCTGGATCGATTCCTTGCCGCAAGAACGCCCAGCTTGTCCCAACTCACGTATGAAGTGTTTCGAGAGTGGTGCGCGACTTTCGACCGACTGACGCCCACTGTGCGTCGCAACCGGATGCGCATCGTGAGGAACCTCTGCCTATACCATCGCCGTAGCGACAGGGACTGCTTTGTCCCCAATCTCGCTGATTTCCCCAAGCCGCATCAGCCCAAGCGGCCCCACATTTTTACGGAACAACAGGTCGTGCTACTACTAAAAGCCGCGAATGCTCTGCAATCGACTCCAACGTCACCTCTGTATGGACCAGGCTTGCGCCTAGCGATCGTCCTCTTGTATACCACTGGCATTCGCCGCGGTGAGCTGGTGCGGTTGACACTCGGCGACTATGACGTGAGTGAAAAACTGCTGCGCATTCGAAACACAAAGTTTCACAAATCGCGCTTGGTGCCACTTTCGAGCAGTGCGGTCCATGAGATGGAGAAGTACCTCGGCCTGCGGACTCAGTTGCCGCACTCAACAGAAGCTCCGCTGCTGTGTACCCGCCAGAAAGGACTGCGTCATTACACGGGAGAGGGTCTTGCCCAGGGACTGCGGCGTTTGTTTCGGCATGCCGAAATACGAACTAACGATGGCCGATGGCCGCGTATTCATGACCTGCGGCACACCTTCGCTGTTCATGCTCTGCGCCGATGGTACGAAGCCGGTGTCGATGTGCAGTCGAAATTGCCGTCTCTCGCGACCTATATGGGACATGTGTCTGTAGTCTCCACGCAGTATTACCTGGCATTGCTCGATCCATTCGCCGAAGCCGCCAGCCTTCGGTTCTTACAGCATTCGTCGCAATTTCTGAGTGAGGGAGACATGGCATGAAAGCGGCAATCCCTAACTCATTGGCCTATGCGTTGCGACGCTTCTTTACCGACTACCTGCCCGCTGTGCGCGGCGCGAGCCCCCACACCGTGCTCAGCTATCGGGATGCCTTTACTCTGTTACTTCGCTTTTTAGCAGAGCGACACCATCGGTCGACCGTCGAACTGGATCTGGACAGTCTCGACCCGGACAGTGTTCTCGCTTACCTGAACCACTTAGAGCAGAATCGCGGCAACAGCGCAACAACGCGTAATGCTCGACTGGCAGCCGTGCATGCGTTTGCCCGATTTACCGCAACCCTCCGGCCCGAGTACCTCGACACATGCCAGCGTCTCCTGGCCATCCCCTTCAAACGTGCTCATTCACGGGCGGTCGAGTACCTTGAGATCGAAGAGCTCTGTGCAATGGTGGCTGCCACCGATCGGAATACACCGTATGGCCGGCGTGATTACGCAATACTTCTGACGCTGTTCAATACAGGGGCACGCGTGCAGGAACTGCTGAACTTACGCCCTTGCGACTTCCAGTTGGAGCGTCCTTACCACGTGAAATTGGAGGGGAAAGGGCGCAAGCAGAGAATCTGCCCGCTCTGGCCGCAGACAGTCAAGTTGCTGGACGAAGTCCTTGCCGATACGGGATTAGGCCGGCTAGCGACAGAACGGTTGTTTCGAAACCAACGCGGCGAGCCCATGACACGCTTCGGTGTCCGTTATTTACTACGCAAGTACGCTGAGCGGGCCAATGCCCAAACGCCGAATCTGTCCCGAAAACGCGTGCATCCACATATGCTTCGTCACAGCACCGCAGTCCACCTACTTCAATCGGGCGTTGACATGGTCTCGATCAGCCATTGGCTTGGGCACGCGAGTGTTGAGACTACCAACCGCTACACCGAGGTGGATTTGAACGCCAAGCGTGCCGCGATCGAGAAAGCTGGTCCCATCGGAAACTTCGAGCCGACACTGGTCCGGTGGAGCGCTGATACGTCGATCCTTGAATGGCTGGAGAGTCTGTAGTTGCAAGCTCAGCTTAATGTGCAGTTGCCGGACCGCTACGCCCAGCATTCATGGGTTCCCGGCCGGCAACTCCACATAAACCGGAACTCAACATAAATCCACGATCAACAGGTCGGGCTTGAGATACTTGTTGAGCATCTTCTCGTCCCCCAGCGCCTCCTGGTGCAGGAAGTCGCGGACGATGTCGAAGATCGAACGGTAGTAAACCACGAAGCCCTGCTTGATCGCCTGGTAGCCCAGGGCTTGGACCAGGAACGACTTGCCTACGCCGGGCGGTCCCAAGAGCAGCACGTCGCGGGCTTCGCGAACGAAGCGGCAGGTGGCCAGGTCGAAGATCTGCTTGCGATTGATCGACGGATTGAACGACCAGTCGAAGCTGTCCAGCGGTTTCACTTCGCGGAACGCAGCGTGCTTCACCCGCCGATCAATTTGTCGTTCCTGCCGCACCAGCAGCTCATCCTGCAAGATCAGCTCCAAGAACTCGGCATGGCTGAGTTGGTGGCCAGCGGCTTCTTGCAGCCGCACGTCGAGCGATTGAGCTAGTCCTGACAGACGTAACTCTTTCAACATTTGTGAGAGTCGATCATTCATGATTGATTTTCTCCTGGCAAGAATGGTGGGAAGATAGATCGCGAACTACACTACAAGTGTCTGGTGAATTGGAGTCGGGCTCTGCGGAGGCGCAACCCGACAAGGGATAGCCAGGCCTGGGCGGAAGTGATTCCGCGGAACCCCGGTCGAGACACGGTCTCGCGCCGGGGTTTTCTGCTGCGGGAGCAGCGGCCATCAGTTCTGCCCAGCCATCCCTTTCAAAACCTTCGCTCATGGATGAGCGATCTTCCCGGCGATGGATCGCCTGGACCACGATCGAGGCGTAGTCGTCGAGCGGGCGAATGATCGGATGCTCGTCGAGAAAGGGGAGCGGCTGCTGCTGTTCCGCCTGGCGGTCGAGCAGCTTCCGAATGGTGCGGAGACGATAACAACCGTAAGAAAGGGCCGTTTCGCACGCTTTTTCCAGGGTTTCGCTGGTGTGCTTCTTGGTCAGCGCCAACAGTCCCAGCAGCACCCGCGTGCCTTCGATGCCCCGCGCCGTGATCATCGCCTGAGCCCAATTGTGGCTGTGCGGGCCGATGGCGGCAGCCCGATTCAAGAGATGCTCCGCGCCGCGTTCCAGGCCGTGGATCTTCTCTTTGAGCACGTGTGCGGAGAGCGTGCTGAATTGGCCGTGCTCATGCCGCACGTGGATCGCGATCTGCTCGAAGCGCTGATTGAAGATGCGAACGAGTCGCGCATCCCACCGCGTCCAGACGGTTCGCGCCAGGTATTCCGGCGGGACTGAATAGAATGCCTTGGCCACTTCCACATGGCCGTCGCGACTGACCTTCCGCTGTGCTTCATGAAAGAATTCAAACCGCTGCAGCGGTAACGGCAATAGATGGGATCTTTCAGATTCTAGATAAACCTTGCCAACCTGTTGCTTGGTGGTGCCGTGAATCCGCGTGTCGGCGATCGTGGCCTCCCAATGCTGCAGATGCTCGTTCTGCGCCGCCAGGCTGGCGAACTTGCGGCCCTTCAGGGCGTTGTTCTTGACGTACTTCACACCCGACTCGACCTTGCCCTTGTGACGGGGCATATATGGCCGGGTCGGCAGGATCACCGTGCCGTAGTGGCGGCAGAACGATGCCAGCTTGGGAACCAGTTCGGGATCGAACCAATCGGGATGGGCCACCGCCGCGCGCAAGTTGTCGATCACGAGCGTCTTGGTGGCTCCGCCAAAGTGCCAGACGGCGTTCTCCAGGCAGCGAATGAAATCTTCGGTCGTCTGCCGATAGGTGGCTTCGCTGTACGCCTTGCGGCTATGGCTCAAGACGATGCGAAACACCCAGGTGTTACGCCGCTTGCCTTCGGCTGTGATGATGGGAGCGCCTCGGCCGAAATCGACCTGGGCTTCTTCGCCTGGACCGCATTCCATTCGGCGAAATGGCCGCGGCGTGCTGACGCCCAGACGCCGCACGAACCGCTTTACGCTGTCATAGCCCCCGGTGAAACCATGCTCGGCGACCAAGTCCTGATAGATTCGTCGGGCGCTCAATCCCTGATCAAGCTGCGCGGCGATCCATTCGTGATGTGGCTCGCAATCGCTTCGCCGGCCGACGCGGACAGGAGCCGCTTCGACGACATTCGCGCCGTCTCCAATGGCATGGGAAAATGGTGCCGGAAGAGCTTCGTGAAAGGCTTCTGACCCGGTGGGCGAAATGGCTGGTTTTGAAATGCAGCCACTCCCCTCACGACCGGCAGAATCGTCAACTTCGCCGAGCCGACCCGGGAGGCCCTCAAAAGTGGCTGCATTTGACCCCGGGGACCCGGTGGGCGAAATGGCTGCATTTGGCCGGTTTTGAACCTGCTTGAGGTGCCGACCGACCGTGCCGCGGTCGATTCCCAGCTCCCGCGCGATGCGGCGAGCGGACCATTGTAACGCGTGTAAGCGTAGTATCGCTTCGAGAATCGCCATCTTGAGTTCGTTTGGCATCATCGGCCTCCGTCAACAGAAACACTGTTGACGAAAACCAACGACACACTTTGCCTCGCTCAAAGTGGCTGCTTTTGATTTCGCCCCATGTGGCTGGAGTTAAGTGCCCCCTGACATCAAGGTCTGCTGACCGACCCCGACGGCATCGGCCGCGGCGGCGAAGGAGTAACCTTCGCTGACCACCAATCGCACGGCTGATTGTTTGAACTCGTCGGTAAAGGTTCGGCGTTCGCGGCGCGCCTTGCCGGCAACAGCCTGGCTAGCCGCCATCTCGCCAGCCAACTTGGATTGAGAAGGCTTACTGGAACTCATCGTGAGGATCTCCGGAGGAAAGGACCATTATCGGCCCCCCACCGCTATCCGAAAGTCCTGGGCTAGTGCAGGTGCACGCCGAACTGCGCGGCGAGTTGGCTCATCACCTTCCGCTCCTGCAATGCCGCCAACGCTACCTTGGCATTGAACTCCGCGCTCCGCGGCTTCCGTGTCTTCGCCATCCCTCACTCCCTGCCAATGCCATTCCGTTGAATACGAAACCGGCAGGCCGAAAGTGTAGCTTATTCCCTGGTCCAATTTTTGGGGTCCACCTCACCTATCGGGAAAGGCGAATTTCAACAGCCTGTTAGTGGACGACGCCATCCATCGTTGCCAAGAGCACACTCACATGGCCTGTGACGTAAGACGTTCGTGAGCGAGCAAATCCTTGCAGTAGCGCGTTAATCCCGCCTCAAATGAAATGCTTGCTTGGAAGCCGAGCAGACGTCGTGCCTTTCTTGTGTCCGCACGAGTTTCTTGTATATCTTCTACTGCCTGTGGCTCAAACTGGACCTGGGCTGTCCGTCCGATGACCGTCTCCAGCATGGTGACGACTTCGTTCATTGCAATGGATGTGCCGTAGCCCAGATTGATCGCCTCGCCTTCGACGGCTGCTGCATACAATGCCGCCATGATGCCGCGGCACACGTCGTCGACATGGGTAAAATCACGCCGAACGGAACCATTCCCGAATAAGATGATCGGCCTGTCTGCGAGTATCGCACTGGCAAAACGTGGTAGGGCCAAGTCAGGTCGCATTCGAGGACCGTAAACACTAAAGGGACGTACGCAGACGACAGGGACTCCATACGTGCGCTGATACGTGAACGCCAAGATCTCAGCGGCGCGTTTCGTGGCTCCGTACGTGCTCAATGGAATTCCCAGCGGTCCGTCTTCCTCAAAGGGCACGTTTACTCCATCTCCGTAAGCGGTCGACGACGAGACTAGAATGAATCGTCGAACAGGATGTCGACGCGAAGCCTCCAACACATTGAGCGTTCCTTGCACATTCGTCTGTTGATAGTCTAACGGGTAATGAGCGCTCCTCCGCACACCGGCCAACGCTCCAAGGTGCACGACCGCATCAAACCGATGCTGTTCGAACAATTCTCGAACGTCATTCTCTTGACAGAAGTCCGCCTTCAGAATTTTAACGCGGTTGCTGCTGGTGAAACCAGCAATATGTGCCGATTTGAGTTGTGAGTCGTAGTCGGAGCTAAAGTTATCCAAACATACGATATCTAAACCGCCTTGTTTGAGGAGCCATTCTATGAGATGGCTCCCAATGAAACCGGCGCCACCAGTGACAAGAACCGCCCGCATGGGCTCTGAAGAATTGCGAGAATGCGATTCCATAAAACCTTCCTTTGCGATGTTCAGGTTGTGAACTCTGTGTCCAATAGTTTATGGACTTGTCGTGCAGTAGACATGGTCCGAATTGTGAGCGATCGAATTCTCGAGCGCCGGCCGTCGCCGTTATCTCCCAGCTGAGTGGGGTTATCTCGAAATACTGATCGCCAGATCATGAGGCGTTCGCACGATGGAGATTTCACGTCTGCGGCAAGATGTCCGCGTTAGGAGACAACGGTCATTTGCCACCGGGATCGCGTCCAACTTGCCATCGGCGTTCCACTTGGTGAACAGATCATATACTGTTCCCTACTTACCGAACTGACTGGCCAGGTCGCGCCACGGAGCACCGGTGCGTGCAACGGTTGCAGCCTGCCCATGTAGACGTGGGCGAGATTGAGGAAGAACTGTGGTGTGCTGATGGAAAGGTGATCAGGGCCGCGCGCTGTGCGGCAGGGGCAAAAAAGGGCTCCGACGAGCAGGCTGGCAATGAGGCATTAGACCGTACTCGCGGGGGATTCAGCACGAAAATCCATCTACTGTGCGACTCGCACGGCCATTCACTGCATGCCAACCTGTCGCCGGGACAATCACATGAGGCGGTCTCATTGCCTGAATTGTTGGAAACCTGCGCAATCAGCGACCATGAAGGCGATGTGCTTCTACGGCCGATGGCCTTGGGAGGCGACAAAGGATACCGCGCGGCATGGATTGACGAATATCTGTTGGCCCAAGGCATCACGCCCGTGATCCCCAACAAAGCCAATGAAGATCGGGACGCGAGAGCCGTTGAATTTGATGGAGACCAGCATCGCCAGCGAAACGTCGTCGAACGGCTGATCGGCTGGCTGAAGGAACGCCGCCGCATCCTGACACGCTTCGAGAAGCGAGCGACAAACTTCCTCGACATGATCAAAATGGCCTTCATCCAATGATACTTGAAAAGATGTGCTAAAACACGAGTGCGAGCGTTTTCTGACAGAGCCTAGTATCGCACGATGACCTCTATTCTGCTTCGGTGTAAGAATCTAGCCTCAACCGAACCAGCTACTATTTCAGCTCCCATAAGAAGAGAAATGGTCGGTCGTTGACCGATGTGAATGTGTTTGTCGACGAGGCTTGGTTGTGCCATACTAGAAACGTAATAGTATCTCCAGGCGAAGCTGAAAATGACCCACTCGCAACTTGCTGCAACTGGACGCCACCAGCGGCAGCAAAGGCATTTGCACAAATGACGTTTGCGCCATTCTTTGATATCCTGATGTCCATTGCGTTTCCATCGGCGAAACCGCCTAGCCTTAATCCGCAAACTGCACCATAATTGCTGGCACGGCGTACTACCAGCTGGTTGTTGGACACGTCAAACAGGCTTCCAACATCAAATTCGGCCGTGCTCAAGAGGATTTTCGTAAAAGTTGCAGCCGGGATGGTTTGGGCCGTTGAACGATATACTTTTACGGCCTGCTGCTGTCGTCCATCTTCAATGACACTCCAGTTACTGCCATCGCTGGTGATTGAGACCGAATCATATTGCACGAATAGTACTACTGTCGTGGTTCCGTCGATTGTTTCGCTGCCTGCGGCGTCGAGAGTCACGGTGGCTGTGTTGTTGCCGATCTTTTTGAGGGTGTACGACTTGCCGGAATTGCCGGAAGCTGTTGGCAGCGTGACCGTGATGTTGGACGAGTTGTTGCAGAGCACCACCTCTTGGTCCAGCGTCAGCGTGGTATTCGCCGTAATGGTGGCGACTGCCGCGTTGCCGCCGGTTTTCTGCTCGGTGCGGTCGATCCAGATGCCGGCGCCGTTGTATTGCAGTTCCAGGTATTCGCTGGCTGCGGCAAGTGTCGCATCGCCCGCTTCGCCTTCGATCGCATTCCCGTTGCGGGCGATGGTCACGGAGTTGCCGCCGGTGGTTTCGAGCAGCTTCACGCCGACGATCTGGTTTACCCGAGGGCTGCCGGGGAGGGCGATCGTGAATGAACCGCCGCTGGCGTCGCATTGCACCAGTTCGCCTGAGCGGACGGCGTAGTTGGCGGTCTTGATGCTGGTGACTTGAAGCGGAGCAAGGCAGTTTTGAGACGGCATAATGGATTCCACTCGGTATCGGACTTCAAATCTGATCAAATTACTCTATCGCGTTTCTGCAACTGTCAGCCATGGTCCGAGCTCGCTACCTGTGCCGCTGTTGATGGCCGCCCCTGTGTCTTGAATGACGATCAGGTTTACATAATCTCCTGCATTAAGGAACAATGTGCCATGCACCAGATTACGATGATACAGCGCTGTCACGCTGGTCAACATTCCGATCGTTCGTTCGGTGCCATTCACTGATATGCGACACTGCGTGAAAATTGAATTGGTGTTCTCAACGCCGAAGTATCCCATAATCGTATAGACCCCTGCACGGCGGATTTCTATTCGCCCGTCCGACGTCGTATCAGCAATGCCACCACGATCGTAGATGGCGGCATTGAAGTTCACTCTCACCTCGGCGCCGTTGGCAATGCTCTGGTTCGAACTGCGATAAACCAACGCCGCGTGAGGCTGCCGTCCATCTTGCGAAATATACCAATTTGATCCGTCGCTGATGATTGCCACCGAGTCGTATCGAATGTAGAGCAACAGCGTAGTTGCGCCGTCGATCGTTTCGCTTCCGGCGGCATCGATGGTCACGGTGGCCGTGTTGTTGCCGATTTTTTTCAGAGTGTAGGGCTTACCGGAATTGCCGACGGCCGTTGGCAGGGTGACGGTGATATTCGACGTGTTGTTGCAGAGCACCACCTCTTGGTCCAGCGTCAGCGTGGTGCTCGCCGTGATGGTAGCGACTGCCGCAATACCGCTGGTTTCCTGTTCGGTGCGGTCGATCCAGGTGCCGGCGCCGTTGTATTGCAGTTCCAGGTATTCGCTGGCTTCGGAAAGCGAGGGATCGGCGGCTTCGCCTTCGATCGCGTTCCCGTTCCGCGACACTGTGACGGCGTTGCCGCCGGTGGTTTCGAGCAGCTTCACGCCGATGATCTGGCTTACCCGAGGGCCGCCGGGGAGGGTGACGGTGAACGATCCGCCGTTGGCATCGCATTGCACCAGTTCGCCGGAGCGGGCGGAGTAGTTGGCGGTCTTGATGCCCGTGACTTGAAGCGGAGCCGAGTCGGCTTGGGCGATCATGGTTCATTGCCCCTATTGGATGGTATTGAGGAAATGACAGTTGAAAATCGTCGGGGGACTACAATCTCGGCTGGAGCCTAATCGTTCCGAAGCACAATCAATCGTTCTGTTGGGCACCCAGATCCTGTCATCATACAGGTTCGACCTGTATTGTGGCGGGCAGAATGCCTGCCCTTCCCTGGCTAGGTTTATGGAGAATGATGCCCTATGCCAAAGCACAACCGTCTGAGTGCATACCAGGGGCGGCACGCTGCGCAAGTATCGCTAGCCGACCCCTTGCAGAACGTGGGTGTGAGACCGCTTATCAGCATGGCGACAAACACAGCGGCGGCCACGCTCACAAAATGCACGAATCCCCGGCAATCCAGCCAGCGCACCAATCGCAATGAAAATTGAAAAAGAACCTTAAGGAGAAATGATTAAAATAAAGTTAACGGCGAAGGGCGTCACTCAGCGGCCCTACAGGTCGTACATTTCTGTCCCCACTACTTTTCCGTCGGCACAGTGAACTTGAAAAGTGTAGCCTCTAATGACGGGGAAGGGGGCGTAATTGTACGTCGTTCTATGCCCGTCCTGTGACTTATCAATTGACGTAGGTTCGCCTAAAATGGCGACTACAGAATTCTCTGAACTACCGACTAAGGCATGGGCGTCCGCAGTCTCGGAAAGCGTGCTATTATGCCAGGTCGTGTACGGACCACAGGAGAAGGCGTCAAGAAATGCAATAGAATAAAACAATATGACGACGGCCCCCATGACACCAATGGCGGCTCGTACAAGACTCGACGTAGCAATCATAATCGCAACGACAATCGACAACGCGGATAGAAGTATCGTCACTGGCCCATACGGAGGAGACAGCATTCCTAAAGTGCCGCCAAACCCGAGAAACCACGTGAAGGCATCGCTAACCACGACCCTCGGACGCAACCATGTGTTGCGAAGCGACAAGCAACTTTTCATGGTTATTATCCTGCCACTGGCGTAACGATTGAAGGCCATGGGAATTTCAGGCAGCCCGAGATTTGGCTTTGGTTGTTGACGTCAACTCCAAACCTACGGCAGTACGACGCGCGCAATCCGCTGCTCAAGCTACTTCGCAACCGCCACGTCATGCTGCATTTTCGTATGTACCAGATTTTCGTTTAGCAGACAATTGCATTTCGATTGTCCGAAAGCACCACTTGACGACGCCGCTAAATTGCTCGTGCTGGGTGAGTTCGAAGCCAATCATCCACAAACCGCAAACCAGCCCATAACCGCACCCTAAAAACCTCTCCCGCCGCTATCCGAAAGTAATGGGCCTCCGCAGTTGCAATGCGTCGAATAACAGCGAATGTTGCGATGTTTCATGGACCTATGGCGCAGAAAAAATTGGACGCTTGTTTTTTCCCCAGCTGACATTCCAAGTAGGACCCTCATGTTCTGGCGGAATATCTTTGGTTGGATCGAAACCAGGCGGAAATACTATCTTATTTGGGTTGCTAGTATCAAGCTTCCCTCTATCCTCTACGCAACCACAGCCACCCATTTGCCAAACACCGGCCCAGAATCCCTCACACTTAGTCGCATCAACGTTAAAGTACGGGCCTTTTTTCTTTTGATCGCAACTAATATATCCGGTGCAATTATCGCCAATTTTTACGTATCCCGTATCGCACTTCCACCATAGCCGTACGACGTTAGGACTCCAGCCAGGCTCCTCGCTGACGGTCTGCGACATCAATGATATATAGACGCCATCGGCATCCTTGCACTCGCCGGGTCGAATTCGTTGCCAAAATGAATGTGCTTCATCTGCAATAGTGAATAATCTTTGACAGCATTTATCGATACAGATTGTGCCACCTAGCCCTTTAGGATCGACGAATGCGGTCGGCGAGCTAGAGGTATATGCATAGAGATTAGCTTCAATGATTGGAATGCGGTATGGCAGGGGCAAATAGTTTTCAAGAGCAAGCGGCAAGTGATATAGAGAAGGATCTCGCGAAATGAAGCGACCGGTAGGTGGCAAATAATACCGGTAACGATATATGTACAAGTGCGATTCACGATCCCAGCTTCTGCCTGTGTAGATGAAGTCGCATTTAGGCTCGTCTGTCTGAGTGGCGTCATCCGCCCACCAGTCGCCACCGGTCCCAGCGGCATCGAAGATCAGCGTATTGCCGTAGGCGTCGCAGTCGTAGGCTTCGACGATGTCGCCAGAGTCGTCTGTCAGGGCCGTTGTGCGATAGAGCAGGTCTTGAAGTGGGTATTGATCTTCAGGTGTGCCACTTATGTCGATTTTCTGCTGGAGCAGCTCGTCGATATAGCTGCCCCAAACGTATTGTTTGGTGGGATCGTTGCTCCCGTCGCGCTCCTCGACGCACTGCCAATTGCGATTGTAAACGAAGTCGGTCGTGCCGTTGGTGATGGTGCCGGAGAGGCCGCCGTTGCTTACGACTTTGCGGATGCGGCGGTTGCGCGCGTCGTAGTCGTACTCGCCGATCAGCGCGTCGCCTGCCTTCTTGCGAACCTCCTTGAGCCGGTTCAGCGCGTCCCACTTGTAGGTGCGGACGCCGTCGTCGGTCAGGTTGCCGTTGCTGGCGCCGGGCACACCGTCGTAGCTGAACGGAACATTGCCGCCGCCATCGTTGACGGTCGTAATCTGGTTCAGCCCATTGTGCTGGCGGAGCTCATCGGTTTCGCTCCCGCCGACTGGCGTGAAGACCGTGTGATGCCAGTTGCCCAAACCATCGAGATCGTAGGTGCGAGCT
>JAANMV010001632.1_pt1 | contig 24066 bp, 18 predicted proteins | sample 7279661 | NCBI WGS metagenome assembly JAANMV01 (sample SAMN14094540, study PRJNA606508) | bioreactor metagenome | isolation source: A lab-scale SPAN reactor treating ammonium-rich wastewater day 121 | place: Ireland: Galway | collected 2017-05-16
ACCCGCGAAATAGGCCTTGCGCTGTTTGGCGGACACGTCTTCGAGTTCGAGCTTGCCGCTTTCGTCCTGCTGCTGGCCATAGTCGCGGCCATCATGCTGACCCAGCGCCAGCGTCCAGGCCTGAAGGTCCAGGACATTTCCGCACAGGTCAAGGTACGTCGTGAGGATCGGGTACGAATCGTCAAGGTGCAGGCGGAGCGGGACGCATGATTACGCTGACGCACTACATGGCCTTGTCAGCCTTGCTCCTGGCGATCAGCGTGGCGGGCATTTTCATCAATCGCAAGAATGTCATCATTCTGTTGATGTGCGTTGAGTTGCTGCTGCTGGCCGTCAACTTCAACTTCATCGCGTTGTCCCGATTCATGGGTGATGCTACAGGCCAGGTTTTCGTCTTCTTCATCCTGACGGTGGCAGCGGCGGAGTCGGCAATCGGCCTGGCCATCCTGGTGGTGATATTCAGGACCCGACGGAGCATCAACGTCCAGGAACTGGATGTACTGCGAGGTTGACCGTGAGCAGCAGCGTATATCTCGCCATCATTCTTTGCCCTCTCGCTGCGGCGCTGCTGGCTGGGCTGGCTGGCCGCCTCATCGGCCGTTCTGGTGCGCATTCGGTAACCATTCTGGCCGTCGGTGCGTCATTCGTCATGTCGCTGATGGCCCTGCGCGAACAGCTCGAGCCCAATGCCATACCGTTCAACCAGGAGGTTTATACCTGGCTGGTGACGGACGGGGTGCGCTTGCAGGTCGGGTTCCTCGTTGATCGCCTGACAGCGCTGATGATGACGGTGGTGACCTTCGTGTCGCTGATGGTGCATGTCTACACAATCGGCTACATGCATGACGATCCGGGGTATCAACGGTTTTTCAGTCATATCTCGCTGTTTACCTTCGCCATGCTCATGCTGGTGATGTCCAACAACTTCATGCAGCTGTACTTTGGCTGGGAAGCGGTGGGTCTCGTCTCCTATCTCCTCATTGGCTTCTGGTACAAGCGGCCGGCGGCGATCTTCGCCAACCTCAAGGCATTCCTGGTGAACAGGGTGGGCGATTTCGGCATGCTGCTGGGAATCGCCACCATCCTGGCGTTTACCGGGAGTCTGGACTATCAGGAGGTATTTGCGCAGGCGGCAACCCTCGAAGGCCAGCGAATAGAGATTTTTCCGGGCAGCCCATGGTCGGTCGCTACGGTGGCTTGCCTGGGCTTGTTCGTGGGCGCCATGGCCAAGTCCGCACAGATGCCGCTGCACGTCTGGCTGCCTGACTCCATGGAAGGCCCGACACCGATTTCGGCCCTGATCCACGCCGCGACCATGGTTACGGCAGGCGTGTTCCTGCTGGCGAGAATGTCACCGCTGTTCGAGCATTCGCAGACAGCGCTGAGTGTCGTGCTGGTGGTGGGTGCGACCACCGCATTACTGACCGGATTCATCGGCGTCGTGCAGGATGACATCAAGCGAGTGGTGGCATACTCGACGCTGTCGCAGCTGGGCTACATGACCACGGCCCTGGGTGCATCGGCTTACGCCGCCGGCATTTTCCACCTCATGACGCATGCGTTCTTCAAGGCGCTGCTTTTTCTCGCCGCCGGCTCAGTCATCGTCGGCATGCACCATGAGCAGGACATACGCAGGATGGGTGGCCTGCGCCGCTACATGCCGATCACGTACTGGACGAGCCTGGTTGGCTCCCTGGCGCTGATCGGCTTTCCGGGGTTCTCAGGGTTCTTTTCCAAGGATGCGCTCATCGAGGCCGTTGGCTTGGCGGAAATGCCGGGCGCAGGGTATGCCTATTTCTGCCTGGTGATTGGTGTCTTTGTCACGGCCCTGTATTCGTTCCGGATGTTCTTTCTGGTCTTTCATGGCAAGGAACGCATGGACGAGGAAACCCGGCACCACCTTCGGGAATCGCCATGGGTCATCACGGTCCCGCTGATGCTCCTGGCAATTCCGTCCGTGGCTATCGGCTGGCCAGCCATTGGCTCGCTCTTGTTCGGAACCTTCTTCGACGGAGCGATTGTGGTCAACAGTAGTCATGACGTACTCGCTGAGCTGGGTCGAGAGTTCCATGGGCCAGGCCAGTTCGTTCTGCACGGCATGCTCGGCTGGCCGCTACCGCTATCGATGGCTGGAGTGGCCCTGGCGTGGTATGCATACCTGCGAAATCCTGCGGTACCCGGGATGGTCAGGCGGCGCCTGAGCGGAATCCACGCGGTGCTCGTGAACAAGTACTACTTCGACGAGTTCAACGACAAGGTCATCGCGCGTGGTGCGCGTGGCGTTGGCACCCTGTTCTGGCGGATTGGAGATGCGCTGCTCATCGATGGTGCAGTGGTCAATGGCAGCGCGAGGACGCTTGGCTGGATTGCGGGATACATGCGCCGTGGCCAGACCGGATACCTGTACCACTATGCCTTCGCCATGATCATCAGCCTGGCGGTACTCCTTGCCTGGATCATTTTCCGGGGCGGCTGACGCCCTTGCAGGATCACTTCGAGTGGGACTTCTCAGTTTACTGATCGCGCTACCTATCGGTGGCGGAATGCTGGTACTGGCCAGTGGTCGTGGCGCAGCGGCGGGTGGATTCCGTGCCGATCGCTGGCTCGCGCTTCTGGCCTCACTGGCTACATTTGCGGCCAGCCTGCTGCTGTGGACGGGTTTCGACCGGACAACCTGGCATATGCAGTTTGTCGAGCGCCTGCCCTGGGTGCCGGCATTCAGAGTTGAGTACTTCCTGGGCGTCGATGGATTTTCGATGCCGCTGATCGTACTGACTACCTTCCTGACGCCGTTGGTGATCATTGCTGGCTGGGAGACAATCAAACTCAGACCAGCGCAATACTTTGCGGCCTTCCTGATCCTCGAGGGCCTGATGATCGGCGTCTTTGCCGCGCTGGATGCATTTCTTTTCTATGTCTTCTGGGAGGCCATGCTGATCCCGATGTTTGTAATCATCGGTGTCTGGGGAGGTGAGCGACGCATTTACGCAACCGTAAAGTTCTTCCTGTATACGTTCCTTGGTTCGGTGCTCATGCTGGTGGCGCTCATTTACCTCTACCTGCAAGCCGATAGCTATAGCATCCTCGATTTCCATGCACTGCCGCTCTCACTCACAGAGCAGATCTGGATATTCCTGGCCCTTCTCGTCGCATTTGCAGTCAAGGTACCCATGTGGCCCGTTCACACATGGCTCCCGGATGCGCATGTGGAAGCGCCGACCGGTGGATCGGTGATCCTGGCCGCAATTCTCTTGAAGGTGGGCGGCTACGGCTTCGTTCGCTTCAGCCTCCCCGTGACCCCGGATGCCGCGGGCCTGCTGGCACCGGTGATGATCGCATTGTCGCTGGTGGCCGTGGTCTACATCGGCCTGGTGGCGCTGGTGCAGCAGGACCTGAAGAAGCTCATCGCTTACTCGTCCGTCGCACACATGGGGTTCGTCACCCTTGGATTATTTCTGGCATGGGGAATCCTGTCCCGGACGGGAGAACTTCCCGGTGTATCCATGGGCATCACCGGCGGCATGGTGCAGATGATCTCCCACGGATTCGTTTCAGGCGCACTGTTCCTCTGCGTTGGCGTCCTGTATGACCGCATGCATACCCGTGAGATTGCCGCATATGGTGGAGTGGTGAACACGATGCCGCGGTTTGCGGCATTCATGGTGCTTTTCGCCATGGCCAATTCGGGGTTGCCAGGGACATCGGGTTTCGTCGGTGAGTTCCTGGTGATATTGGCAAGTTTCCAGGCTAATTTCTGGTACGCATTCCTGGCCGCGACCACGCTGGTCCTCGGTGCGGCGTACACGCTCTGGATGGTCAAGCGCGTCGTGTTCGGCCCGGTAGCCAATGAGGGTGTGGCGGCATTGCAGGATCTGAACGCGCGGGAATTCCTGGTCCTCGGGCTGGTTGCGGTGGCTGTCATGGTGCTCGGTCTATGGCCAGCACCATTGGTAGACGTCCTGTCGGCCTCCGTGGATAACCTTGCCAACCACATTACCCAGTCCAAATTATGAATGGCGATGTCATGAGCTATCTCGGGGCATGCCTGCCCGAGATCGTGGTGGGTGCCGGAATATGCGCGGTGCTGCTGGTTGGCGTCTTCGCCAGGGATAGCCGCAATCTCCTCTACCTGCTGACCCTGGCATGCCTGGTCGTGGCGGCCTGGGTGACCGGGTCCGGCGATCCGACTGCCACGATCTTGATGCCGGGCGGGGCCTTTGTTCAGGATCCGATGACACGGTTTCTGAAGTTGTTCGTGTTCGCCGTCGTGGCAGTTGTGTTCGTGTATTCCCGTGCTTACCTGAGCGAGCGCAAGCTCGTGGCCGCGGAATTCTATGCGCTGGGCCTGTTTGCGCTCCTCGGGATCCTCGTCATGATTTCCTCGGCGAGTTTCCTGGCGATGTACCTCGGCCTTGAAACCCTGTCACTGGCGCTGTATGCCATGGTGGCGTTCGAGCGGGATTCGGCAGTAGGTGCTGAGGCCGCCATGAAGTACTTTGTGCTGGGTGCCATTGCATCCGGTTGCCTCCTTTATGGAATTTCTCTTCTCTACGGGGTCACGGGCAGCATCATGTTCAGCAGCATCGCGGCTGCGCTGGAGCCTGGGGCGGCCGGGCAGACGGGGGCCCTGGTAGGGCTCGCTTTCGTGATGGTGGGTGTTGCCTTCAAGTTCGGTGCAGCGCCCTTTCACATGTGGGTGCCCGATGTATACCAGGGCGCGCCCACCTGTGTTTCGCTGTTTGTCGCTACCGCACCGGAAGTCGCGGCATTTGCCCTGACCATGCGAATTCTGGTTGATGCGTTGGGCCCGATCGACATGGACTGGCAATTGATCCTGTCCGTGCTGGCGGTCCTGTCGCTGGGGATAGGCAATCTCGTTGCCATCATGCAGACGAATATCAAGCGCATGCTTGCGTATTCGACGATTGCGCATGTCGGCTTCATCCTGCTTGGGTTTCTGTCCGGGCAGGGAGGTGGCGTGCAGGCCGCCCTCTACTACACGGTCATATATGTCCTGATGGCCGCAGGCGCGTTCGGTGTCGTGCTGTTGCTTGCCAGCGGTGGTTCTGATGCCGATCTGCTGGATGACTTCAGGGGCCTCAACCGTCGCAGCCCGTGGTTTGCGCTGATGATGCTGATTGTGATGTTCAGCATGATCGGTGTTCCGCCATTCGCGGGCTTCTACGCAAAGTGGTGGATACTCCTGGCTTTGCTCGAGTCGGGCCAAGCCCTGCTCGCTACGGCTGCGGTGATTTTTTCGGTGATAGGTGCCTTCTACTACCTGCGAATCGTGCATCTGATGTATTTCGATGAAGGTGCCGGCCTGCCTGCTGTAAGTGCTCCCGCGGACTTCCGGGTGATGCTCAGCGTCAATGCCTTGATTTTGCTCGGGCTGGGCCTGTTTCCTGCGGGGCTGCTGGAGCTCTGCGCGCGCGCGCTGGGCTGACCAGCTGCTGCAACCATTGCGGTGCACCCGAAGGAGGGGTAGTATCGCGGCCGCAAACCGGTGCGGGGTGGAGCAGTCTGGCAGCTCGTCGGGCTCATAACCCGAAGGTCGCAGGTTCAAATCCTGCCCCCGCTACCAAATTCCGTGTGGAAGGCCGTGCACCAGCACGGCCTTCCGCGGTTTTGGGGGCTGCTTCCTTCGGCTCTCGTGTCCATTCGCTTCCGTATCGGCTGCCGGAATCGCTTCGCCTGGCAGCCAGTTGGTTTAGATCACGTGGGCAAAGAGCTGCCCGCAGGCCTATCCGAACCAAGGGTTTACCGTACCGGGCCCGGACGGCTAGAATACTCACTGGTGTGATAGGGTCCGGCTTGGCAGCTAGGCAGCCGGACACAAGGGCGCTTGGGCTCGTCGATCTGGTGGCAGTCGCCGGGTCGGTCGTTTCGCGCAATCAGGATCTGCGGAAGTGGCCCCCGTCGGGGCTATTTCTTTTTTGCAGCCGTGCTTCGTCAGCACTGACGGAGCCGGGCGCTGCAGACGATGGGCCCTTTGGCCCATTTTTTGTTTATTGCGGTCGTGAGCAATAGAACTGGCTGAAGGTGGATGGCGGCAAACAGGCAGGTGATTTGGGAATTGCTCGAACCGACGGTGGTGAGTGTGGGCTTCGAGCTGGCGGACCTCGAGGTCGACTTTGGCCATGGACGGGGCCTGATTCGGCTATTCATCGATTCCGAGAGTGGCGTGACGGTGGATGATTGCGAGCGCGTGAGCCGCCAGGTGAGCAGCGCACTTGATGTTGCCGAGTTGGTCGGTGGCCAATACCGCCTGGAAGTGTCGTCTCCCGGGCTGGATCGCCGCTTGGTGAAGCCAGCGCATTTCGACAGGTTTGCCGGCGCGCAGGTCAGGGTAAAGCTCCGCAGGCTTGTCGATGGTCGGCGGCAGATCCGTGGCACTCTGGTTGCGCGCCATGGAAACATGATTGAAGTGTCGAGTGACGGTGGTGCACAGCGCATAGCGCTGGCAGATGTGGAAATGGTTCGTCTGGTTCCAGAATTTCATGGGGCCGCGGGCAATTGAAGGCGCGGAAGTTGGTCTTATGAACAAAGAAATCCTCAATGTGGTCGATGTAGTCTCCAATGAGAAGGGCGTTGAGAAGGAGATCATATTCGAGGCGCTGGAAGCAGCACTGGCGTCGGCAACGCGTAAGCGACATGGCGACGGGATAGACGCTCGTGTGAGCATTGACCGCAAGACCGGAGATTACGAAACGTTTCAGCGTTGGAAGGTGTTTGCCGACGACTCGAAGGAGTTGGAGTTTCCCGACAAGGAATTGAGGATGATCGATGCTGTCGACATAGATGCGGCGGCCGAGCCTGGTGGCTATGTCGAAGTCCCGATCGAGTCGGTGGATTTTGGCCGAATCGCTGCGCAGACCGCCAAACAGGTCATTGTGCAGAAGGTTCGCGAAGCCGAGCGAAAGAAGGTTGTCGAGGAGTTTGCGGGTCGTGTTGGTCAGCTGTTGAGCGGTGTTGTCAAGCGGGTGGATCGGAACGGAATCTTCCTTGATCTCGGCAGCAATGCCGAAGGCTTCATTCCGCGCGAGAACATGATTCCGCGAGAACCGGTCCGGACACAGGACCGGATGAAGGCGTTGCTGCGCGAAGTTCGCTCGGAGCTCCGCGGCCCGCAGCTGTTTTTGAGCCGGACGGCGCCGCAGTTTCTCGTGGAACTTGTCAAAATCGAAGTTCCGGAAGTTGGTCAGGGGCTGATCGAGATCATGGGCGCTGCCCGCGATCCCGGCTTGCGAGCCAAAATTGCCGTCAAGAGCAATGATTCGCGTATCGATCCAGTTGGTGCATGCGTCGGTATGCGCGGTTCACGCGTCACGGCCGTGTCGAATGAACTGGCGGGGGAGCGGGTGGACATCATCCCCTGGGACGACAATCCGGCCCAGTTTGTAATCAATGCGATGTCTCCCGCTGAGGTGAGTTCCATCGTGGTAGATGAAGAATCGCACAGCATGGACATTGCCGTAGCGGAGGACAAACTGTCCCAGGCCATCGGCCGTGGAGGGCAGAACATCCGCCTTGCCAGTGAACTGACTGGCTGGGAACTCAATGTGATGAGCGAGGCTGCAGCGGACGAGAAGAGCGAGCAGGAGGCCCGGACGGTTGTCGAGCTCTTCATGAAGCAGCTCGATGTGGACGAGGATGTGGCACTCATTCTGGTGCAGGAGGGATTCTCGACAATCGAGGAGATCGCATACGTGCCCGCGGCGGAACTTCTCGGAATCGAGGAATTCGATCAGCAGATCGTCGATGAGCTGCGCAGCCGTGCGCGCGACGTGTTGTTGACGATGGCCATTGCCACCGAGGAGACCGCGGGCGGGGCGCAGCCGGCTGAGGACCTTCTGGCGCTGGCAGGCATGGATGTAGCCCTGGCCAGGCAGCTGGCCAGTCGTGGAGTGATCACCCGTGAGGATCTCGCGGAGCAGGCGGTCGATGATCTTGCCGACATCGATGGACTGGATGCGGCCCGTGCAGCTTCGCTGATCATGACGGCACGTGCCCACTGGTTCGAAAACGAAGAGAGCCCAGCCTGAGGGCTGGCTATCCTGATCGGAGCAATCGCATGTCGGATGTGACCGTAGCCCAGTTTGCCGAGGTGCTGAAGGTACCCGTCGAGCGCTTGCTGGTGCAGCTTGATGAAGCGGGAATCAGCGTCAGCGGCGCTGACGCTGTCATCAGCGACGATGCCAAGATGGAGCTGTTGACTCATCTCCGCCGCAGCCATGGTCATGGCGAGGAGAATGCAGCAGGCGGGGCGCCTAAGAAGATTACGCTCAAACGGCGCACCCAAAGCGAGATTCGCCTGGCCAGCAATCAGGGTAGGGCACGGACGGTCAACGTCGAGATCCGACGCAAGCGCACCTACGTGAAGCGTGACGAACTCGAGAAGGAGGCTCGGCAGCAGCAGGAAGAGGTCGATCGAAAGCGCCGCGAGGAAGAGGAATCCCGCCTCGAGCAGGAGCGGCGTGAGCGTGCGGAGCTTGAGCGCGTCGAGCGCGAGCGCCATGAGAGGGAGGCGCGCGAGCAGGAGGCGGCCCGCCTAAAGGCCGAGGAGGAAGCCAAGGCGGCGGAGGAAGCCCGCCGGCAGAAGGAGGCGAAGAAGCGAGAGACTGGCGAGCGCGAGCGGGCGGCTGGAGATACCCGCGGCTGGGCGAAGACAGGCGGGGAAGCCGAGCGTACTCCGGTTGATGACAAGTCAACGCGCTATGGCCGGCAGGAGCTGCATGTGGCCAGCGACATCAGCAGCCGCAGAAAAAAGAAGCGCCCGACCCGCCGCGGAGGTGCAGTCACAGTGGACGCTCGCCACGGATTCGAGCGGCCGACGACTCCGGTGGTGCGTGCGGTAGAGATTCCGGAATCCATCAAGGTTTCCGAGTTGGCGCAGAAGATGGCCGTAAAGGGCAGTGAGGTCATTAAGGTACTGATGAAGCTCGGTATCATGGCCACCATCAATCAGGTGATAGACCAGGATACGGCGACTCTGGTTGTTGAAGAGATGGGTCATGAACCCAGGGCAGCCCAGAGCGGCGGTCTCGAGGCGGAGATCCTCGCTAGGGTCGGTGCTGCCGGCGAGCTACGGTCCAGACCTCCGGTTGTAACGATCATGGGTCATGTCGACCACGGCAAGACTTCGCTACTGGATTTCATCCGCAGCACCAAGGTTGCTGCAGGCGAGGCGGGCGGAATTACGCAACATATCGGCGCTTATCGAATTGAAACCCCGAATGGCCAGATTGCGTTTCTCGATACGCCAGGCCACGAGGCGTTCACGGCGATGCGCGCTCGCGGCGCAAAGGTGACGGACATTGTGGTCCTGGTAGTGGCGGCAGATGATGGTGTGAAGCCACAAACCGAAGAGGCGATCCAGCATGCCCGCGCCGCCGGTGTTCCCATTGTCGTGGCTATCAACAAGATCGACAAGTCCGACGCCGATCCGGAGCGCGTTCGCAACGAACTCGTTCAGCGGGGAGTAGTGCCCGAAGAGTGGGGTGGTGAAACGTTATTTGTGAACGTATCGGCCCGCACCGGGGAGGGAGTGGACAAGTTGCTGGAATCCCTGTTGTTGCAAGCCGAGTTGCTGGATCTTGCTGCTCCGGGAGATGGTCCGGCTACTGGAGTGGTGATCGAATCTGGCCTGGAGAAGGGCCGCGGCGCCGTGGCAACGGTGCTGGTCACTGGCGGACTGCTGCGCCAGGGCGATGTGCTGCTAGCGGGTCAGGAGTACGGCCGCGTGCGTGTCATGTACGATGCCGCTTCCAATCCCGTCAAGGAGGCAGGTGCATCAACGCCAGTCGTGGTGCTCGGGCTCTCGGGGATACCTGCTGCGGGAGATGACGCGGTGGTCCTGCCCGATGAGCGGCAGGCGCGAGAGCTTTCTGACTTGCGCAAGGCGCGAACGAGGGATACGAAACTTGCCCAGCAGCAGTCCTCCAAGCTCGAGGATGTATTTAGCCAACTGCAGTCTGGCGTGAAATCAGTCCAACTGCTGATCAAGGCCGATGTCCATGGAAGCTCGGAGGCGTTGCGCGATGCGCTGGCCAAGCTCGCTACGAGCGAGGTGCAGGTCAAGGTAATCGGCAGCAGTGTGGGTGGCATCACTGAATCGGATGTCAACCTGGCGGCGGCATCCGGTGCCACGATCATCGGTTTCAATGTCCGGGCAGATGGCGCGGCGCGAGATGCCATCAAGGCTACAGGCGTCGACGTTCGGTACTACAGCATTATTTATCAGGCGATCGATGACGTGCGATCAGCAATGACCGGCATGCTGGCTCCGGAAGTACGCGACCAGATAGTCGGGCTGGCGGAGGTTCGGGATGTCTTCCGGTCGCCGAAGTTCGGTAGCGTAGCCGGGTGCCTGGTGGTCGATGGGTATGTGAAGCGCAGCAATCCTGTGCGCGTCCTGCGCGATAATGTCGTGATATTCGAGGGTGAGCTCGATTCACTGCGGCGATTCAAGGACGATGTGACGGAAGTCCGTGCTGGAACGGAATGCGGTATCGGCGTGCGCAATTACCATGATGTCAGGGTTGGCGACCAGATCGAGTGCTTCGAGCGGATCGAGGTAGCCAGAACCTTGTGAGCATGCTGACACCCGAATCAACAGGCAGCAGTGCGGGAATCTGAGCATGCCGAGAGAGTTTCCGCGAAGTCGTCGTGTCGGGGAGGCAATCCAGCGTATCCTGGGGGAGGCACTGGCTGCACGGATCAGGGATCCGAGGCTTATCGGGGTCACGATAACCCAGGTAGAGGTATCACGTGACCTGTCAGTGGCACGCGTCTTCTATGCGGTTCTCGGCAGGGATGCGCCGCCAAACGAAATTGAAGCCGGTCTTCGCGCGGCACATGGATTCCTGCGGTCGGCAATCGCACGGGAATTGCGCGTACGCAAAGTGCCTGAGCTGCGCTTCCGGCATGACGATGCCTTGGCCAAGGCGCAGTCCCTGGACCGGCTGATCGAGCAGGCTGTGGCTCTGCCTTCACCCGGCAAGACCGAGCAGGTGTCAAATGCTGGGCATCAGGCTGACCATGACCAGTGATACCGTGGCACGCCACCGGCCACGTCGGCTGGTCGACGGGATACTTCTCCTGGACAAGCCGTCAGGCATGTCGTCAAACCGTGCGCTTCAGCGGGTCAAGGCCCTGTTCAATGCGCACAAGGCCGGCCATACGGGAAGCCTTGACCCATTGGCGACGGGAATGCTTCCGATCTGCCTGGGTGATGGAACGAAGATGGCCGGCCATCTTCTCGACGCCGAGAAGCTGTATCGGGTTCAGCTGGCGTTCGGCCTGGAGACTTCAACAGGTGACGCTGAGGGCCTGACACAAGCAAGGGGAGTGGAGGCAGTCGAAAGGAGGAGCCTCGAAGTGGTGCTTCGGTTGTTTCTCGGGACCAGCCTGCAGATTCCGCCCATGCATTCCGCGTTGAAGCTCAATGGGCGGCCCCTGTATCGGCTGGCCAGAACAGGTCACACGGTTGATCGTGCGCCACGCCAGATCACCATACGGGACCTGGCTATCGAAGAATACGACCCCCATGTGCCGGTGCTCAGGGTTCGATGCAGTAAAGGCACCTACATTCGCACCCTGGTGGAGGACATTGCGCGCAAGGCAGGAACCGTGGCCCATGTGGCCGAGCTGCGCAGGATATGCATTTGGCCATTCTCTGGCCAGGCAATGATTGATCTTGAGCACCTTGAGCGGGTTGCGGTGGAATCTCCAGGGGATCTGGACCGACTGTTGCTGCCCATGGACGCAGCGCTGGGTGCCCTGCCGGAGGTTCATTTGGGGCCTGCCGAGACTGGACGGCTCAGGCAAGGTCAGGCCGTGGACGAGGTTGATGCGCCCGGGCCCGCTAAAGACAGCCTGGTTCGCTTGTACGGTCCGGGCAGCCAGTTCTTGGGGGTTGGCGAGCGAGACTCGCAGGGCAGGATCCTGCCGCGCCGGTTGGTCCGTGCCTCGATTAGCTCCCCTCGGCCCTCCGCAGGCTGTAACTGATGGCGGACCAAGGGTACAATATGGCCGGTTTTAAGCAGGCAAGATCAGAAAATCGAGAGTTCTCAAGGAGCAGTAGCTGATGTCCCTGTCGGCAGAGCAGAAGTCCAAAGTCATTTCAGAAAACCGCCGCGGTGCTGCAGATACCGGGTCACCCGAGGTACAGGTTGCTTTGCTGTCGGCCCGTATCAACGAACTGACCGACCATTTTGCAAAGCACAAGAAGGATCATCACTCCAGGCGTGGGCTCTTGAAGATGGTCAACCAGCGGCGGAAGTTGCTGGACTATCTGAAGGACACCGATGGCGATCGGTACAAGATCCTGATCGACAAGCTGGGCTTGCGCCGCTGAGCGATCGGGTCCCGATCGCTGATTCGTCAGTTTTCATCCCGACGACGCCGGCTTCGCGAAGCGCGATGACGGTACCTTTTCAGATTACTTGAAGGCAGGTGGACACAGTGCTGTCGGCAAAAAAAGTTTCGTTCCCCTACGGGGAGCATGAGGTCACCCTGGAAACCGGTGAAATCGCCCGGCAGGCGGACGGTGCGGTTCTGGTTAGCATGGCGGAGACAGTGGTGCTGGTGACCGCGGTTGCGGAAAAGTCCGCGAGTGAGAACCGCGACTTCTTTCCGCTCACTGTCAATTACCAGGAGAAAACCTACGCTGCCGGCCGCATACCCGGCGGCTTCTTCAAGCGGGAAGGTCGCCCTGGTGAAAAGGAAACCCTGACTTCTCGACTGATTGACAGGCCGATACGGCCACTGTTCCCTGAGGGCTTCTACAACGAGGTCCAGGTCATTGCTACCGTGGTGTCCATCAATCCTGAAGTCGATCCGGATATTCCGGCGATGATCGGCGCATCGGCAGCCCTTGCGCTTGCTGGCGTGCCGTTTGGCGGCCCGATTGCCGGCGCCCGCGTCGGATACATCGATGGACGCTATGTGCTGAATCCCGCCAGGAGCCAGATGGAAAAGTCACAGATGGACCTGGTCGTTGCCGGAACTTCGTCTGCGGTCCTCATGGTTGAATCCGAGATCAAGTGCCTGTCGGAGGAAGTTGTCCTCGACGGTGTGATGTTCGGACATGACCGCCTGCGGGTCGCCATCGACGCGATCAGGGATCTCGTCAAGCAGTGCGGGAAGCCTGCATGGGACTGGAAGCCACCCCAGATTGATCATGCGCTACGCAAGGCTGTGGAGGAATCGTCGAGCAAGGGGTTGGACGAGGCGTACAAGATTCGGGAGAAGCAGAAGCGCTCCAATCGCGTTGCCGAGTTGAAGGCGCAGGCGGTTGCGCTGCTGGCTGCGGGTGAGAAGCCCACGTGGAGTGCCGAACAGGTTGGCGACGAGTTTTCCGCGCTGGAGAGCCGGATCGTGCGGGAACGCGTGATCAAGGGCGAGGCGCGCATTGATGGCCGGGATTACACCACCGTGCGGCCGATTACCATTCGAACAGGGGTGCTGCCGCGCACGCATGGGTCGGCATTGTTTACCCGCGGTGAGACCCAGGCACTTGTAGTTACGACGCTTGGCACGGATCGCGACGCTCAGATCATCGATGCGCTCAGCGGCGAACATCGGGACCGTTTCATGCTCCACTACAATTTCCCGCCGTATGCGACAGGCGAGATTTCGTTTATGTCCTCGCCGAAGCGGCGCGAGATCGGCCATGGCCGCCTGGCGCGGCGGGCAATCTCTGCCGTGCTGCCTGATATGGCCAAATTTCCCTACGTTGTCCGCGTGGTATCTGAAGTCACGGAGTCCAATGGGTCCAGCTCGATGGCCTCAGTTTGTGGAGCCAGCTTGGCCCTGATGGATGCGGGTGTACCAACCTCCGCCCCGGTGGCTGGCGTAGCCATGGGTCTCGTGAAGGAGGGTGACCGCTATCAGGTGCTAACCGACATCCTTGGCGACGAAGACCACCTGGGAGACATGGATTTCAAGGTGGCAGGGACCACAAAGGGTGTCACTGCTTTGCAGATGGATATCAAGATCGACGGCATCACCGCCGACATCATGCGCGACGCCCTGAAGCAGGCTCGCGAGGCGCGTCTGCATATTCTTGCGCAGATGAGTCAGGTGCTGGATACGCCAAGGCAGAAGATGTCCGAATGGGCGCCGACGATCATCACCATCAAGATCGACCCCGAAAAGATTCGTGATGTTATCGGCAAGGGCGGTTCAGTGATTCGGGCGATCACAGAGGAAACCGGTACGACAATTGATATTGATAACGACGGGACCGTAAAGATTGCATCCGTCGATGCAGTATCTGGTCGCGAAGCGCAGCGCCGTGTCGAGTTGATTACGGCTGATGTCGAGGTAGGCCAGATTTACGAGGGGCGGGTAGCCCGCCTCATGGATTTCGGTGCCTTTGTCACGATTCTCCCGGGTCGGGACGGCTTGGTGCACATATCACAAATTTCCGACGAACGTGTCGAGCGAGTAAGCGATCGACTGCAGGAAGGAGATGTGGTCCGCGTCAAGGTGCTCGAGGTCGACCGTCAAGGCCGCATACGCCTCAGTATGCGCAACCTTGACGCGGCGTAGCGGAACGCTGCGCAGCGCAGCCACAACGTTACTAGAGCAGGCTGACATCTGCCTCGGCAGGGAATCGCGTCCCGCGGTTGTCTGTCAGGGCAGCACGCAGGGCTGTCTGTAGACGTGCGCCTAGTCCAGGGTCGCGTTCCCTGCCGGACAGACGAATCAGCGCTGCGAGAAACTCTGCTGTCAACAGCGGGGCTCCGGACCGCTCGGCCTCGCCGATGATCTGGAGTAATACGGCGGTGGTAATGTCCGTGCCGCTGCCTTGATCTATGACCTTGATATCACTGCCAGCATTGATGACGCGGCGGAGATCCTCTAGGTTGACATAGCGGCTTTCAGCTGTGTCGTAAAGCCGACGGTTGACGTACTTCCTGATAAGCCTGGATTCGTTCATTTCGCTGCCCTTCTGGACGTTGGAGTCCACTTCTTCCAGACTGCCGGTGGTATCCGGCCAGCCAAACTGGAGCTTTGGACAAAGCTGGAGGGCAGATAGTTCGCTGCGTAGTGCCTTCTGGAGAAGGCTAATCGTAATTAGCGTATAAACAATAGCTTACGCTATCTTCTTAGTGAAGATCAGTCTTGACCGCACGTTCTGGGAGCAGCATCTGGCGACTTCGGGCCGCATTCGGGGAGGCGGCTAGAAGCCATCCTCACGGTCCCGATACTGGCGCTCGGCCACCTCACGCCGTTCCTGTGCCTCGACTGACAGAGTGGCGACAGGACGAGCCTCCAGGCGCCTCAGGCCGATTTCCTCTCCCGTCTCCTCACAATACCCGTAGGTGCCATCCTCGATGCGCCCCAGGGCCGCTTCGATCTTCTTGAGAAGCTTGCGCTCCCGATCACGCGTGCGCAGTTCCAGTCCGAACTCTGACTCCTGGGTTGCTCGATCGTTGGGGTCAGGGAAATTGCTGGCTTCGTCCTGCATGTGGTGGACGGTCCGGTCAACGCCTTCCATCAATTCGCGCTTCCAGGCGGCAAGGATATTTCGGAAATGCTCCCGCTGGCGATCATTCATATAGGCTTCGCCAGCCCGGGGCTGATAAGGCGGAATGCCATGAATCAACCCAACGCTGCCGGGAACAGGACCTGTATCAGGCTTGCGGACGAGGGGCGCGGTGCGCTTCTGTGAAGTCTTGGCGGCTGGCTGTCGCACACTGGTTTGAGCGGCTGCCTTGCGGCCAGCAGAGGGCTTGCCGAGGGCCTTCTTTGCAGCGGCTTGGCCTACCTTCGGATTCGAGAGCCTGTCCTTGGCCCTGACACTTGCAGACGCCTTGTCTCCTGCTCGCTTGGCGGCAGATGCAGCAGATTTCCTGCCCTCAACGCCACCCTTGCGAGCCGTGGTCTTCGCCCTTTTCGTGCTGGTGGAGCGCTTTTTCTTTGCGGCCATACGCGATGCGTCCGGTTCTCAGGAAACGCGGAATTATACATACGACTCCACGTGGTGGAATACCGCCCTTGGGCCCTTGCCATGGCTGCGGAACCGGGCGAAATTCAGGCACCTAGGGATGGGTCCGGGGCAGGCCCGACCCAGCCGGGCTGCCGATGTTCGGCCACGATGGTGGTATAGATGCCACCCCGGACGTTGAACGCGGCAGTCAGGCGCATGTAGCGCGGGACCAAGACGGTTACCAGGTCGTCCAGAATCCGGTTGGTTACCGCCTCATGGAATGTACCCTGGTCCCGGAATGACCAAACGTAGAGCTTCAGCGCCTTCAGTTCGACGCAGTAGCGATCAGGTACATAGTCCAGAGTCAGGACAGCGAAATCGGGTTGCCCGGTCTTCGGACACAAGCAGGTGAACTCGGGTATGCGAATGCGGATGATATAATCGCGCTCGCCGTTGGGGTTGCTGAAGGTTTCCAGCAACGCTGGCGACGGTGTGGTTGTCGTCTGATGCGAGCTCATCATGCCGGAACCTGTGTGGCGCTGGTGTGCCGAGCAAATTTTACCTTACACTACGGCCCTGCGCGAACCATGGCTCGGGGAAGCTGGCCACGTGTCCTTCAGAGGCATGGGTTACAGGTTTGGCATGGCGGAGGTGTCCAGTGCGAGGTCCAAACAGAGCGCCTGCAATTGCGCGCGGCTCGGCTGAGTGTCGTTTGACGAACAGGAGTCGTCACAGATGCGGCTGAGCAGGATCAAACTCTCCGGCTTCAAGTCCTTCGTCGATCCAACAGCTTTCCAGTTGCCGACAAATCTTGTCGGCATCGTGGGTCCCAATGGCTGCGGTAAGTCAAACGTCATCGATGCTGTCCGCTGGGTCATGGGCGAAATGTCCGCAAAGCACTTGCGCGGCGACTCGATGGCTGACGTTATCTTCAATGGGTCATCGTCACGAAAGCCTGTTGGTACTGCCAGTATCGAACTTTTCTTCGACAACTCGGATGGCTCAATTGGCGGGCAGTATGCGCAGTACGGCGAAATTGCGCTGCGCCGGACACTATCCAGAGATGGGACATCCAGTTACTTCCTAAACGGCGCTCGTTGCCGTCGAAAGGACATTACCGACCTCTTTCTCGGTACCGGGCTTGGATCGAGAAGCTACGCGATAATCGAGCAAGGCATGGTCTCGCGGCTGATTGATGCAAAGCCCGAAGAGATGCGAGCTTATATCGAGGAAGCGGCGGGGATATCCAAGTACAAGGAGCGACGTCGCGAAACAGAGACGCGAATCCAGCATACGCGTGACAACTTGGCTCGGCTAAGCGACCTGCGTGAAGAGATCACGAAGCAGATTGAATACCTCCAGCGCCAGGCGAAGGCTGCGGAGCGGTACAAGGACCTGAAGGGCCAGGAGCGACGCCTTTCAGCGGAGCTGCTTGTGCTCCGTCTTACGGAACTGGAGCGAGCGCTGGATGGCGCGCGAGCTGAACTGCTACGTCGCCAGACCGAGCTGGAAGCCGCAATCGCCGAACAGAGGCATATCGAAGCCGAGATTGCGAAGCTGCGTGAGCAGCATTCCGTTGCGACTGAGCATCATGGCTCGGCGCAAGCGCGCCACTACGGCATCCAGAGCGAAATATCACGTCTTGAGCAGAACATGGCTCATGTTCGGGAGATCCGTGACCGTCAAGCGTCAGACCTGGCTCAGGCAAGTCAGCAGGTTGCCGAGATCGAAGAGGAGATCAGTCGTGATAGGGCTCAGCTGACCTCACTGGACGCGATACTCAGCCAGCTCGAGCCGGAGCTGGGCCTCTTGAAGCAGGCGGAATCCGCTGGATCAGCCTCACTCTTGGAGGCAGAGCAGGCGCTCGACCAGTGGAAGGACCAGTGGCAGGAATTCAATCTTGACGTCAAGGAGGTCCAGCAAGCGGCGCAGGTTGAGCAAACCCGATGTGAGCACCTGGCTGCGCAACTGGACCAGTTACGACGACAGCAGGATGTGCAGCGAGAGGAGCTGGCGAGTCTTGCTCTTGAGGACCTGGATGCCCGTCTGGAGGGGCAGGCTGATACCGAGCACCTGTCCGATGTGCGTGCGCGGGACCTCGAGGAGCGCATTCGCCAGGCTGAAACTGAGACGGAGGAGCTGCGCCGTATCGAACAGAGCCTTAGCCGCGACCTCGAGCGCTCGACATCCGAACTTGCTTCTTCTCTTGGCCAGATGAGCGCACTCAAGGCAGTTCAGGATGCCGCCTTGCGCAATGACGACGCATTGCTGTCGACATGGTTATCGAGAGAAGGTCTGATGGGCGCGTCGCGGCTTGCGCAGCAATTGCGGGTCGAGCCGAAATGGATGCCAGCGGTAGAGACGGTTCTTGGCGACTTCCTCCAGGCTGTATGCGTCGAGGACTTTGCGGCGTATGTCGGGCACCTGCCGGACACGCAAGTATTACTGGTAGAGCGGGGGAATGACGACGGCGGAGCCGGTTCCGGTACTCTGTTGACACGAGTACAGAATCCTGGACAAGCATCCACGCTCTTGCGCAATGTGCTGGCAGTCGAGGGAATCGATCAGGCGATTGATGCACTGAGACAGGCGGAACCACATCAATCAGTGATTACACCTGATGGAATCTGGCTGGGGCACGGCTGGGTGCGCGTGAGCCGCGGCCAGCGCGGCGAGGCAGGCGTGCTGACCCGTGAAAACCAGATCCGTGATCTCACGGCGATGGTCAGTAGCGGCCAGGGGTACATACGGGAACTTGAAGGCCGGCGTGAAGCAGCCCGAGCCAGGCTGGCGGAGGTTGCCGGTAGCCGGGCCCAGCTGACCCAGGAGTTCAATGCAGCCAATCGGGATCACGCCGAAGCACTGGCAATCCTGGAGAACCTGCGCCAAGACCTGGACCGTGTTCGCGAACGCCGCGAAGTCCTGGCAAGGACCATTGATCTGACGGACAGCGAGATTGCCCGTCTCGGTATGCAGCTCGAGGCGTCACGGGCTCGTGGCCGCGAAGCAACGTCCCGCCTCGAAGAGCTCGCAGAACGTCGCCCGCTGTTTCAGTTGGAGCAGGATAGGCTGCTGGGCCAATACACAGGATGCCAAGGCATTGCCGAGAGGACGCGCTCCGAGGCGGCCCTCAAAGCCGTCGAAATGGAGCGCCGTCGCATATCACGGGACTCGATTTCCGCATCTCTGGATCGCGTGAATGCACACAGGAATCACCTTCAGGAGCGAATCGCTGGGCTTGCAGCACAAATTGATCAGGCAGGTCCGAACCTTGCAAAACTGCAGGGCGATCTTGGGATCTGCCTGGAAGAGCAGCTCGGCGTTGATCGGGAACTGGTGGCACGACGCGAGGAGCTCGAGCAAGTTGAGTTTGCGGTAAGGAACGGTGAATCCCGGCGTGGTCTGGCCGAAAAGGAGGTTGAGCGCATACGTGAAGCCGTAGAGAGCCTGCGAATCCAGGTTCGTGAGGCCGAAGTTCGGCATGAATCGGTAATGGAGGATTTTGCGGCGACCGGCGCGGACGTCTCGGTCGTCCGGCAGGAAATACCCGTGGATGCCGAATGTGGCCGCTGGCAACAGGACCTGGATGATGTCCGTCGCCGGATCGATCGCCTGGGACCGATCAACCTTGCTGCGATCGAGCAGTACACAGAGCAGGCGGAGCGGAAGACGTACTTGGATGCCCAGAATGACGACCTGACGGCGGCACTGGAAACCCTGGAGCAGGCAATTCGGAAGATTGATCGTGAGACCCGCTCGCGGTTTCAGGAGACCTTTGATTGCATCAATCAGGGCCTGAAGCGGATATTTCCCCGTCTGTTTGGCGGTGGTCATGCCTACCTCAGTCTGGAGGGGGAGGACATTCTGGCGTCGGGAGTGACCGTCATGGCGCGCCCGCCGGGCAAGCGCAACAGCAATATTCATCTGCTATCGGGTGGCGAGAAGGCCTTGACCGCGGTGGCGTTGATTTTCTCAATCTTCGAGTTGAATCCGGCGCCGTTCTGCCTCCTGGACGAGGTAGATGCGCCCCTGGATGAAGCCAATGTCGGGCGCTTCTGTGACATCGTCCGGGAGATGTCGCAGAGAGTGCAGTTTGTCGTGATCACTCACAACAAGACCACGATGGAAATGGCGAACCAGTTGATCGGCGTGACAATGAATGAACCTGGAGTGTCACGCCTCGTGTCTGTGGATCTTGATTCGGCGGTTCAGTTGGCTGCGAGTTAGACCGGAGGATTCGTGTCGGAGATTCGCTGGCTTCTCGCTGTCGGCGGCGTTCTGATTCTCCTGCTGGTTTTCTGGCTATCGAGAAGGGAATCAGCCGGAGGGCAGGCACTCAATGCGACCGACCTGCTGCGTCGCCGTATCCCCCAGCTTGCGGCTGACAGCAAGGATGCAGAAGTTGTCGGTACAGAAGCCCAGGGTCCACTTCAGGAGATGGAGAAGCCACCGGGCCGCGAGATCAAGGTGCCTGAGAAAATCCTGACCGTGCGCCTTACGGGGCGCGGATCGGCTCCATTTGGAGGCGAAGCACTGCTTCTGGCGCTCATGGGGGCGGGCCTGCAGCATGGCCAGTATGGGATATTTCATCGTCATGACTCCACCGATGAGCGGCGGAGCCTATTTAGTGTAGCCAGTCTGGCGGAGCCGGGTTCCTTCGATCTGGCCAGCATGCCGGCCGCACGCTATCACGGGGTCAGTATTTTCCTGACGATACCGGGCCCGAAGGATGTCCTGGCCGCATTTGACGACATGCTGTCCACCGCACACGCTCTAGCTACCACGTTGGAAGGTGAGCTGCTCGACGAGCATGGTAGTCGCCTCAGCATCCAGCGCGAGCGGTTCATGCGAGAGGAGGTCATCCAGTTGCAGCACAAGCTGCACGCATCCTGAGGAGGGCGTGCTGTGCTGCCTTCAGCAGTTCGTGAGCAGGCAAGGCGTCTTCGGGCTGAAATTGAAGCGCATGACTATCGCTATTACGTCCTGGATCAGCCTTCGATTCCGGATCTGGCCTACGACGCCCTGATGCGGGATCTCGCAGACCTTGAACACAAGTATCCCGATCTGATCACTCCCGACTCGCCGACTCAACGTGTCGGGGGACAGGCTGCGCCGCAGTTTTCAGCGATTCGGCACGAAGTCCCGATGTTGTCCCTGGACAATGCATTCGGGGACGCCGAAGTCATTGCCTTCGATCGGCGCGTCCGTGACCGCCTCCACGTAGAGGGTGAGGTCAGCTACTCGGCAGAGCCGAAACTGGACGGAATTGCGATAAGCCTCAGGTACGAGCACGGCCGCATGGAGTGTGCTGCGACCCGGGGTGATGGATCCACGGGCGAGGATGTGACACACAGCGTCCGCACTGTCCGGTCAATCCCGCTGAGGCTTCGGGGTGTCGATACCCCGGCCATCCTGGAAGTCCGCGGCGAGATCTTCATGCCGAGGAAGGGTTTTGAGGCCTTGAATGCCAGCGCTCAAGCTGGTGGCGAGAAGTCCTTTGCCAACCCGAGGAATGCTGCCGCCGGAAGTCTCAGGCAGCTGGATCCACGGCTTGCTGCAGAGAGGCCGCTCGAGTTTTATGCGTACGGGATCGGAGAGGTTAGCGGTATTTATCTGCCTCCGTCCCACAGCGCATTGCTTTCGCTGTTGAAAGGATGGGGTCTTCGCGTGAATGACCTCTGTGAGGTTGTACACGGTGTTGATGGTTGCCTGACGTACTACAGAAAGATGGCGGCGAACCGGCGCCAACTACCATATGACATCGATGGTGTCGTCTACAAAGTGGACGATGTCCAGCTCCAGTCCCGGCTGGGATCTTCATCACGTGCACCAAGATGGGCCATCGCCCACAAGTTTCCTGCAGAGGAGGTCCTGACTGAAGTCGAGAATGTGGAGTTTCAGGTGGGACGGACCGGAGCTATAACGCCTGTGGCTCGCCTGAAGCCGGTGCTTGTAGGCGGCGTCACCGTCAGCAATGCCACACTCCACAATTTCGATGAGCTTTCAAGAAAGGATGTGCGCGTTGGGGACACGGTAATCGTTCGGCGTGCCGGTGATGTCATTCCGGAGGTTGTCGCTGTCGTGCCTGAGCGACGTCCGGCGAGGAGTGCAGCAGTGCAGCTTCCTCGTCGATGTCCAGCTTGCGGATCAGACATTATCCGCGCAGAAGGCGAGGCTATTGCTCGATGCTCCGGCGGTCTCGTTTGCTCTGCGCAGCGCAAGCAAGCACTGCTCCACTTCGCATCCCGGCGGGCCATGAACATCGATGGCCTGGGGGAAAAGCTTGTTGATCAGTTGGTCGAGTCGGGACTCGTTGCCAGCCCAGCAGATCTGTTCCGGCTGCGGATGGATCAGGTTGCTGGCCTCGAGCGCATGGGTGCGAAATCAGCCGCCAATCTCGTGGCTTCCATCTCGGGAAGCCGCAGTACAACTCTGGGCAAATTCCTGTTTGCAATGGGGATTCCTGGGGTTGGCGAGGCAACTGCGAGCGCCCTGGCGCAGCACTTCCAATCCTTGGAGTCCTTATTCGAGGCTACGGAGGAGAGTCTGCAAGAAGTTGTGGATGTGGGTCCGGCAATTGCTGGTGCAGTTTGGGCATTCTTTGCGCAACCCCACAACCAGGAGGTGATTGCAGACCTGCGCCGCCTCGGGGTCCATTGGCCGAACGAGCTTGAAGTATCGGGTACCAAGAGCCGGGCTTTGGCAGGGGAGACATTTGTGGTTACGGGGACGCTCTCTACGCTGACTCGCGAGCAGGCCCACCAGCGAATTCGAGATGCCGGCGGCAAGGTAACCAGCACGGTGTCGGCAAAGACGTCCTATCTTGTCCGTGGAGCAAATGCGGGCACCAAGTTGGAGCGGGCAGAGGAGCTGAATGTGCCAGTGCTTACGGAAGCGGAATTCCTGGCGCTCGTCGATGACGACAGGGTGAAATGAAATGAAGGCAGATGTAACCCAGGAGCGGATTCGCAATGTCCTGATGGGCGTGCTGCTACCACTCGCCCGGACCTTATTGCGCTGTGGTGTCAGTTACACCGAATTCGCCAGGCTTTCCAAGCGCGCTTTCGTCGAGGCCGCCTCGGCAGACTACGGGGTGCGAAACCGTCCAACAAACATTGCGCGCGTGGCGGTGATGACGGGACTGTCAAGGAAGGAGGTGAGCCGTATTCGTGTTGAGTTGAAGAAGAATTCGTTATCCGCTCTAACGTACCGCAATATTCCCGCAGAGGTTCTACATCGCTGGCATACCGATACTACGTACTTAGATACGAATGGGTATCCAAAGGCGCTCGCATTTGCGGGTCCTAAATCGTTTGTGACTTTGGTGAAATCTGTCACGGGTGATATTCCCGCTCGTACGATCGAACGCGAACTTAGTCGATCTGGTGCTTTGCGTTTTGTGCTTGGACGGAAGCTTCTTCCTGCCGTACGAGAATACGTACCCGATTCAGCTAGCAGCAAACTTATCGAAGGGTTGCAATTCGGATTGCGGCGGCTCACAGAAACCATCTGCTTCAATGCAGACCCGCAGAATATCAAGTCACCGCACATTCAAAGGATCGTACACACGGGTGGCATCGCAGCTTCCGACGTAAAACTAGTAAAGGACAGCATTTCAGCAATTGTGGCTGGATTTGGTCGACAGATTGACGACTATCTGACTAGTTTTCAGTGGCGGTCAGGCCGCAAACAGCGAAAAGCGGGGCCCTATTATCATGTAGGCGTTGGTCTCTACTACTTCGAGAACGAAGAAAAAGGCTAACGAAGCACAAGTTAGCTAATGTACTAACTGCCCAGGCGAAAATAGCAACGACCCATTAAGGGTAGCTGAGTTCCTTCTAGCCTTCGCTGTCGCTGTCGCTGTCGCTGTCGCTGACGCCACGGACGCCACTGCCCGTGATGCCGCGGACGCCGCTGCCGGTGATGCCGCGGACGCCGCTGCCCGTGATGCCGCGGACACCGCTGCCGGTGATGCCGCGGACACCGCTGCCGGTGATGCCGCGGACGCCGCTGCCGGTGATGCCGCGGACACCGCTGCCGGTGATGCCGCGGACGCCGCTGCCGGTGATGCCGCGGACGCCGCTGCCGGTGATGCCGCGGACGCCGCTGCCGGTGATGCCGCGGAC
>JAANMV010001633.1_pt1 | contig 24065 bp, 20 predicted proteins | sample 7279661 | NCBI WGS metagenome assembly JAANMV01 (sample SAMN14094540, study PRJNA606508) | bioreactor metagenome | isolation source: A lab-scale SPAN reactor treating ammonium-rich wastewater day 121 | place: Ireland: Galway | collected 2017-05-16
ATTAAAAAAATAAGAAATAATAAAAATGTTATTGTTAAAGAAATAAAAAATACTACTCCAGTTGCTTTTTTAGCATAAGTATCATCTTTCTCAATAATAATTATGTTATGTAATTCAAGAGTAGGAAGAATCCCAAGTACTATGACAATCATTGTGAATAATCCAAAAATTCCATATTCGCTAGGCGCATATAACCTAGTCAATACTGGGGTCAAAAAAAATGAAATTACTTGCGCGAAACCAGTGCCACCAACTAAAACTAATACGTTTCTAATATAGTTAGATTTAATAATTTTAACTCGCTTTATTTGTCCAATAAAACTCATTCTTCTTTATCTTACCTGTACATTGATATTTATAAAATTTTCTTCTAAGATGCTCTTAATTATAGGATTCGATCCCTTGCCATTTATTACTCAATTTTGTAGTTCCTGTAATAAGCTTTACTACCCGCCAGGAAGTATTTTCAATTTTATAATCATCAGAAAATTCTTTCTTAATTCCTTTTCCTGCTTCAGTTAAAACCAATCTAATTGAATTGATTATCACTTCTTTATTCAAACCGGTAATAGTAATAGAACCGGTGTCAAGTCCTTCTGGTCTTTCCATTGAGTTTCTAACTGTTATAGCTGGAAAATCTAAAATAGAAGATTCTTCATTTATAGTTCCACTATCACTAATTACACATAAGGCATTTTTCTGTAGTTTTACATAATCAAAAAAACCAAAAGGTTTTAAGAACTCAAGCGCAGAGTGAGAATTAAATAGTGAAGAGTTTGCTCTTAAATCTTCCAGTCTTTTTCTGGTTCTCGGATGAGTGGAAACAATTACTCTTTTTCCAAACTCTTCTGTGATATTATTTAATGTCTCTAATAAAATTAACAGGTTTTCTTCTTTATCTACATTTTCCTCTCTGTGTATAGACACAACAAAATAATCTCCCGATTTTAGCTTTAAGCGTTTGATTATATCAGATGCTTCAATTTTCGGTAAATAATAAGTTAATACTTCATTCATTGGTGAACCGGTTAAATAAATTCTTCTATGGGGTAAACCTTCACTTAATAAATGCCTTCTTGCATGTTCAGTATATACTAAATTAAAATCAGCTATATGGTCAATAATTCTTCTATTAGTTTCTTCAGGAACATTAAAATCAAAGCAGCGGTTTCCAGCTTCCATATGATAAATAGGGATATGCATTCTCTTAGCCATATATGCAGATAAACAAGAATTTGTATCTCCAAGAACCAATAAAGAATCAGGCTTCTCTTTTTTTAATATTTCTTCGGTCTTTCTGAATATATCACCAATAGTGGCACCTAAAGAACTTGTATCAGCATTCAAAAAATAATCTGGTTTTCTAATTTCCAATTCATTAAAAAAGATTTCATTTAATTCATAATCATAATTCTGTCCTGTGTGCACAAGGATATGGTTTACTGTTTCATCAAGAAGCACTATTATCCTGGATAGTCGGATGATTTCTGGACGTGTGCCAACTATTGTCATTATTTTAAGTTTGTTCATAAATCCTCAGTGGAAAAGACTAAAGAATAAAGATATAAATTCAACATTTATTGCTCATTGAAAATTTAAATAAATTATTAAAATATTGTTTTGATAAACCTGCAGGTAATTCTTATAATTTAAGCTGTTTGAAGTCGCACTTTTTACAAGATAATTTCTTATGACTTTATATCTGATTGTATAGAAAATTTTTTATACTCTAATACAACTTATAACAAAATTAAAAAATCTTTTTCCTTTAATCTTTACTCTTCTTCCTTTTCCATTTTTTAAACTTTTTCAAAATATGTATCAGTATCTTCAGGGTTATAAAATTCATTTATCCAAAAAAATGTAATCAGATCATCGTCTCCAATATTTGTAATATTATGTGTATACCAAACAGGCATGTCAACAAACGAAGGATCATTCCCGTTAAGGATAAATTCTATAATTTCATTAGAGTTGTATTTTCTTAATTGAATTTTTGCATTTCCTTTAATTACGGCAAACCGTTCAATTTTTCTTGTATGAAAATGATTTCCTCTCGTTATTCCCGGTTTAGTAGTAGAATAAGAAACCTGCCCGCCAATATTTAGTTTCATCGTTTCAACAAAGATACCTCTTTCATCTTCATTTTTCTTATAATAAAATGGGTAAAATGTTTTATAATTTATGTAGGATCTAAAAGTGTTAAAAAGACTTCGATCAAAATCTGTTTCTAATTTTGGTATTATTCCGCTTACTATATAATTCTCTTTATATACTTTCAGTTTTTCTAATATATCTGAAACTCTGATTGTAATAGTATGAGGGATGATAAATTCCTCTATTATCTTTTCGGTATTATTTAAAATCAGTGTCCTTATTATTTCACATAATTTTGTAACGTATATCAGATTCAAATCAGCATCAATTTCAATTTTTGGGATTTCATCATTGATTAACTGATATGAAAAAGTTGAAATGACAGAATTGTAAAAAGGTTTACCGAATGGACCAAATACATTTGGGATTACCATACCGATAAATCCGTTTTTATTATTCTTTGCCCACTCAATTAATTTTTCTCTGCCTTCTTTCTTTGATCTGCCGTATTGATTGTTTCTGTTTTCTTGAGTAGAAGATGAAAATAATACAGAGGCTTTACTTTTGGTAAATGAAAGTGCTGAAATCAGTTTATCTACCAATTCAATGTTCTTAGAGTAAATTTCTTCTTGATCATCATGTCTGTTAACTGCAGCAAGATGGATTATTACATCGCATTTAGAAACAAATTCAGCTAATAAATTACTTGTTTCAAAATATTTGTCTTCAAACTGAATAAGTGTAAAATCATTTTTAAATAAACTCAGATAATTATATAAATGAGTTCCGATAAATCCCGATTGACCTGTAATACCAACTTTTATCATTCTTATTAATTCAATTTAAACATTATTGTTTATTTAGGGTGCGTACATTGCTTCTGATTCTTCTTTGAGAACATCTTTCCTTATCATACTTAGTTTTAATAAAAGAGATTTCGTTTCTTCAATATTAAGACGATAAGTATTATGAGATGTATATTCTTCTATCTCAAATATCTTAGACTGACCCTCTGTGAAATATTTATTGTAGTTCAAATCCCTTGTATCAGCAGGGATTCTGAAATACTCCTTTAAGCTCTCTGCTTTAATCATTTCTTCTCTGTTAACAAGAGTTTCATAAATCTTTTCACCATGTCTGATACCAATTATTTTTATTTCATTTTTAGCCTGATATAATTCAATAAGTGCTTTGGCAACCGTTTCCATTGTAGCGGCAGGTGATTTCTGAACAAAAATATCTCCAGAATTACCATTTTCAAATGCAAAAATTACTAAGTTTACTGCATCTTCAAGCGTCATCATATACCTTGTCATAGACGGTTCAGTTATTGTTATCGGTTTCCCTTGTTTTATTTGATCAATAAAAAGCGGAATAACACTTCCTCTTGAAGCCATTACGTTACCATATCTTGTACCGCATAGTATTGTTCCATTATTGTTGCTATCTCTTGATTTGGCAATCATTATTTTTTCTGACAAAGCTTTGGACATTCCCATAGCATTAATCGGATAAACAGCTTTATCTGTTGATAATACAATTACTTTCTTTATTCCAAAATCTACAGCTGAGTCAAGTAAATTCTGTGCACCAATAACATTTGTATTTACAGCTTCAATAGGAAAGAATTCACAAGAGGGAACTTGCTTCAAAGCAGCAGCATGAAAAACATAATCCACACCTTTCATTGCACTATCAATAGATCTCTTGTTTCTTACATCACCAATAAAATATTTAATCTTATCATTTTTGTAGAACTGCCGCATATCATCTTGTTTTTTTTCATCCCGGCTAAAAATCCTTATCTCTTTTATTTCAGTTGAAAGAAATCGTCTAAGAACAGCATTACCAAACGATCCTGAGCCGCCTGAAATTAGTAAAACTTTATTATCAAAAATATTGGGCATTAATTTAATTCTCCTATAATTCTTTCAAAGTTTCATTTTCTAAAAATTATTTTTATTTGAGTTTAATGTGAAAAGTCATTAGTAAAAAATAGATTTACTTTAATTCATAAGTCGAGTATTCTGATATAATATTTTATCTATCCCTTTAACAGCCTGTTGTATAATATGGTAAGAGCGGATATCGCCCTCGATCAATTCGATATCTTTATTAAACTGCTTTAAGTTTTCCCGTTTACCTGTAGAAAAATTATCCAAGACTCGAACTGTGTATCCGCGTTTTAATAATACTTCAACAATATTAGAACCGATAAAACCAGCACCACCTGTAACTAAGAAATTCAAAATATTCACAAGATTTATTTTATGAAATTCAATTTACGAATTTTCAGAATTAATAACTGAATTTTTTTTCATCTAACTCAAGAGGGAGGAGGAGGAAAGAACTCAGAACTCAGGACTCAGAAGTCAGAAGTCAGAAGTCAGAACACAGAACTCAGAAGTCAGGAGTATTACGATTGAATGACTACAAATGACTTAATGACTTTTTTTATCCTATCCCTCTCTTTTTAAGAGAGGTTAGGTGAGTTAACAGCAGAAAGAATTTAAGATTTACTCTACTGTTATTTTACTATTTTCCAGAAGAACATTATAAAAATATCCTGAGCCGAAATCTTTATCTTTAATTACTTTACCTTCAGCTATAATAGTTGCACCTGTTTTAACAGATTGATTGGAAGTTAAAAGCAGATCGTGTGTTCCGTTTGAACCTGTTCCGTCTTGAATATGGATCCAATTAGTTCCCATAATATTTTCATTTACCTTAACAACTTTACCTTTGACTTTTACAGTTTTAAATTCAAGCTCATCTTTCTTCTGATAAATCTGTTCAACTGTATATCCATCCTTCAATCTTGAAACAGTAATAGATTCATCCTTACCGGCAGCAATATTTTGATGAGGTGATTTTAAATCAGTATTGCTTTCGCTTTTTCTGGCATCATCAACAAATAAAATTTTATCAAATGTTTTGTTTAAAGTTTCGCTCCTAAAGTCGTGTATCTCCATAGCTTTTGAAAACATTACATATTCTCCGGGATCAATATCCATTTTATTAACTGCAATCCAATATGAGTTATTATTTTCTTTAACTTTAAGATAACTATAATTAGATGCGTCTATTTTTTCTTCAACAAGCACATTGTGGACATCCGATTTCATAATGTTTTGATCATTCATCTGAGGCATTTGATTTTCAGGTTCTTCTTTATTGCTGCAAGAAATTAAGATTACAACAAAAGATAAAAGCAAAAAGACTGAGAGTAGTTTATTCATCATTTCTCCATTCATATTAAAATTTTGATGGCGAAAAATAATGAACATTATTCAAGTAATCATTAGTAAAAAATGGTTTTGCAAAAAAAATATCTGAAGAAAAAACTGAGTTGAGAATTAATTGCTTTTTATCACAACTTAAATTACTTACTCATAGCAGGTTTAAGATTCTCTAAAAGGATAGCATCTCTTGAATAAACATCATCCCGATAATTAAACAACCCATCTTCATCAACCCAGGTTGTATAATAATTGATAAATAATGGAATTTTCTTTGTAAGCTTTACTTCAGTTGTTACGCCATAACTGTTACCTTTTCTAAGTGAATCACGAACTCTGGCAAATTCATTTTTTGCAGCGGGATCATCAACTTTTTGTCCAATTTCAATTTTCAGAAAGTCAAGATTCCAATTAGAATTATTGCTAAGTAAATATTCAGCTAGCTTCATTGGCTTTTCTATTCTTACGCAGCCGTGACTTACTGCACGATTAACATATCCAAATGGTGCTCTGGTTGGTGTATCGTGCAGATAAATTCCAAATGGATTTGTGAACATAAACTTAATTTTACCGAGTGCATTTCCGGCGCCCGGGTCCTGAATTAAAGTATAGCTGTTTGAAGAAGCAAGATCTTTTGCTGTTAATCCGTCTAAACTAATCCGCTCACCAGCTTTATAAACTCTGAAATTTCTTTTTTTAAGATAGCTTGAATCACTTCTTAAACCATTTACAATTTCTTCCTTAATTATACTTTTAGGTACAGACCAGGTTGGATTCAAAACAAAATATGATAATTGACCGTACAATGTAACCGTCTGCCAATTGTTTTTTCTTCCTGTGCAGGCTTTAATTTCAAACAAAGGTTTTTGTTTCTCAACTATTGTAACATTAAAATCAGGAATATTAACGAGAATATATCTTGCTGTATCGCTGTAATCTGACCATCTTAATCTTTCGAGATTTAATTTTATTTTTTCAACATATTGCTTTGGTGTTATGTTAAATCTCTCCAAAGTTCCTTTTCCAATTACACCATCACTAATAAGTCCGTTTATTCTTTGAAATACCTTCACTGAATTTGACAGAACGGAATCATAGACTAATGGATCATCAGTTTTATACATTGCTGTATCAAGTAATCCCAAAACAACTAACTTCTTAAATATATCAGGAATATTTTCAGAGCTTTGACCAATTTCAATTTTCTTATCAGTTAATGGAATCTGTTTCCATTCTATTGACTCAATCTGCTTAAACTTTAATAAAGCATGTTGAAGATTTTTATAGATAACACTTTTAGGTTGAATGTTTTTAAGATATGCATGAATATTTGTCTGATTAACAGGGTCTAAATACTTTGTATTCAATGAATCATTAACCGGCAGGAAATGAGTTTTCTCATAAAGTATGCGTGGATTCAAAACTCCCTGTCTCATATCAGAAGAATATTTTAATAATGCATCAATAAGTAACACTTCTGATTGAGCTAATTGCTTGTTCCTTTGTTCTGGTTTAAGTTTATCATTAAAAGATGATTCAAATAAATTCTTAATAATACTAAAATTGTATCGCTCAGGATTTAATCCATGCAGTTCTGCTTCACCAAGAATCTCAATTATTGAATCTATTGTGGGCTTGGATTCTAAGGTATTAATTAAAAATGCCTGAAAATTTTTTGCTATGTAAATTGATTCTAATGTATCTAAAGATTCAATTGAAATATTCTCTTCTTTAATCCACGAATTAAAAGTCAAAGCATCTTTCAGATATTGTTCAAACATTTTTGGATCAAAACCAAGTTTTTCATCAATACTTTGCTCTGGTGCTTTATTTTCGCAGCTTAGGAAAGGTAAAGTAAAAAGTATTAGTATGATAAAAATTACAAATTGAATATTTAGCTTGACTATATTTCGTAACATAAGAGAATTATTTTATTTCTATTTTTGTAATGGACTAATTATTAAAATGATTAACTAAATTATTAAAGAGAGGATAAAAAACCTCAATTAAAAAAATAAATCATTAAGTTTTGTATTAAAGAACACTTGATTTTTTAGTCAATATTAAAAAAAATAAATTGATAATTGCTAACAATACAAAGGAATACCATGCTTAAAAAATATGTAATAATCGCAATAATAATTTCTTTTGACATCTTCTCACAAAGTCAATTTCAGCAATTTTTGAGCCATGTAAATTCTTTAACAGATCCAACTCAAAAAAATGCAGCAGTTGATAGTTTTATGAGTTATGCCCGCACGATAGGAATACCATTTATTGAAGATTCAACAGCAAACTTTTTATATATAGGTAATACAAGTTCAGTTACAGCAGCGGGGGATTTTAACGGATGGAATGCAAGTTCATGGTCACTTTCAAGAGTATATCAAACAAACCTATGGTATCGGTCTGTTGTGTTTGAAAAAGATGCAAGACTGGATTACAAATTTGTCCTTAATAACAGCAATTGGATTTTAGATCCGGAGAATCCAAATACTTGTGCTGGCGGATTTGGTCCAAACTCTGAATTATCAATGCCTCTTTATATTCAACCGTGGGAAATAAATTATCAAAGTTCTGTGCAGCATGGCAGTCTGAAATATAAAACCTTGTTCAGTTCAAATGTCGGTTCTAATTATCAGATAACGATTTATTTACCACCTGGTTATGATACCTTATCACAAACAAAATATCCTGTGGTATATTTTCAGGATGGTTCAGAATACATATCACTTGGAAGAGCTGTAAATGTTCTTGATAATCTGATAGACAGCTCTAAGATTGAACCGATAATTGCAGTATTCGTAACTCCGAATAACAGAAATGATGAATATGCTGGTAACAAAAGAAATCAATATCAATTATTCTTTGTTAATGAACTTGTGTCATATATTGATAATACGTATAAAACTATACCTGCTCCGGATAAGAGATTGGTTATGGGAGATTCATTCGGTGGAAATATTTCCGCACTTATAAGCTACAACTATCCTGAAGTTTTTGGTTTATGTGGATTGCATTCCGGTGCATTTTGGCCAAACAATTACGAAGCATATAATCTGATTATAAATGGTCCGATAAAAAATATAAAATGGAGTTTGATATGGGGAACGTATGAAAGTCTGTTCTCCAATATGAGATCTTTCCGTGATTTTCTGATTGTAAATCAATATGAAACTGACTGGCTAGAAAGACCGGAAGGGCATAGCTGGGGGCTATGGAGAGCGTCAATAGATAGAATACTTGAATACTTTTTCCCTAATTCTTCTTCAGATATTATTCATTCCAATGAGTTAGAGATCAATACCTTTAAATTATTCCAAAACTATCCCAACCCGTTTAATCCAGGTACGGTGATTAGTTATCAGTTACCAACAAGTTGTTTTGTAACACTTAAAATTTTTGATGTGCTTGGAAAAGAAGTTGCAGTCTTAGTAAACAAAGAACAGCCTGCGGGTAGTTTTACAATTGATTTTAATTCTGCCGGATTATCAAGTGGAATTTATTATTATCAATTAAAATCAGAGGGATTTACAGATACAAAACCTATGCTATTATTGAAATAAAAAAGCTTCTCAGTTGAGAAGCTTATGCGGAGAGGGAGGGATTCGAACCCTCGGTACCGCTTTACACAGTACGACGGTTTAGCAAACCGTTGGTTTCAGCCACTCACCCACCTCTCCAAGCTGAAAAATTGACAGGGCAAAGATAATACTTAATTATGTTTTTTAAAAACGGGAAATAAATCAGTTTTATGTTTGTTCCCATCTGTTATTAAGATTTTGATGTTCAGGTTACTTTAATAAATCAATTCAATTTTTAATTCCTAACTTATTATTAAAAAAAAGAAAAAACTTTCTCAAGTCTTTTTCATATCAGAGCCTTATTAAAAATAAAATGCCTTGTAAAAGTAGGAGTCAGGAGCCAGAAGAAAGAAGTCAGAACGAATTCAGAAGCATTTCGATTGAATGACCTATTGACTTGTGTTTGTCCTGTCTGGAAGCTAGAACTCAGAACTCAGGAGTCAGAACTCAGAAGTGAGATTTTTTACGATTGAATGACTACAAATGACCTAATGACTTGTGCTTTCCTGTCTGGAAGCTAGAACTCAGAACTCAGGAGCCAGAACTCAGAAGTATTACGATTGAAATACTACGAATGATTTTAATTCCATTCTAACCTTTCAACATACTATTTAGCTGAGTAATAATAATAGTACTTATACTTATAATACGTACCATAAGCACTATTAGTATCAAAGCCATTAAGTACAATCCCGATCAGTGTTGCATTATCGTGCTGAATAAGTTGATTAGCTCTTTCCATCATACGATGTTCAGTTATCTCTGAGGATACAACAAGTATGGTTCCGTCCACTTTTTTTGTTAATATTTCAGCATCTGTAACAGCAATAATAGGGGGGGAATCAATTATAACATAGTCAAACTTGTCCCTAACAAGTTTAAGAAACTCATCCATCTGCAATGAATCAAGCATCTCAGATGGGTTTGGCGGAATTGTGCCCGAAGTTATATAATACAGATTTTTCAATGTGCTTTTGTGAACAATTTCATCAAAAGTTTTTTCACCGACAAGATAATCAATTAGTCCTGGATCCTTTTGGGCTTCAAAAATGCGGTGTACCCTTGGCTTTCTAAGATCACAATCAACTAAAAGTACTTTCTTTTCAGATTGCGCAAAACTTCCAGCAAGGTTTACTGTAACAAAAGTTTTTCCTTCCTGTGGAGCTGGTGAAGTGACAACAATTGTTTTTAGATTTTCTTTATCTGGTCTCGAAAATTGGATTCTTGTTCTGAGTGCTCTGAATGATTCACTTGATACTGAATCTGGTTTGTTTGAAATAATAAAATCAATTTTGCTGTTCTCTTTTTCCATAAGCTCATCAACCCGTGGAGTCCATCCCAGCAAATTCATATTGCTGTTTTGAATATCTTCAGGAGTTTTAACAGTGTTATCGAAATAATTTTTTAGAAAGACATATGCAAATGCCAATCCAAAACCAATAAAAATTCCAACTATAATAATTAAAAACCTGTTTGGCTTACTCGGTCTATCGGGTGTGCGTGCGTTATCAATTATCAGAACATTACCCGGCTGTGATTGCTCATTAATTAAAGCTTCCTGATATCTCTCTTCGACCAGAGTATAAAGCTTTTCTAAAGATTCTCTGTTTCTCTGGAATCTGGCAAGTTCTATAGATGTTTTTGGCAATCTGTTAAATCTCTCATCATATCTTTTAACTACTACATTTAATTCAGCTAATGTAGTACGCAGAGATCCGTTTTTTATTTCTTCTTCAATTATTTTTTGACTGAGGCTTTTTACTTCTTCGGGACTGCTTGCAAATATACCTGCTTTAAGCACTTTGATTTTTTCATCAAGTTTCTTTTTAAGTTCATCTATTTTATTGTCATATTCCTTCAACTGTGTAGAGAAATCAGTTTTAGGTTCAGCTTTAGCCACTGATAAATCGCGGCGTATCTGCAGCTCTGAAATCTGATTTTGAAGTGCTTTTATGTATGTTTCGGAAGTAGCACTGGCAAGATAATCAGCAAGTTTTGGGTCCTGCTGTTGGAGTTCATTTTTATATTGTTTTAAAATTTCATTTGATGCTTCAAGTTCAATTTGTACTGCGTTTCTTTGTGCTTCAAATTGTGCGAGCTGTTGTATTAAAGTTTGTGCCTGCTGATCAAGCGCTATTATACCTCCTTTTTCCTGATATGATCTTAAAATCTCTTCAGCTTCATTAAGTTGTTCTTTTTTCTCTTGTCTTTGATTATCGAGAAACTTTCGAACAAAAATTAATTGATTCCTGTTTATCTCTAAATTATACATAAGATATTCTTTAGCATAAACATTAGCAATCAAAACAGCTTCTGACGGCTCTTTAGATTGAACGCTTATATCAATTATATCAAGCCCTCGCTTTTGTTCTATTTGCACCGCATCTTCAAGTATTTTAGCTGCTTCAGGTACGCTTGCAGGGGTTTTATCTTTTCCTAATTCGTCAACTAGCAAAAGTGAGAAGTCATTTTTATCAGGACTTTTTAATAAAGTATCTATTAAAATTTTCGCAATTCGTTCTCGCAAGTTATAACTTTTAAGTATTTCAATTTCATTAGCAATAAATCGGTCGTTTCCATAATCATTTATTTCAGGCAGAAGAGGGGATTGTAAAATGCTGCCGCCGGGTTTTGTGATCTTTAAAGCAGTGAATGTTTTAAAAATATTAGGTGCTGTTAAAGCATAGATGATTGAGATAATCAGGCTTGCAGCTAATATTGTTAATACCGGTTTAAGATTAACACTGAATAATATTAAATAATCTTTTAATGTACTGCTTTGGTGTTCATCAAAGCCAGGTTCAAATGAGTTCTGATTGTTCATAAAAAAATCTTATTTGGTTAAACTGATAATTATTGCAACAATTGATGCAAGTGCAGTTGTGATAGATAGATAAAACGACACATCTTGTCTAAGAAAATATCTTGGTTCACCCGGCACAATTACTACATCCCCTGCTGTTAACTTTGGAAAACTTATTTCGGTAAGTAATGTATCTTCCCATAGTAGGTCATTAAAGTTAAATTTAAGCAGTTCAGATTTTTCGTCTGTTTTTCTGAATATCCTCACATCTTCCATCAATGCATCCTCTAATGGACCGCCTGCAAAGGAAATAAGATCATTTATATTGCTGTAAGAAGGTATTATATAGTAACCGGGAAACTTAACATAGCCCCATAATTGCACTTTTATATTTATACCGGATGGGTCAGAGTAATCAAATAATGCGCCTTGTGTCTGTCTGTAATTGTTCAGATTACTGCCTATCTGTACGTCATCCTGTGCTTTTAATAGCATTGAAAATGAAAAGAATATAAATAGCAAAAAACAAATTTTATTCATGTTTAAATTGTTAATATTGTTAGTAATTCAAATATAGGAAAATTTTGTATTTAGTTAAATCTGATATGGAGATAATACTTCAGGACTTCTGAATAATTATTTCAAAGATAAAAAAGTAGAAGAGATTACTGCACACTGCTAAGTCTGATCATTCCAAAATCCTTTTAATATAGTAAAGTAACTTGATTAGAATTTTTACAACAGTGGTTTTTCAGAACTCTCTGATACTAAAATTATCATTCCCAAAATCCAATACTATACTAATTCAACATTCTCTCGAGCGAATGGTTAATAGAAAAAAAAATTAAATATCCTTCATTAACATTTTATTTAAAGTGAGCTTCCTACTTTAATTCTGATATTTACAAAGAAAGATGAAAAGCCGATACCGCCGCCTTTTAAATTTGTAATAATTATACTTGGTCCTATTGCAATAGAACTATAAGCCCAGTAGTCAAATATTTTTTGGATTGCGATATCCATTACAAATTGATTATTACGTATCGGGCTGTTGAACATATAATCCATTCTAAGGTCAAACACACTTCCTGCAAGTGTAAGTTCTCTTCCTGTAAATCCAACATGATATTCGTTAATAAACCTTGCTGCGTAAAATTTGCTTCGCAGTGCTCCTAATATTTTTACAGGATATCTGAATTCCCAATTTATGAATCCGCCATCTAACATATATGGCTGGTATTTAATTGTCCCATCAGGATTTCTAACAATGTTACCGGCATTTACAGTATTCTTCTGATATTTCCTTATTAAGGCAGAATCAAAATCCGATGTTGTACTTAAATATCCTACTTCAAAGAAGTTACCAAATGGTATAATGTAAGATAACTGAACTCCTTCAGTTACAAAAAGATTATTATGGTTTTCAGAGCTTTTGAGTTCAGTCATTGCGTCAACACTTAAAAAAGCACCGACTTTAGCTCCAAGAATATGGAAATTGACTTCAGAGAAGTTTGTTTCAAGTGCTCCGGAATAAGGTGTACCAAAACCAATTGATAAACCGATATCTTTCTTCAATGGGATCCCAAATCTTTCTCCTCCCATTATTTGCACATAAGGGTTGATATATCCTAATGTAGGTGATATTTGAAATACGGTTGGCGGATTTAAAATGTTATTAAAACGTAATTTATCAATAACTCTTGTGAAGACACTACCATAGTTTATAGTTTCTTCTAAATTAAGTTTAAAAGGATAAGTTATTATCCGAGCACGCGTTTCTGGTTTTAATGCTAGTAGTGGATAGAGACTCCCTTTCACTGATATAGTTTGATCGGTTACATTTCTCAGATCAACTACAATTTCTGCTTTCGGATCCGGAGGGTCTATAAACAGCTCTTCCTGAATATGAATAAATAAACTATCATCAAGTGGTTCCATTTGATAGTACAATATTTGTTCCTCTTCTTCCTGAGCATTTATGGTTATTGGAAAAAGAAAAACAATCAAAGCAAGTATGGTAAATATTGGTATTTTCATTTTTTTTATTTTTTTATCAGATTATTATCTATTTAGTGCTCTGAAAATATTGTTATCATATAATTTCATTTTTTATATGAAAATCAATTATTGTTTTAGGAGTTTCAAAGGTATATTAAAACAATTTTCAGACCGAAATAAGTCTTTTATTTTGAGCCGAATAATTAACTAATAGTAAAATTTACTAACGGCTTTAACAATTTGTAAACAAAAATAAAGATTTCTCAGGTTATAACTAAACTGATAAGAGAAAGAACGAGTATTTTTTCTATGCAATTAAAAATAATTTTATTTGTAACAGAAAGAATTATAGGAAAGGATGAAACTGAATCTCAATCCAAAGTCTGCTTAAGACAAAAAAAATTCCTAGAATTGAGTCTTCTGACAATTATTGTCTTTATATTTTCTTAATAATATTGGGATTACTTTTAAGTAGTCTGACATTAAAATCTATTTATTATATCTAATTGAGTAGCAATCTTACCGGTAAAATAGCTTTTCAGGAGACAGTGATCAAAGTTTTTTCTTGAGTCTTTATAATTTCAATAACGAATACTAGTAAGGCATAAACAATGCAGTTTGAAATCAGATATGCAAGGTAATAATAGAATATAAGTTGGGATTAGGTTTATCTATTACACTCAAAAGATAAATTGAAAATTGAACTTAAGAGAAGAAATTAAATAATATTCTCTCTACTTGAATATATATGATAAAATATACTTAATTAGCTTTAGAATAATTAGTTAAATGATTTACCTAATCACTTACAACGCCATTATCAGTTAGCGTATAAGTTTTTTCTGACTTCTCACAAAATGCTTTACCTTTCTCGTCAAATCTAAGTTTTTTTCCAGCCTCAGACACCCAACCAACAACTCTTCCGGGATTTCCTATTACCAGAGCATAATCAGGTACATCTTTAGTAACTACAGAACCTGCTCCAATCATACAATGTTTTCCAAGTGTGTGCCCACAAACAATTGTAGCATTTGCACCGATTGAAGCACCTTCTTTAACCAATGTTTTAATGTAGTATTTTGCACCAACTTGCGGATACTTACATCTGGGATCAAGAATATTTGTAAAAACCATTGATGGACCGCAAAAAACATAATCTTCTAATGTTACTCCTTCGTAAATAGAAACATTATTCTGGATTTTACAATAATTTCCAATTGTAACATTATTTCCTACGTTAACATTTTGTCCGAATACACATTTCTTACCTATTCGGCTCCCGCTTTGTATATGTGAGAAGTGCCAAATTTTAGTGCCTTCTCCAATTACAACATTTTCATCTACAACTGCGTACTCATTAATGTAATAATTTAACTTTTCTTCCATGACTTTTCCTTATAGAAATAGTGTTTATTTAATTAGCATTGGATGGTATAGTTCTTTAATATTTGAAACTGAAAGATGTCTTATTGTATAAGCTGTCTCAATAGATGCTCTGGCAGTTTCAATCCCAAAGCCTTTACCAAGTAATATTTCTTCATATATTTTTGTATGAAGATCTGTAAAACCATCAGTGAATTCAAGCTCATTGCCATCAATTGTTATTGAGCGATGGGTTGATTTGTTTTTTATTATTGCTTCATTGGGTAGGTCTTTAGAATCTATGGACAAATACCATTTTACATTAGCATTTTTTAGTTCAATAAATCCTGCTGCTTTATTTGATGATTTTAGAAACAAAAAATTCTGCTTTACTTCTCCAAACAACCACATTAATAAATCAAAGAAATGAATTCCGATATTTGTTGCAACACCACCGGAAATATCTTCTTTTCCTTTCCATGAGAAATTATACCAAAGACCTCTTGAAGTAATATATGTAAGCACAACATTGTGTTTATTTTCTGAAGTGTTTTTTTCCATCTTTTCTTTTATTGCAATCAGAGCAGGGTGAACTCTCAATTGAAGTACTGTAAAGACTTTTTTACCAGTTTCTTTTTCAATTTCCTGTAATTGGTCCAGATTCCATGGATTAAGCACAAGTGGTTTTTCACAAATAGCATCTGCTCCAACACGTAAGGCAAGTCTTATATGTGCATCGTGTAAATTGTTCGGGGAGCAAATAGAAAGATAATCTATTTTTTCATCCGAGTGGGTTCTTCTTAGTTTTTCCAAATGTCTGTCAAATCTCTCAAACTCAGTAAAAAAACTTGTTTTGGCAAAAAATTTGTCCAGTATTCCAACTGAGTCGTGCGGGTCCATTGCAGCAACAAGTCTGTTGCCTGTATCTTTGATTGCTTGTAAATGTCTTGGAGCAATGTAGCCTGCTACACCGGTTAAAGCAAAATTTTTCATATTAGAATTCTTTTTTCATTAAAATTTGATTTCATCAGTTTAATCACTATGATACCATTTTAAGCTTTGAATATTTTATCCGATTTAATTCCGGCTCTTTCAAAAGCATTTCTTGTATCTAAAATAAGTTTAGAGATTGAATTAATAAATTTATAATTATAGTTAGAATGATCTGTACTTAATAAAATCATATCATATTTGGTAAGATTGTTTTTTGTTAGTTCAACAGATTGCATATCATAATGATATTTTCTGGTCTTTGGAAGCTGAGGAACAAAAGGATCATTGTAATCTACCTTAGCACCTTTTTCTCTAAATATTTCTATAAGTTTTAGCGAAGGTGATTCGCGCATATCATCTACATCCTTTTTATAAGAAGCTCCAAGTATAAGTATCTTTGATCCATTAATAGATTTCTTGAATTTATTTAATACTTCAGATGCCTTTTCAACAACATAATAAGGCATGAATGTATTGATTTCACCAGCAAGTTCAATAAACTTAGTACTGATTTCATATTCTCTTGCTTTCCAAGTAAGATAAAATGGGTCTATAGGAATACAATGTCCGCCTAAACCCGGTCCCGGAAAAAATGGTTGAAATCCAAATGGTTTAGTACTGGCAGCATTAACTACTTCCCAAATATCTATATTCATTCGGTCAAAGACCATTTTAAGCTCGTTCACAAGTGCAATATTAATTGAGCGGTAAATATTTTCCAGCAGTTTGGTTGCTTCTGCTGCTCGAGGAGATGAAACAGGAACTGTCTTTACGATTACCTGATTGTAAAGAGCTAAGGCGATCTTTAAACAATTCGGTGTAACTCCGCCAACAACTTTAGGAATTGTAGCTGTTGAATACTTTGGATTATTTGGATCTTCTCTTTCAGGAGAGAATGCCAAATAAAAATCTTTACCAACTACAAACTTTTTGCTGCTTATTTTTTGTGTCAGTGGTGCATTTTCAAACATTGGCAGAAGAATTTCTTCAGTGGTGCCAGGATAAGTTGAGGATTCTAATGAAACAAACTGACCTTTTTTCAGATATTCGGCTATTATCTTACCTGAATTAATTATAAAAGTCATATCTGGTTCACGGTGTTCATTAAGGGGAGTCGGGACACATATTATTATTGCATCAGTTTCCTCCAATCTTGAAAAGTCAGTTGTTGCAATAAATTTTCTGTTCTTAATTACCTTTTGAATCTTTTCTTTTCTAATATGTTTTATATAGCTTTTCCCTGAATTTAATATTGGTATTTTTTTTTCATCTACATCAAAACCAATTGTCTTAAAGCCTTTTAATGCATATTCAAGGGCTAAAGGTAGTCCTACATAACCAAGTCCTATTATACCAATTACTGCTGAATTATTTTCAATTTTCTTCAATAGATGATTATTCATATAATCCTTTTTATTGTTATTTGAATAGATTTACTTTTTTTAGATCTGTTCTTAATAAGTAAAAAGTCTTATCGCTTTATTGACTTTTAAAAATTAAGGTTACTCCAAATTTAGTAAAAAAAATCAGACATGTTTAATTGATGAGAAATCCAAATAAAACTTTTGTCGATCTTAAATTAAATACATATCAAATTAAACTATAATCTGCTTAATTATTTGTTATACCCTTACAGCATAGTTATTTTTGGAAAAACAATTTTATACAATATATAATCAGGTATGAAATGAACACTACTACAAAAAACACTCCTATTGATTTTCAAATGGTTACCCGGAAAATTAAAGATAGTAAATTAGAAAGCCCTGGCAGAGCATCAATCCGTGAGATAAAAAAACTAATTGATGATATTGAAAAAGCAACTGGCGAAAAATTCGTCAGGATGGAAATGGGCGTGCCGGGTTTACCTCCAGCCAGAATTGGTATTGAAGCCGAGATTGAAGCTTTGAAAACCGGTATCGCAGCTATTTATCCGGATATTTATGGCATACCTCAACTTAAAACAGAAACCTCCAGATTTGTAAAGTTATTTATGGATATTGATGTTAGCCCTGAAGGTTGTATCCCAACTTGCGGCTCAATGATGGGAAGTTTGGCAGCCTTTATGACAATCAACAGATGCAATTCCGAAAAAGATACAACATTATTAATTGATCCCGGTTTTCCGGTTCATCGTCAGCAGTTGAAAGTGCTTAATCAAAAGATGGTATCTTTTGATGTTTACAATTATCGTGGAAACAAATTAAAAGATAAACTCGAATCAATTTTAAGTAAGGGAAATATTTCCTGTTTACTTTATTCTAATCCAAATAATCCATCGTGGATATGTTTTACAGAAACTGAATTAAAAATAATCGGTGATCTTTGTAATAAATATGATGTAATTGCAATTGAAGATTTAGCTTATTTTGCTATGGATTTCAGACGAGATTTATCAAAACCCGGAGAACCGCCTTATCAGCCGACAGTAGCAAAATATACCAACAATTATATACTTACCATTTCAAGTTCAAAAGTTTTTAGTTATGCCGGACAAAGAATTGGTATGCTTGTTATATCAGATGAAATTTTTAATCGGAGCTATCCTGAATTAAAAAAATATTATGCAAGAGATTTGTTTGGACATTCAATTATTTTCGGGACGATCTACGCTTTAAGTGCTGGTATAACTCATTCAACTCAATATGCTCTTGCCGCAATCTTTAAAGCTGCAAACGATGGTAAGCTTAATTTTGTTGAAGAAGTCAAAGAGTATGGTGAAAAGGCACATATCATGAAAAACCTTTTTGTAAATAATGGTTTTAAAATAGTATATGATAAAGATGAAGACGAGCCAATCGCTGATGGATTCTATTTTACATTTTCATATCCGGGTTTTACCGGAGAAGAATTATTGAATAAGCTTTTATACTATGGAATCAGTGCAATATCTTTGGCAATAACCGGAAGCGAAAGACTTGAAGGAATCAGGGCGTGTGTTTCTTTAGTTAAGAGAGAACAATTTAAAGACCTGGAATACAGGCTAAAGAAGTTTAATGAAGATCATAAAAAGTAAAGTGAATTTGTTAATGATGTATTAAAGAGTAATACAATTGGAATTAGTTTTTATTAAGTCTTTGACAGAATTTTAATGAGCAGATATTTTTCAGATATTTTTTTTCTGATAATAAATGACAAACCCAATTTCTTCAAGAAATTGGGTTTGTTTTTACTAAGTAAATAGTAGAGTTGATGATTACTCAGACTATAATCAAATTCAGATAATCATTTTATCCCATAAAAAAGCTTAGAAGAATACCTGCAACAACTGCACTGCCGATTACACCTGCAACATTAGGAGCCATAGCGTGCATTAGCAAATGATTTGTTTTATCATATTCTAATCCAACTATTTGAGATACGCGTGCACTATCAGGTACTGCAGATACACCAGCATTACCAATTAATGGATTAATTTTGTTCCCTTCTTTTAAGAAAAGATTCATAACTTTTGCAAACATAACTCCGCCACAGGTAGCTATCATAAAAGATACAGCACCAAGTGCAAATATTCCTACTGATTTTGCAGTTAAGAATGTAGTAGCTTGAGTTGATGCGCCAACTGTTAAACCAATCAAAATAGTAACAATGTCTATCATCGCTCCTTTTGCTGTATCAGCCAATCTTTTAGTAACTCCGCTTTCTTTTAATAAGTTACCAAAAAACAACATACCTAATAAAGGCATAGCACTTGGGCTTATTAAAGTTGTTAAAATAAGACCTACAATAGGGAATAATATTTTCTCTAATCTTGAAACAGAACGCGGCGGTTTCATTCTTATAACACGTTCTTTATCAGTTGTTAACAATCTCATTATTGGAGGTTGAATTACCGGAACAAGAGCCATATAGGAATAAGCTGAAACAGCTATTGCACCTACTAATTCAGGTGCAAGTTTTGATGCAAGAAATATTGCAGTAGGTCCGTCTGCACCGCCAATAATACCAATTGCAGCAGCCTGCTCAGGCAGGTAACCTAATGAAAGAGCAATCATATATGCACCAAAAATTCCTAATTGTGCTGCAGCACCAAGTAAAAGCAGTTTTGGATTTGAAAGCAATGTTGAAAAATCAGTCATTGCGCCAATACCCAAAAAGATCAGTGGGGGATATATCCCTTTTATTACTCCAAAATAAAGATAGCTCATAACACTGCCAGGTTCATAAACACCTATCTGCAAATTTGCATCTTGTAAAAATGGAATATTACCAATCAGGATTCCAAAACCTATCGGAATAAGTAATAATGGTTCATACTCCTTTTTAATCGCAAGGTAAATAAATGCTAAAGCTACAATTATCATTACGATATGACCAATTGTAAAATGAGGGAAAGCAGTATATTGGAAAAACTGCTCGAAACCGTGAGCCATAAAATCGAATAAATTTCCCATAATTATTCTCCGATTTCTACAAGTACTTCACCTTCAAGAACAGAGTCGCCGGTTTTAACTTTTATTGCTTTTACAACACCTTCTTTATCAGCATTAATATTGTTTTCCATTTTCATTGCTTCAAGTGTTATAAGTTTTGTTCCAACTTTAATCTGATCACCTTCCTTAACGTGAATATTAAGTATAACACCAGGTAATGGTGATTTTACAAATCCGGCACCTTTTGGTGATGCAGGTGCACTTGTTTTTTGTTGTGATGGTGCTATATCAGTTGAAGGAACAGCTACAGATCTAACAAGCTTTGGTGTTTTACTCTGTGCAATAACTTTATCTAGTTCAACTTTATATGTTGCACCGTTTACTTCAATTTCAGCAATGTTTTCTTCAACATTGACGATATTTACATCGTATTTATTACCCTGAATAGTAAACTTAAATTTTTTCATAATTTTTATCCTCTAAAATCTGGGATGTTGTCTTAGTCCGTAGATCTTTGAACTCCACGGAGAATACGTTCGTGATACTTTACTTATTGTTAATACCGTATCCTCTTTATCATGCATTTCTGAATAGTAAAGATGGATAGCCATAGCAATTGCAGCGTTAACTTCGCCCGATATACTTTGATCTTCTTTTATATCTTCAGTTTTTCCTTCTTTTTTAAGAGTTCGCTTCATATTAAGATTAAGAGCTTTAGTTAGGTTTGCAAAGATCAGATATAGAAATAATAGTGCTGCAAATACCACTAAATAACCGATAACTGCCATTCCAATACCCCAGGGATCTAACTCCAAAAACTTAACTGAATTTTTATGAATTACTGCCGATGAAGAATCTGTTACAGTTTGTTGTATTATTCCTAAAAACATTTTAACTCCTTTCTACAATGGAAGATTAGAATGTTTCTTTGGTGGATTTGTATCCTTCTTTGTTGCAAGAGACTGTAATGCCCTTATAACTCTGAATCTTGTATTTCTTGGTTCAATTACATCATCAATGTATCCGTATTTTGCTGCAACATATGGAGTAGCAAATTTCTTTCTATAATCTTCCTCACGATCTTTAACAAATTTAATTCTTTCTTCAGGATCAGTAATCAATTGAAGCTCTTTTTGATGAAGAACTTCTATTGCACCCTTTGGTCCCATCACTGCAATTTCAGCCCCAGGCCAGGCGTAATTAATATCACCACGTAAATGCTTTGAACTCATAACATCGTACGCACCGCCATAAGCTTTACGTAAAATAACGGTAACTTTAGGTACAGTAGCTTCACCAAAAGCAAATAATAATTTTGCACCGTGAATAATAATTCCGCCATACTCCTGTGTTGTGCCTGGTAAAAATCCGGGAACATCAACAAAAGTAACAATAGGAATATTAAACGCATCGCAAAATCTTACAAATCTTGCTGCTTTACGCGAGGAGTTAATATCAAGTACACCTGCAAGATAGTTTGGCTGATTAGCAACAATACCAACTGGCATTCCGTTAAATCTTGCAAATCCTATAACAATGTTTGGAGCATAATGTCTTTGAATCTCTAAAAATTCATGCTGATCAACAACTGCGTGAATTACATCCTTAACATCATAGGGTTTATTTGTTTGTTCGGGAATAAGTGTGTTTAGTGCATCTTCAAGTCTGTCAATCGGATCATCAGTAGGGAGAATAGGCGGATCTTCAAGATTGTTTTGAGGTAAATAACTCAAAAGTTTTCTGATCAACTGTATTCCTTCTTCTTCTGTATCAGCAACAAAATGTGTAACTCCGGATTTTGCACCGTGAATCATTGCACCGCCAAGTTCTTCTTCTGTTACTGTTTCACCCGTTACTGTTTTTACTACTTTTGGTCCAGTTACAAACATATAACTGGTTTTGTTTGACATTATAATAAAGTCAGTTAATGCAGGTGAATAAACTGCTCCGCCTGCACAAGGACCAAATATCGCAGAAATTTGCGGAACAACACCAGAGGCTAAAATATTTCGCTGAAAGATATCAGCATAGCCGCCAAGTGATTTAACACCTTCCTGAATTCTGGCACCGCCGCTATCATTAATGCCTATTACGGGAGCACCAACTTTAAGTGCTTTATCCATAACCTTGCATATTTTTTGTGCGTACATTTCAGATAGCGATCCGCCAAAGACAGTAAAGTCTTGTGAGAAAACATATACTAATCGTCCATCAATTGTTCCATAACCGGTAACAACTCCATCCGAAAGATATGATTCCTTATCAAGTCCAAAATCAATACTTCTGTGGCAAACGAACATATCAAATTCTTCAAAACTGCCTTCATCTAAAAGCAGCTCAAGTCTTTCTCTGGCAGTAAGTTTGCCTTTTTTATGTTGTGATGCAATACGCTTTTCACCGCCGCCAAGCTTAGCCTGTTGGCGAAGCGCCATCAACTCTTTTATTTTATTTTCCATAGCCATTTTACTTTCTGTAATTCTTTTTAGTTATTCTAAAAAAATTTTAGCTTTTCAAATCTTGGTAAGTTGAATTTTTAAGTCAATTTAATTATGGTTTTTCACAAAGTTCCGTTAAAACACCAAATGTTGATTTAGGATGTAGAAAAGCGATGTTTAGTCCTTCAGCGCCTTTTCTTCCTTTCTCATCTATCAAAACTATATTTTTGGATTTAACTTCATCCAGTGATTCTTGTAATCCTTTAACTGCAAATGCAAGATGATGAATACCTTCTCCTTTTTTTTCTATAAATTTTCCGATTGGTCCATCAGGAGAAGTTGATTCAAGTAATTCTATTTTTGTTTGACCAACCATAAAGAATGCAGTTTTAACTTTTTGATCAGCAACTTCTTCAACCGCATAGCATTTTAATCCAAGAACATCTTCATAATATTTTTTTGCTTCATCAATATTTTTAACTGCAATACCGATATGCTCAATATGTGTTATATTCATTTTTGTTACTTCTAGATTATTATTTGATTAGTAAATATTCAAAATCGCTGTATTTTTGCAAAGTTAATGCCAGCATCAATTAATTAAAATATTGAATTTATGCTTGTTTGTTGAATTTGATAATTGTTAATCAATCCTTATTACAAGAAAAATCAATAAGTGATATTCCTGTTTATGAGAAATAAAGTATTTCATTTAGAGTTATGCTTTTCGTTAATGCTCATAAGTGATTAAGTAAAAACTTCTTAAACTTTCTTGCACAGAATATTCAAATTATCTATTTTTACACTCTAATTTTTAATACTGTTTGTAACTTTTTTGCTGCCGGGGTGGCGGAATTGGTAGACGCACAGGACTTAAAATCCTGTGGGAACTTGTTCCCGTGCCGGTTCGAGTCCGGCCCTCGGTACCAAAAATAATGTTAATTAAAGATGTACAGTTATTAGGTTAATTGTACATTTTTAATTATTGGGCGGTCTAAAATTACTCTTAGCACAGTTGGTTAGAGCGTTCCGACTATGTCGGAAAGGTCCAAGGTTACTTGAAACAATAAAAAATAAATTTTGGGCTCTTAGCTCAGTTGTTTAGAGCGTTCCGACTATGTCGGAAAGGTCAAAGGTTACTTGAAACAATAAAAAAAAATTTCGGGCTCTTAGCTCAGTTG
>JAANMV010001636.1_pt1 | contig 24040 bp, 17 predicted proteins | sample 7279661 | NCBI WGS metagenome assembly JAANMV01 (sample SAMN14094540, study PRJNA606508) | bioreactor metagenome | isolation source: A lab-scale SPAN reactor treating ammonium-rich wastewater day 121 | place: Ireland: Galway | collected 2017-05-16
GCCCAGCCCCTTGGCGACGTGGATGATCGCCTCGTCGATCGCCATGAACTGCAGGTGCTTCTGCTTGTCGGCCACGATGACGTTGATGCAGTCGGTGCTGCGCAGGCAGCGATCGGCGACGGCGAGCAGCGTGTTGGCGTCGGGGGGCAGATACACCCGCGTCACGGACGGACCCTTGTTGGTGACGAGGTCGATGAAGCCGGGATCCTGGTGGGAGAATCCGTTGTGGTCCTGGCGCCAGACCGTCGAGGACAGCAGGATGGTTTCCGAGGAAACCGGCACCCGCCAGGGCACGTGGTTCTTGCAGATGTCGAGCCACTTGGCGTGCTGGTTGAACATCGAGTCGATGACGTGGGCGAAGGCCTCGTAGGTATGGAAGAACCCGTGCCGGCCGGTGAGCAGGTAGCCCTCCAGCCAGCCGAGCAGCGTGTGTTCGGAGAGCATCTCCATCACGCGCCCGTCGCGGGACAGTTCCCCGCCATCGGCATCTTCCGGCAGCAGGTCCGCCATCCAGGTCTTCTTGCTCGCCGCGTAGATGGCCTGAAGCCGGTTCGAGGCAGTTTCGTCCGGGCCGAAGACGCGGAAGCTCGTCATGTTGTCCTTCATGATGTCGCGCAGGAATTCGCCGAGCGGCCTGGTGTTCTCGTGCTCCACCGCGCCGCGTGACGGCACCTTGACCGCATACTTGCGGAAATCGGGCAACCTCAGCTCCTTGCGCAGCAAGCCGCCATTCGCATGCGGGTTGGCGCTCATGCGGCGCGTGCCCTTCGGCGAGAGGGCCCGGAGTTGCGGAACCAGCCGGCCTGCCGCATCGAACAGCTCCTTCGGCTTGTAGCTGCGCAGCCAGCTTTCCAGCAGCCTGAGGTTCGCCGGGTTGTCCCGCACGTCGGAGATCGGCACCTGGTGCGAACGCCAGGAGCCCTCGACCTTGTGCCCCTTGATGGACTTCGGCCCCGTCCAGCCCTTCGGGGTGCGCAGCACGATCATGGGCCAGCGCGGGCGGAATGCCTTTCCGGCCTTGCGGGCCTTCTGCTGCAGCGCGCGGATCTCGCCGATCGCCTGCTCGAGGGTGGCCGCCATTTTCTGGTGCATGCCGGCGTGATCGTCGCCCTCGACGAAAAAGGGCTTGTAGCCGTAGCCGATGAACAGCGCTTCCAGTTCCTCGTGGCTGATGCGCGCGAGAATGGTCGGATTGGCGATCTTGTAGCCGTTGAGGTTCAGGATCGGCAGGACCGCCCCGTCACGAACGGGATTGATGAACTTGTTGGAATGCCAGGCCGTGGCGAGCGGGCCGGTCTCCGCCTCGCCGTCACCGACGACGCAGGCAACGATGAGATCGGGATTGTCGAGGGCCATGCCGTAGGCATGCGAGAGGCTGTAGCCCAGTTCGCCGCCCTCGTGGATCGAGCCCGGGGTTTCCGGCGTGACGTGGCTGCCGATGTGGCCGGGAAACGAGAACTGCTTGAAGAACTTCTGCATGCCCTCCGCATCCTGGCTCTTGTCGGGATAGATCTCGGAATAGGTGCCCTCGAGATAGGCCGGTCCAAGCACCCCGGGGGCGCCGTGGCCGGGCCCGGCGACGAAGAGCATGTCGAGGTCGTGCCTGACGATCATGCGATTGAGATGCGCCCAGACGAAGGACAGCGCGGGGCTCGCGCCCCAGTGACCGAGCAGTCGGTGCTTGACGTGCTCCGGCTTCAGCGGCTCCCTGAGCAGCGGGTTGTCCCTGAGATAGATCATGCCGACCGCCAGATAATTGCAGGCGCGCCACCAGGCATCGATCAGCTCGAGATCCTTCTTAGTCAATGGCTTCTCCATGGCTCCTCCTTCGCTGCAGGCCGTCGTGAGCGGACGGGCATTGCCGACGGCCCAACGATACTCCTGGAACCAGCCGTCCGAGGAGAAGCGGCCGGCCCTATACTGGACCCACCCGGCGCGCAGGCCGGGGACGCGTCGGTCATTGGGAGCGCATGTCGATGGCCCCGGCAATCCGGACTGCCTGTTGCATCGTCCTGGCGCTGCTGGCAGCGGCCGGCATCGCCGCCTGCGACCGCGAGGCCGGGCCACCGCCGCCAACGGAGGCGCCGTCCGTCGCGACGGCACCGGCGGATGCGCCTGCGGTGACGCCTGCGGCAGACGGCGGTGTCACGCCGCTGCTCGACCTCGACACCGAGCAATACCTCGATCTCCACCGGGCCTGGCACGGCGACTACGACGCCGTGGCCTCGGGCGAGCGCCGCTTCATCCGCGCCCTCGTTCCCTACAGCAGGACGCTCTACTTCCTGTCGCAGGCGGAACAGGCCGGCGTCGCCTTCGAGGCGCTGCGCGAATTCGAGCGCGCGCTCGCCGCGAAGGCGCCGAAGGGTGCCACACCACCCAGGATCGTCATCATTCCGACAAGCCGTGATCGCCTGCTGCCGGCCCTCGCAGAGGGACTGGGCGATATCGCCGTCGGCGGCCTGACCATCACGCCGGAACGGGCCCGTCTCGTGGCATTCTCCGTGCCCACCCTGGACGATGTCCGGGAGGTACTGGTCACCGGCAAGGCGGATCCGCGTCCGGTGACGCGCATCGAGGACCTCGCGGGTCGCGAGATCCACGTGCGCCGCTCGAGTTCCTACCACCACAGCCTCACGCAGCTGGCCGGGAGGCTGAAGGCTGCGGGCCTCGAGCCACCGCACATCGTCGGCGCCGACGAGCTGCTCGAAACCGAGGACCTGCTGCAGATGGTGGACGCGGGCGTCATCCCGGCCACCGTCGCCGACGCCCACATCGCCCGCGCCTGGGCCGGCGCCTATGACGGCATCGCCGTCCACGAGGACATCGTGCTCAGCTCGGGCGGCCACCTGGCCTGGGCAGTGCGGCAGGACGCGCCGCAACTGCTGGCGGCAGTCAACGACTTCGTGCGCAGGCATCGCGAGGGCACGCTGTTCGGCAACGTGCTGCTCAAGCGCTACCTCGACCCCGCTGCCCGCCTGCGCAATCCGGGGACCGCCGAGGAAGTGCGCAGGTTCCGCGCCATCGTCGATTACCTGAAGCGCTATGCGGGCCAGTACGACTTCGACTGGCTGCTGATCGGTGCCCAGGCCTACCAGGAGTCGCAGCTCGACAACGCCAGGCGCAGCGCGGCAGGCGCCGTGGGCGTCATGCAGATCAAGCCGGCGACGGCTGCCGATATGGGTATCCGCGACATCAGGCCCGTGGACCGCAACATCGAGGCCGGCGTGAAGTACCTGCGTTTCATGACCGACCGCTATTTCGACGATCCAGGCATCGACCGCCTCAATCGCACCCTGCTGGCCATGGCGTCCTACAACGCAGGCCCGGCAAGGGTGGCGCAGCTGCGCCAGGAGGCCGGCGAGCGCGGCCTCGACCCGAACGTCTGGTTCCGCAACGTCGAAGTGGTGGCTGCGCGGCGCATCGGACGGGAGACGGTGGATTACGTGAGCAACATCTACAAGTACTATGTCGCCTACAAGGCCATCTCCGCCGCGGAGCAGGCGCGACAGGGCAGGGATGGTGGTGGCTAGCGCCGCCCCGAGCGAGGAGCTGAAATTGGCACCCGAATCCGTACGCACCGGCCTGAGCGCGGATGCCATCCGCCAGTCCGTCCTCGACAACCTCGCGCTGCTGCAGGCGCGCTTCCCCGAGATCGCCACGCCGTGGAACTGGTACATGGCGCTGGGCTACAGCGTGCGCGACCGGCTGCTGGCACGCTGGATCGCCTCCGTGAAGGCCTACGCCGCACCCGACGTGAAGGTGGCCTGCTACCTCTCCGCCGAGTTCCTCATCGGCCCGCAGCTCGCCAGCAACCTGCTCAATCTCGGCATCGGGGACGAGGTGCGCGAGGCCATGCACGCGCTGGACCAGGACCTCGACGCGCTGATCGCCCTGGAGGCCGAGCCCGGCCTCGGCAACGGCGGCCTCGGCCGCCTCGCGGCCTGCTTCCTCGACTCGCTCGCCACGCTGGAGGTGCCGGCCATCGGTTACGGCATCCGCTACGAATTCGGCATCTTCGAGCAGGGCATCCGTGATGGCTGGCAGGTGGAGCGCACGGACAAATGGCTGCAGCGGGGCACGCCATGGGAGGTCATGCGGCCGGAGGTGGCCTACACGGTGAACTTCAACGGCTACACCACGGCCGACGACAGCGCCGGCCAGCACCGCGTGCGCTGGGTACCGGGCCGGCAGGTACGGGGTGTCGCCTGTGACATCCCGGTGCCGGGCTATCGCGTGGAAACCTGCAACACGCTGCGCCTGTGGAAAAGCGAGGCGGTGGAATCCTTCGACCTGGAGGATTTCCAGGTGGGCGACTACTACGGCGCGGTGGCGGAGAAGGTCACTTCAGAGACCCTGTCGAAGGTGCTCTACCCGAACGACGAGCCCGAAATCGGCAAGCGGCTGCGGCTGGCGCAGCAGTATTTCTTCACCTCCTGCTCGCTGCAGGACATGCTGCGACAACTGGAGATGAAGGGCCAGCCGGTGACGCGCTTCGCCGACCTCTGCGCCGTGCAGCTGAACGACACGCACCCGTCGATCGCCGTGGCCGAGCTGATGCGCCTGCTGGTGGACGAGCACGGCCTGCCCTGGGACGATGCCTGGGACATCACCCGCCGGGCCCTCGCCTACACCAACCATACCCTGCTCCCCGAAGCGCTGGAGACCTGGGACCTGGCACTGTTCCGCGACCTGCTGCCACGCCCGCTGGAGATCATCTTCGAGATCAACCGCCGCTTCCTCGACGAGGTGCGCCGGCGCCACCCCGGCGACGCGGAGCGGGTACGGCGCATGTCGCTGATCGACGAGGCCGGTGGCAGGCGCGTGCGCATGGCGCACCTGGCCACCGTGGGCAGCCACGCCATCAATGGCGTGTCGGCGCTGCATTCGGAACTGTTGCGCAGGACGGTGCTCTGCGACTTCGCCGGCATGTGGCCGGAGCGCTTCAGCAACGTCACCAACGGGGTCACCCCACGGCGCTTCCTGCTGCTGGCCAACCCGCCCCTGGCGGGGCTGCTCGACGAGGCCGTCGGCGATGGCTGGGCCACCGATCCGCGCCGGCTGCAGGGACTGGAACGGCTGGCCGGCGACAGCGCCTTCCAGGCGCGCTGGCGCGCGGCGCGGCAATGGAGCAAGGAACGGCTGGCGGGCCGCATCCGCGAGGCGACCGGCGCGGCCGCCGATCCGGCCGCGCTGTTCGACGTGCAGGTCAAGCGCATCCACGAGTACAAGCGCCAGCACCTCAACGTGCTGCACATCATCACGCTGTACCAGCGCCTGCTGCGGAACCCCGGGCTCGACATCGCGCCGCGCTGCTTCGTGTTCGCGGGCAAGGCGGCCCCCGGCTACCGCATGGCCAAGCTCATCATCCGCCTGATCAACGGCGTGGCGGACGTGATCAACAACGACCCCGCCGTGCGCGGGCGCCTGCTGGTGGCATTCCTGCCGAACTTCAATGTCAGCAGTGCCCAGCACATCTATCCCGCGGCCGATCTCTCCGAGCAGATCTCCACTGCCGGCAAGGAGGCTGCCGGCACCGGCAACATGAAGTTCATGATGAACGGCGCCCTCACCATCGGTACCCTGGATGGCGCCAACGTGGAAATCCGCGATGCCGCCGGCCACGACAATTTCTTCCTCTTCGGCCTCGACGCCGCCGGGACGGCAGCCCTGCGCGCCGGCGGCTACCGGCCACGGGAGTGGTACGAGCGGGATGCCGAGCTGCGCGGGGCACTCGATGCCCTGGGCGACGGCAGCTTCGCGCGCGGCGACACCACGCTGTTCCGCCCCCTGCTCGACCACCTGCTCGCACAGGACGACTACCTGCTGCTGGCGGACTACCGGGCCTACCTCGATGCCCAGGCCGCCGTCGACCAGGCTTTCCACGATCGGTCACGGTGGACCCGCATGTCCATACTCAACACGGCACGCAGCGGGTACTTTTCCTCGGACCGGGCCATCAGGGAATACTGCAGCGGCATCTGGAACGTGCGGCGCATGCCTGCCGCCGGGAAGGCGAAGCCCGCCACGCCTGCCTGAGTGCCAGCGGGGTAAAACCGCTTGCTCCAAGGTTTTTTCCGGAGCACCTTGGCGACGCAGTGGACGACAGCCGTCACGTTGCTGTTCGTACCCACTGACGGATGTGACAGGAACCTCGAAGGAGCCGGACCATGACCGCGAGCCGCGACCCCAACGCTGACGCCGTATTTGCCGACGCTGCCTATGACGCCGCCATCGTCCCCGAGGGCGTCGACCGTCGCACGTTCCTGATGCGCAGCGCGGTGATCGGCGCCGCGGCCGTGATGACCGGGCGTGTGGTCTCCGCCGCCGAACAGAAGGCCGCGGCCACCGCCCCACCACCGACCGTAACCCTCTCACCCAGCCTCAACGTGGTAAAGCAGTCCAAGGGCCCGGTCATGACGGTGATCGACGAGTTCTACAAGGTGGGACCCGGCCCCTCCAGTTCCCACACCATCGGCCCCATGCGCATCACCTACGACTTCTACCAGCGTTGCAGCAAGCTGCCGCCCGGGCAGCTGGCCAAGGCGACGTCACTGAAAGTGCATCTCTTCGGCAGCCTCAGCGCCACGGGCAAGGGCCATGGCACCGAGCGCGCCGCGCTGGCCGGCATCGTCGGCAAGGAACCGGCCACGGTGGAGCCGGCCTTTCTCGACGGCCTGGCAGAGAAGCCGGACCAGGTCTTTCCCGTCAAGCTCGGCGGCAAGACCATCGAGGCCTCGCTCAAGGACATCGTCTACGACGCCCCCAAGGGGGACTTCCCGCATCCGAACACCATGACCTGCAGGCTGATGGCCGGCGACCAGGTGCTGCTGGAGCAGGAGTACTACTCCGTGGGCGGCGGCTTCATCGAGTGGAAGGGCTATCAGCCGCCGAAGAAGGGCCAGCCGAAGTACCCCTACGCCACCATGGCCGAGCTGCAGGCACACGCCACGAAGAACAAGCTGTCGATCGCCCAGGTGGCCATGGCCAACGAGGTCGCGGTATCCGGCAGGAGCGAGGCCGAGATCAACGCCTTCCTCGACAAGATTCTCAACGCGATGGTCAACATCGTGAAGTCGGGCCTCGATGCCCCGTCCGCAACGCTGCCGGGCCCCATCAAGCTCAAGACCAAGGCCGGCGAGGTCTACAAGCGCGCCATTTCCGACGACAAGTACGTGCGCGAGCAGGGCATCGGCGTCGTCGCCGCCTACGCCCTGGCCGGCTCCGAGGAGAATGCACGCGGCCACCTGGTCGTGACGGCACCCACGGGCGGCTCGGCCGGGGTCATCCCGGCGCTGGTCTATGCCCTGGGCGAGGGCGGCCGCAAGCTGCCGCGCGAGAAGCTGCGCGAGGGCATGCTGGCCGCCGCCTGCGTCGGCTACCTCTGCAAGCACAATGCCACGCTGGCCGGTGCCGAGGGCGGCTGCCAGGCCGAGATCGGGGTGGCTTCCGCCATGGGTGCGGCGCTGATCGCGCAGGCCCACGACCAGCCGCACCAGGTGGTGGCCAATGCCGCCGAGTCCGCGCTCGAACACCACCTCGGCATGACCTGCGATCCGGTCGCCGGGTTCGTGCAGGTGCCCTGCATCGAACGCTGCGCCTACGGCGCGGTGAAGTCATGGACCGGGTACATGATCGCGCGCAACGAAGTGCCGGCAAACCGCCGCCTCGATTTCGATACCACCGTGAACGCCATGGCGCTCACCGCGAAGGAAATGAACTCGAAGTACAAGGAGACCTCGGAAGGCGGGCTGGCCGTCTCCGTCGTGCTCTGCTGACGGCAGCAGCCGCCGGCCGAGTGTGCGGCGGTTGCCCGGGATCGGAGTTTTCATCTGAAGACGGCTGCACGCACGGCGGCGATCGCCTGGCTGATCGCTGCCGTCTATTACTTCTACCAGTACATGCTGCGCTCGGCGCCGGCGGTGATGATGCCGCAGCTGTCCGAGGCCTTCGGCATGAGCGCGATGGGCGTGGCCTCGCTCGTCGGGCTGTTCTACTACGGCTACTCGCCGTTCAGCCTGGTCGCCGGCGTCGCCATGGACCAGTTCGGGCCGCGCAAGGTGGTGCCCATCGGCGCGGCACTGGTCGGTATCGGCTCGCTGCTGTTCGCCACCGGGATCGTCGGACTGGCCGGGCCTGGCCGCCTGCTGCAGGGCGCAGGCGGTGTCTTCGCGCTGATCGGCGCGGCCTACATTGCCACCACCAATTTCCCGCCGTCGCGGGCCGCGACCCTCATTGGCGCCACGCAGATGTTCGGCATGGCGGGCGGCTCGGCCGGCCAGTTCGTCGTCGGCCCGGCCATGACCGCCGGCGCGCCCTGGAGCAGCTTCTGGTCGGCGATGGGCGTGATCGGGCTGGTCATCTCCGTGGTGCTCTACCTGCTGCTGCCGGTCCGGAGCGAGGCGCCGGCGCGCAGCGCCTGGTTGCGTGAGGCAGGTGGCGCGCTGGCCACGGTGTTCCGCAACCCGCAATCCCTGTTGTGCGGCTTCATCGCCGGGCTGCTGTTCATTCCCACGACCATCTTCGACATGGTCTGGGGCGTGAGCTACCTGCAGGAGGGCATGGGCATGGACTTCGCCGATGCGGTACTGCGCTCGGCCACCGTGCCTTTCGGCTGGATCATCGGCTGCCCCCTGCTCGGCTTCATCTCGGACCGCCTCGGGCGCCGCAAGCCGGTGATTCTCGCCGGCGCACTGGGCCTGCTCGGTTGCCTGGCCTGGATCCTCTACGGCCCAAGGGACCTGCTGCCGCCGTACCTGCTGGGCCTCGCCACGGGTGTGACCTCCGGCGCAGCCATGCTGCCCTATACGGTCATCAAGGAAGCCAATCCCGCGCCGTTGAGCGGGACCGCCACCGGCGTGGTCAATTTCCTCAATTTCACGTTCAGCGCACTGCTCGGCCCGGTTTTTGCCAGTGCTCTGCACCGCGCAGCAGCCGGGGCGGGCAGCAGGGAAATCGGCCACTACCAGGCGGCCTTCACGCCGATGCTCTATGGCGTCGCCCTCGCCGTCGTGCTGACATTGCTCTTGAAGGAAACCGGTCCGGCCGCCATCCGGACCAACAGGGAGAACCCATGACCGCCACGACCGGGACAGGCAAGTACGAGCGTCTGCTGGAGCGCTGCCAGGGACTGGAACCCGTGGCGACGGCGGTGGCCTATCCCTGCGAGGCCTCGGCGCTGGCCGGTGCCATCGAGGCCGGCCAGTCCGGCCTCATCCGCCCGCTGCTGGTCGGCCCCGCGGCGCGTATCCGGGAACTTGCCGCCGCACAGGGCCTGGGCCTCGACGGCGTGGAGATCATCGAATCCGCCGACGGCCCGGCAGCCGCCTCCCGCGCCGTGGCGCTGGTGCGCGAAGGCCGGGCGGAACTGCTCATGAAGGGCAGCCTGCACACCGACGAACTGCTGGGCGCGGTGGTGGCCCGGGAAACCGGCCTGCGCGCCGGCCGCCGGCTGACCCACGCCTTCATCATGGACATCCCGACCTACCACAAGGTGCTGGTGGTCACCGACGGCGCCATCAACATCGCGCCGACCCTGGAGGACAAGGTCGACATCGTGCAGAACGCCATCGATCTCGCCGTGTCCATGGGCGTGGCCGTGCCCAAGGTCGCGGTGCTGGCCGCGGTGGAAACGGTGAACTCCCGCATGCCGGCCACAGTCGATGCCGCCTGCCTGTGCAAGATGGCCGAGCGCGGGCAGATCCGCGGCGGCATTCTCGACGGCCCGCTTGCCTTCGACAATGCCATCAGCCGCGAGGCGGCCGCGGTGAAGGGCATCCGCTCGGAGGTGGCCGGCGATCCCGATATCCTGCTGGCACCGGACCTCGAGGCGGCAAACATCCTTGCCAAGCAGCTGTCGTTCCTCGCCCGGGCAGACAGCGCGGGCATCGTGCTGGGCGCGCGCGTGCCGGTCATCCTCACCAGCCGTGCCGACAGCGTGCGCTCGCGCATTGCCAGCGCGGCCGTGGCGATGCTGGTAGCCCATGCCCGGCGGCGCAACCTCCAGGGTGCCGGGTAGTGACACCATGACCGACTGCCTGCTGGTGCTCAACGCGGGCTCATCGAGCCTGAAGTTCTGCGTCTACGTGCTGCCGGCCTCCGGCGAGTGGCGGCTGGAAGCGCAGGGGCAGGTGGAAGGCATCGGCTCGCGGCCCCGCTTCAGAGCGAAGGATGGCAGCGGCCGGCCACTCGCCGGCGAGGACCTTGGCGCCAGGGTGCAGGATGCCGCCTCCGCGCTCGAGGCACTGGCGGCCTGGCTGCGGGGCCACTTCGGGCAGCCGCGACTGCTCGGCGTGGGCCATCGTGTCGTGCACGGTGGTGCGCAGCACGCCGGCCCGGCCCGGGTGACGCCGGCACTCATGGCGGAACTGCGGGCGCTGGTGCCGCTGGCACCGCTGCACCAGCCCCACAACCTCGCGGCCATCGACGCCATCGCCAGCCGCATGCCGGAGGTGCCCCAGGTGGCCTGCTTCGACACCAGCTTCCACCGCGGCCAGCCCGCGGTGGCCGAACTGGTGCCGCTGCCCGCGGAGCTGCGCAGCGAGGGCGTGCAGCGCTACGGGTTCCACGGGCTGTCCTATGAATTCATTGCCGGCGCGCTGCCGCAGGTCGCCCCCGACCTCGCCGCCGGCCGCGTCATCGTCGCCCACCTCGGCAGCGGCGCCAGCCTGTGTGCCCTGCGCGCCGGCCGCAGTATCGACAGCAGCTTCGGCTTCACGGCACTCGATGGCCTGTGCATGGGCACACGGCCAGGCGCCCTGGATCCCGGCGTGGTCCTCTACCTGTTCCAGCAGAAGGGCATGTCCGCCAGCGAGGTGGAAACCCTGCTGTACAGGCGCTCCGGCCTGCTCGGCATCTCGGGCATCAGCAACGACATGCGCGACCTGCTCGACAGCCCGGAGCCGGCCGCGAAGCTGGCCGTCGACTATTTCGTCTATCGCGCGGCACGGGAGATCGGCGGCCTGGCCGCGGTGCTGGGCGGCCTGGACGGCCTGGTCTTCACCGCCGGCATCGGCGAGAACTCCGCCGCAATCCGTGCCCGCATCTGCCGGGCCTGTGCCTGGCTGGGCATCGACCTGGACGCCGCGGCCAACGATGCCGCCCAGCCGCGCATTTCCGGCACCTCGAGCCGGGTGTCCGCCTGGGTGATTCCCACCAACGAAGAACTGATGATCGCCCGCCACACCGGCGCCCTGCTCGGCCTCGCGCCGGGGACGGGCCGCCCGCCACGGAGTCAACCATGACCGATGACAGCGCCGCCGCGCATCACTCCGCCCGCCCTGCCGCCTGGACCGGCTTCGAGGGTGGCCTGTGGGAGCAGCAGATCAACGTCCGCGATTTCATCCAGCAGAACTACGCACCCTACGAGGGTGACGCGACCTTCCTCGAAGGGGCCACGGACCGCACCCTGGCGATCTGGAAGAAGCTGCAGGACCTGTTCGTCGAGGAACGCCGCAAGGGCGTGCTCGATGTCTCGCAGGTACCGGCTTCGATAACGGCCCACGCACCCGGCTTTATCGACCGTGATCGCGAGATCATCGTCGGCCTGCAGACCGACGCGCCGCTCAAGCGTGCCATCATGCCGAACGGCGGCTTCCGCATGGTGGAGAACGCGCTCAAGGCCTATGGCTACGTGCCGGATCCGCACGTGGTGGAGGCCTTCACCCGCTACCGCAAGACGCACAACGACGCCGTGTTCGATGCCTACACCGAGGACATCCGCCGCTGCCGCAGCTCCCATGTGCTCACCGGCCTGCCGGATGCCTACGGCCGCGGCCGCATCATCGGTGACTACCGCCGCGTTGCACTGTACGGCGTGGACCGGCTGCTGGCCCACAAGAAGGCGGAGAAGGCCGCGCTGGATCCGGCCATGTCCACGGACGCGATCATCCGCGACCGCGAAGAACTCGCCGAACAGGCCCGCGCCCTCGGCGAGCTGAAGCAGATGGCGGCCGCCTATGGCTTCGACATCTCCGTCCCGGCCACCACCGCCTGCGAGGCGGTGCAATGGCTGTACTTCGGCTACCTGGCCGGGGTGAAGGAGCAGAACGGCGCGGCCATGTCGCTCGGCCGCGTCTCGACCTTCCTCGACATCTACTTCCAGCGCGACCTGGCTGCCGGCCGCCTCACCGAGCAACAGGCCCAGGAGATCATCGACGACTTCGTCATCAAGCTGCGCATCGTGCGCTTCCTGCGCACGCCCGAGTACGACGAGCTGTTCGCGGGTGATCCAACCTGGGTCACCGAGTCCCTGGCCGGCATGGGCGACGATGGCCGCACGCTCGTCACCCGCACCAGCTTCCGCCTGCTGCAGACCCTGTACAACCTCGGGCCGGCCCCCGAACCGAATCTCACGGTCTGGTACTCGCCACGCTTGCCGGACGGCTTCCGGCGCTTCGCCTCGCAGGTGGCCATCGACACCAGCTCGCTGCAGTTCGAGAGTGACGAGATCATGCGCCGCGCCTGGGGCGACGACGGCGCCATCGCCTGCTGCGTCTCGCCCATGCTGCTCGGCAAGCAGATGCAGTTCTTCGGCGCGCGCGCCAACCTGGCGAAATGCCTGCTTTACGCCATCAACGGCGGCCGCGACGAGATCAGCGGCAAGCAGGTGGCGCCGCCCTGCCCTCCGGTGCAGGGCGAGGTGCTGGACTTCGACGATGTCCGCGCACGCTTCGAACAGACGATGGACTGGCTGGCGGGCGTGTACGTCAACGCCATGAACGTCATCCACTACATGCACGACAAGTACGCCTACGAACGCCTGGAGATGGCGCTGCACGACTACGCACCGCTGCGTACCATGGCCTTCGGCATGGCGGGCCTGTCGGTGGTGGCCGACAGCCTCTCGGCCATCAGGCATGCCAGGGTGAGGGTGGTGCGCGATGCCACCGGGCTGGTGACCGACTACACCATAGACGGCGAATTCCCGACCTTCGGCAATAACGACAACCGGGTGGACCAGCTGGCGGTATGGGCCGTCAGCACCTTCATGTCGAAGCTGCGCAAGTACCCCACCTACCGCAATGCGCTGCACACGCAGTCGATCCTCACCATCACCTCCAACGTGGTCTATGGCAAGGCCACCGGCAACACGCCGGACGGCCGCCGCCGGGGCGAGCCCTTCGCGCCGGGCGCCAATCCCATGCACGGCCGCGACCGGCTGGGCATCCATGCCTCGGCGGCCTCGGTCGCCAAGATCCCCTACCGCGACGCCCAGGACGGCATCTCGCTGACGACCACCCTGGTGCCGACCGGGCTGGGGCGGGTGCCGGCGGAACGGGCGGGCAACCTCACGGCGATGCTCGATGCCTTCTTCGGCGCCACCGGCTTCCACATGAACGTGAACGTGCTGAACCGCGAGATGCTGCTCGACGCCGTCGACCACCCGGAGAAGTATCCGAGCCTGACCATCCGCGTGTCCGGCTATGCGGTGAATTTCGTGCGCCTGACGCGGGAACAGCAGATGGATGTCATCAACCGGACCTTTCATGGAGCGGGCCGCCGTGAGTGAACACGAACAGCCAACGCCCGGCCTCGAGGCGGCCAGCCCTTTCGACATGCGCGTCGACCTCGGCAAGGGCCTGCCCGAGACCGACCTGCGCTCGGCACTGGCCACCGGCGACATGGGCTTCCTGCATTCCTTCACCACGGGCTCGACGCTCGATGGCCCCGGCGTGCGCGTGGTCGCCTGGACCACCGGCTGCATGTGGCGCTGCCGCTACTGCCACAATCCCGACACCTGGACGATGCGCAACGGCATCCCGGTGAGCGTCGATCGCGCGCTGCAACAGCTGGGCAAGTACCGGCAGGGCCTCAAGGTCATGGGCGGCGGCCTGACCGTCAGCGGCGGTGAGCCGCTCATGCAGCGGCGCTTCGTGGTCAAGCTGCTGCAGGGCGCCCGCGCCATGGGCATCCACACCACCATCGAGACCAACGGCTACCTCGGCGCCGAGCTGAGCGATGCCGATCTCGACTCCCTCGACCTCGTCATGCTCGGCATCAAGGCCTGGGGCGAGGAAAGGCACCGCGAGCTCACCGGCCGCGAGCCCGGGCCGACGCTGGAGTTCGCCCGGCGGCTGGCGGCCCTGGGCAAGCCGGCCTGGATCCGCTTCGTGCTGGTGCCGGGCCTCACCGATGACCCCGGCGAGATCGCCGCCATCGCCCGCTTCGCGGCGGGCCTCGGCAACGTCCAGCGGGTCGAGGTCCTGCCCTTCCACCAGATGGGCCGCTACAAGTGGCACAAGCTCGGCATGCGCTATGCACTGGAGGCGGTGGAGCCGCCCACGCCGGAGGCGGCGGAGCAGGCCTGCGCGATCTTCCGCGACGCGGGCCTGGTGGCAGCCTGAACGGGCTGCGGCCCGGGAATCGCTAGCGCAGGGCGCCCACCAGGCGCGCCACCAGTGCGGCGAGGTAGAGCTGCCCACCGATGACCTCGATGACGGCCAGGCCGCGCGCGATGTCGCTCGCCGGCAGGACGTCGCCGTAGCCGAGGGAGGCCATCGTCACGAAACTGAAGTAGACCATGGTGGCCACGGAGGCCGTGCCGGGCGTGGTCCCGGCCCCGGCCAGCATCGAGCCCGGGGAGAAGTGGTCCAGTGCCCAGTAGAGCAGCGCGAAGCAGAAGCCGGCGAGGACGTAGGCGCTGAGCGCGGCGTAGACCTGCTCGCTGCCGACTTCCCGGCCACGCAGGGCGAAGGCCAGGGCACTGGCGGCCGCCAGCAGCGCCACCAGGCCCCAGGCCACGAGGCTCGCGGCAGCCACCGCTTCTTCCGCGGCCAGGAAGCGCGTCAGCGCGATGGCGAGCAGGATGGCTGCGGCCGGCCAGCGGGCCGATGCCCGGCGCAGCGCCAGTACCGCTGCAAGCAGGTTCACCGCGATCAGCCCCTCGATGACGTCACCACCAAATCCGAGCGGGCGGACCAGCGGCGAAACCACGAGCGACGCCAGCAGCGTGTAGAACAGCACCGCATAGCGACGCGCCCCATAGGCGCCCAGCGCACGCTGCCAGGCCGTCACCGCCTGCGGCCCCCGCCCCGCCCCCCCGTCGGCATGGAACGCCGCGCCGACGGCGAGGACATGCGCGGCTGGGCGGATGGCATGCGCGATGACGTCGAGGCAGTGGGCCGCTCGGCCGGCAACGGACGCGCAGCCGGCTGCTCGCCGCCGGGTGGCAAGGCAATGGGGTGCTCGGGCGACACCGGCCCGCCCGGCGCCGCGGGCCCGTTCGGCGGCCGGGTGACGCCACCCGGTGGCGGCACCACCACGTAGCCGGGCGGCCCGTACCAGTACGCCGGGTTGTCGTACCAGGCGTGGCCGTAATAGAAGGAGGTGCCCACGGATACGCTGGAGCTGCCGCCGTAGCCGCCATCCGACGCACAGCCGGATTGCAGCGCGGCCGCGATCACCAGCATCAGGGGCGAGCAGCGCCTAGCGAGCGACATCGATGTTCCACTCCAGCAGGCCGAAGGCACCACCGGCGGGATCCGCCAGCACCGCGATGCGGCCGGCGGCGACGGCCGGATCGGCAGCGACGATCACCCGACCACCCAGGGCGACGGCGCGGCTGATCGCGGCCCCGACATCCGCCACCCGGACGAAGTACAGCCAGTCCGGCCGCAACGAACCCCGTGCCGCGGGAATCTCCACGACGCTGGCGCGCACGTAGCCGCCCGCCACCAGCAGGAAATCCGGCGTGCCGGGAAAACGGTCGTCCTGCAGCACTTCGTAGCCGGCGAGGTCCTGGTAGAAGGCCGCGGCGCGGCTGGCATCCGGGCTCTGGTAGAGCGCCCAGACCCAGTCACCGGTCCCGGCCAGGTAATCCGGGGGATCGCCTCCCTCGGCATGGATGAGGCCGAAGGGCGCGCCGTCGGGATCGGCCACCAGCGCCATGGTGCCGCGACCCGCAACCAGCCGTGCCGGTATCAGCGTCCTGCCACCTGCGGCCTCCACCCTGGCCACGGCATGCCCGACGTCGGCGACGGAGGCGTAGGCGATCCAGCGGGCGGCACGCGCCTGCGACGGCGCCGGTGCACGCTGTGCGAGGCCGGCCACCGGCGTCTCGCCGAGATATGCCAGGGAATACCCGGCCGGGCCACGCCGGGTCCCGGTCTCCCGGAACGTCCAGCCGAAGAGCCCGCCGTAGAAGCGCTGCGCCCCGGCGATGTCGGGGGTCACGAGGTCGATCCAGACGAACTTCCCCGGGTGGTATTCATGCGTCGGCGGATCGGCTACCGGGGGCAGCACGGCGCTGCCACCCCAGGCCGGCGCCAGTGCCAGCCCCAGTGCCAGTGCCAGCCCCGGGATCGCGACCACCCGCATCCATGGCCTGCAGCGCATGCCCGGCTCCTTCCGGTCCATCAGCCAGGCGCCAGGTACATCAGCAACGCGAGGACCAGGTAGACGGCCACGAGCTGCACGCCCTTGTACCAGTTCGAGCGGCCGTCCGCGCAGACCGCCGCGCCGATCAGCACGCTCAACAGCAGCGCGCCGACAGCCGTCTTGCCGAACTCGAGCCGCAGCGGCATGGGCGCCATGACGTAGCTCAGCAGCACCAGCACCGGTGCCACGAACAGCGAGATCTGCATGCAGCTGCCCAGCGCGATGCCGACGCTGAGGTCGAGGCGATCCCGGATGCCCATGGTCACCGCCGCACCGAGTTCGGCCGCACCGCCGATCACCGCCAGCAGCACCACGCCGATGAAGACCTGCGACATGCCGAGCGCCTTGCCGGTTTCTTCCGCGGCGCCGACCAGCACCTCGCTCATGAAGGCAGCGCCCACCGATGCCGCCACCAGGGTGCCCACCGCGCGGGACACGCTCCATTGCGCCTCGTGCGCCTGCGCGCCGCCGCCGGCGCTGACGAAGAGCTCGGGGTGGGTCTTGAGCATGAAGACCAGGTACAGGCCGTAGAGGGCGAGCAGCAGCACGGCGAGCCCGAGATTCAGCACATCGGACCGCAGCGCGGCGATTTCCGCCCCGAACAATCCCTCGAAGGCGCCGGGTGCCGCCAGGCACACCACGGTGATGAGCATGATGGTGCTGTAGACGCGTGCCGCACCGGCATTGAACACCTGGTCGTGCTTCTTCAGCCCGCCCAGGAAGAAGGCGAGGCCCAGTGCGAGCAGGAGGTTGGCCAGCACGGCGCCGATGATCGAGCCGAGCACCATGCCCATCAGGCCCGCCTTGAGCGCCACCGCGGCGATGATCAGCTCCGGCGCGTTGCCAAAGGTGGCGTTGAGCAGGCCACCGATGGCATCACCGGTACGCACGGCGAGTTGCTCGGTCGCGTGGACCAGAATCGCCGCGATGGGGACGAGACCCAGCGCCGCAGCGAAGAACACCAGTGGCGCACCGGCATGGGTGGCCTCCAGGGCCAGCGCCGCGGGCACGAAGACCAGCAACCAGTTCAGCGAGAACCTCATGGGGAACGGCCGCTGCAGTGCCGGGTTGCCACGCTCAGAAAGCCCCGCTGAGGAACAGCTGCGGCCCGCTGTAACGCCACTCCAGTGACCCGCGGAACCGTTCCTTGTCGACATCCAGGTTCACACGGAAGGCGTTGTAGCCAAGCCCGATGCCGAGCCACTTCCTGGGTTGCCAGACGGCAGCCACGCGGAGGTCGTCGAGGTGGCCGTCATAGGCATCGTAGGACAGCGAGAAGATCTGGGCCGAGGCGTCGAGCCAGAAGTCGCCGCCGGGATTCCACAGGCCGCGCAGGCCGAAGACCGGCAGCGGGAGATCCAGGCGGGCCGAGTCGCTGGCCGAGCGGGTACCACCCGCGCCGGCACTGAGGTCAGCCGTCAGGCCAATCTTCAGGGAAGTCCAGTGCACGCCCGCTGATGCGGCAAGCTCCCAGGTATTGCGCTTGAGGAAAGCGTACTCGTAGGCCAGCTCGTAGATCGAGAAGTCGCGCTCCATGCTGACCGAGGCACCCACCGGGTACACCTCGTCGCCCCAGTGTATTTCCTCGCTCAGGCTGCGTGTGCGGTCCGCCGAGGCATTGAACACCATGGCCCTGAGCTTGTGCCTGGCGGCAAACCGCCAGTAGGCATCGAGGCGAATGCGCGTGGCCGTGTCATCGCCGAAGTTCTTCTCGATATCCACCACGCTGCCCTGGCCCGCCTGGCCATCCAGTTCCACCGTGGTGTCGGTATTGACGATGAACGTGCCCAGCGACACGAAGAAAGGTTGTTCCAGCAGGTCGGCCTCCCCTGCCCGGGCGGTACCGGTCGCGGGCAGGGCGAGCGACAGCAGGAGTCCGAACAGGGCAGTGGGTGATCGCATCGATTCCTCCGGTCGATAAGTGGGCCGCGGCTGCCAGGGTACTTCAGGCGGATACCCGGGGCGCCTCCTGCACCCAGGCATCCACCAGCGTGTAGGTCACCGCCAGCACCACCGGGCCGACGAAGATGCCGATGAGGCCGAAGCTGAGCATGCCACCGATCACGCCGGCGAAAATCAGCAGCAGCGGCAGGTCCGCTCCGCGCTTGATCAGCACCGGGCGCACGAAATTGTCCATCAGGCCGACCACCAGGGTCCACACCAGCAGGAAGCTGCCCCAGCCGGTCGAGCCGCTGATGAACAGCCAGGCGGTGCCACCGCCGAGGATGAGGATGGGGCCGAGCTGTGCCACGCAGAGCATGAACATCACGGCCGTGAGGGCGCCGGCGAACGGCACGCCGGCCAGGGCGAGGCCGATGCCGCCCAGCGCCGACTGCAGGATGGCGGTGACGATGACTCCGAGTGCGACGCCGCGGATGGCCTGGCCCGCCAGCACGATGGCCTGTTCACCGCGAGCCTCGGCGAGCCGGCGACCGAAAGCGAGCATCCAGCGGCCCCAGCCCTCCCCGCCGGCGTAGAGCAGCGCCGAGAGGATGACGATCAGCAGGCCCTGGGCGAAGAGCAGGCCGACGGTCCCGGCCCCGCCGACGAACCAGCGGGCGATGTCGCGGATGTAAGGCTCCAGCAGCAGGGCCAGTTCGCTGAAGCCATCGCCCGCGAACTGGTTCCATGCTGCCGCGGCCCGTTCGCCCACCAGTGGCAGCCCGGCGAGCCAGGCCGGCGCCTCCCCCAGCTGCCGGGTCGTGAGCGTGGTGGCCCAGTGCGCCACATCGTCCGCGTAGCTCGCTACCGTCGCGATGGCCAGCACCAGCGGCATCACCACGACCAGCAGCATGGCCAGGGTCATGACGATGACCGCCAGGCCGCGCCGCTGCCACAGCAACGACTGCACCCGGCGCATCAGCGGCCAGGTCGCCACCACGATCATGACCGCCCAGATGAAGGCAGCGAGGAAAGGCCGCAGGATCCAGAACGAGGCCAGTGCGAGGCCACCGATGAACAGCACGCCAAGCGTGTTGCGTGCCAGGTCGGCGCGGTGCGTCTCCAAGCCCATCCTCCTTGCTGGAGCCTGCAGCCCTGGTGGATCAGCGCTCCATGATCTGCTTGACGTTGTCCTTGGTGATGGTCGCCTTGCGCCCCTCGGCATCCTCGTAGCTGTACATGCCGGTCTTCTCGTCCAGCTTCGGCTTGCCGTGGGTGGTGATCATGGTGCCGTCATTGGTGCTGATGATGTACTCCGACGAGGCACAGGCCGTTGCCAGCGCCACCGCCACCACGATGAGCAATCCCCTGATGATGCGTCGCATGTCGAAAGTCCTCCTGTCCTGGTTGCAGAAATCAGACTCGTCCGGGCGTTCCGGGAACGCCTGCCGCCCGAGGTCCCGTCGCCGGGCTGCGGCGATCAGGCCATCAGCATTACCACAATCACGCCCCAGACCGTGAGCAGAATCTGGCCCACCGCATAGGTCACCGTATAGCCGAGGGCCGGCACCTTGCTGCGCGCCTCCGCCTCGATGGCGCCCAGGGCGGCAGTCGTCGTGCGGGCACCTGCCGCGGCGCCGAGCGCAATGGGTGCCGGCATGCGGAACAGGTGGCGGGCCACCAGCACCCCGACCACCAGCGGGATGGTGGTCACGGCGATGCCTGCCAGGAACAGCGACAACCCCTGCTCCTGCAATCCGCGGATGAAGCCTGGCCCGGCGCTGATGCCGACCACGGCGATGAAGGCATTGAGCCCGATGTTGTTGAACACCCAGAGCGCCGGTGCCGGAATCCGTCCAAACGTCCGGTTGACCGAGCGCAGCCAGCCACAGACAAGACCGGCAACCAGCGCCCCTCCGCTGGTGCTGAGGGTGAGGGGCACGCCACCGACCTGCACGCTGAGGGCACCGGCCAGCGCACCGATCGTGATGCCGATGCCCATGACGACCATGTCGGTCTCCTCGGTCGCGCGGTCGATGTAGCCGATCTGCGGTGCCACGCGCTCGACGTCGGCCTTGCTGCCGACCAGCGTCATGGTATCGCCGCGGGCGAGGCGCAGGTTGGCGGTCACCGGCATGTCGACACCGGTGCGCAGCAGGCGGCGCAGGAACACGCCGCGGCCGCTCTCGGCCAGCTGCCCGGCGACCAGCTCGGCCAGCGTGCTGCCGACCAGCTCCTTGCTGGTGACGACCACGTCGAGGAGCTGGACTTCCACATCCATGAGTTCGTGATCGTCCACCTCCGGCCCGATGCGCGAACCACCCTCGACCACCACCTCGCGCCGTCCGGCAATGGCGATCACGTCACCCTTGCGCAACTCGCCCACCGTGGCGGGATCGACGAGCTGCCCGTAGCGGCGCATGCGCTGCACGAAAGTCCGCATGCCGAAGCCCGCCTCCAGCTCGGCGACGCCGCGGCCGATCCACTCGGGGTTCTCCACCCGGTAGGCGCGCATGACGAACTGCGTGTAGGCCGACATGCGGTCGTGGTTTGCGGCCAGCTGCCCACCCATTTCCGCCTCGTACTTGCGGCATTCCTCGGCGAGGTCCACGCGCAGGATGCGGGGTCCCAGCGAGGCGAGGATCCAGGCGGAACCCGCCGTGCCGAAGATGTAGGTCACCGCGTAGGCGATCGGCATCGCGTCGAGCATGGCCTGCTTCTGCCCGGGTGCGATGTCGAGCCGGCCGATGCTGTCGGCAGCCACGCCGAGCACCGCAGAAATCGTGCTGGCACCCGAAAGCAGGCCAGCCGTGCCGCCGGCGTCGTAGCCCAGCAGCCTGCCGACGACGATGGCGACGACGAGGACCACCACGCACTGCACGATGCTGAACAGCACCTGCGGCAGGCCGTCGCCCTTGAGACTGCCGAAGAACTGCGGACCAACCCCGTAGCCCACGGCGAACAGGAACATCAGGAAGAAGGTGGACTTGACGTTGCCCGAGATGCTGATCTCCAGCTGGCCAACCAGGACACCCGCCAGCAGCGTGCTGGTCACCACGCCCAGGCTGAACTTGCCGAAGCGCAGCTTGCCGAGCCAGAAGCCCAGGCCGAGGGCGAGAAAGATGGCGATCTCGGGATAGCTGCGCAGAGTCTGGACCAGCCAGTTCCACATGGTGCGGCAGCTCCCTGGCTCAGGCCTTCCTGCGTCGGCCCGGCAGGGCGCCGGTCTTCAGCAGGCGCAGTCCCCGGGCCGCGTGGTAGCCGTGGATCTCCTTGACGTCGAGCTTGCGCATGAACTCGATGGTGTCCGGGGTGATCACCTGGCCCGGCACCATGATGGGAAATCCCGGCGGGTAGGGAATGACGAAGTCGGCGGCCACCAGTTCGGGTCCCTTCTTCAGCCGCTGCTCCATGTCCTTCGAGTCGATGGGCAGGTGCTCGCAGTTCTCCATGCGGTATGCCATGAAGAACGCCTCGCGCATGTGGCCCTCGGCGGTGGCGCTCTTCGGATCCTCGCGGAACGCGCCCTGGAAGCGGCTGAAGTTCGGCAGCTCCGGCACGTCCTCCATGAGGGCCTTCACCCGTGTCGCGAATCCGCTGCGGGCAGCCTCGCCGCCCTGGCGCAGCCGGTCGTCGATCTCCCTGGCGATGTCCCCCAGCACCTTGACGAGGTGGGCGACGTCGCTGCGGGTGTTGTTGATATTGGTCTGGACGAGGATGCTGTTGCGCGAGGTCTTGTTGATCTGGATGTCGTAGCGCTCGGCCAGCAGCCCCTTGAAGGCCGTGCCATCGTAGCCGGCCGTCCCGCAAACCAGCGTGAGCCGCGTCGGGTCCAGGGCAAACTCGTCACGTGTCCAGGCATCGAGGAGGCGCGCGCGGCTGCCGCGACCGGCCTCGTAGTCCTCGATGCCCGATTCCCGGTATTGCGCCGGCACCATTTCCGCCGGCGTGAGGATACGGAAGTACCTGGAAATCAGCGGGTGGGTGTTGACCTCGCGGCGCAGGCGCAGCGCCAGGTCCGTGGCACGGATCACCAGCTCGTAGCCCTCCAGCTCCATCTGCCGGCGCGCCACGTCCAGCGAGGCGATGATCTGCAGGTTCGGCGAGGTCGAGGTATGGGTGAAGAAAGCCTCCTCGAACGCGCCCTCGATGTCGGCGAAATCCTCGTCGTGCACCAGGATCATGGAGCCCTGGCGCAGCGCGGACATGGACTTGTGCGTGGATTGCGTCCCGTAGGCGCGAACCCGGGCCTTGTCCGGGTCCGGCAGCAGGCGCATGTCGAGGAGCCGCGGGTCGGCCGGGTCGAGGTCGCCGGCCTGCGCGCGGAAGGCGGTGTACTCCTCGCGGTAGGCGGGGCTCTGCAGCCGCTCCTTCAGGGCCGCCGCGGCGTGCATGGCGGTACGCAGGCGATGGAAGGGCGAGAAGCGGGCAAAGCCGAACCAGGCTTCGTCCCAGAGGAACACCAGGTCCGGCTTGATCGCCAGGCATTCTTCCATCACCCGCAGCGGGTTGTACATGTGCCCGTCGAAGGTGCAGTTGGTGAGATCCACCAGCCGTGCCCGGTCGAGCTTGCCCTCCGCCTTGAGGTCGAGCAGCGCCTTCTTGATCGAACGCAGGGGCACCGCACCGTACATCGAGTAGGCCGTCATCGGGTAGGCCTCGAGGTACAGCGGCTGGGCGCCGGAGAGCACCATGCCGTAGTGATGCGACTTGTGGCAGTTGCGGTCGATGAGGACGATGTCGCCCGGCGCCAGCAGGGCCTGCAGCACGATCTTGTTGGAGGTCGAGGTGCCGTTGGTGACGAAATAGGCGCGGCGCGCGCCAAAGGCCCGGGCCGCCATCTCCTGGGCGCGCTTGATGTTGCCGGTGGGCTCCAGCAGGCTGTCGAGCCCGCCGGTGGTGGCCGAGGACTCCGCCAGGAACAGGTTGATGCCGTAGAAGTGGCCCATGTCGCGGATCCAGTGGGAGCGGAACACGGACTTGCCGCGGGCCACGGGCAGGGCGTGGAAGGTGCCCACCGGCTTCTGGCTGTAGCGCTTGAGGTTGTCGAAGTAAGGCGTCTCGTAACGATCGCCGACACCGTCGAGGATGGAGAGATGCAGCTCCATCAGCTCCTCCACGCCGTAGAAGATCCGCCGCAGGCATCCGGCCTCGGGACGCCCCGCCAGTGTCTCTGCACCGCGCTCGGTGAGCAGGTACAGGTCCAGCTCCGGGCGCAGCGTCTTCAGCACCCTGGCGAGCTTCAGCCCGTAATCACGCAGGTCCACGGCCGCGGCATCGAACGGCATGGCGCGGTCGAGCAGGTCACGCAGCTCGGGCCAGTCGCGCCTCGAGCGGAAGGCAAAGCCATCGCCGATGACGATTGCCTGCAGCTCCGGATTGACCAGCACCGCGACGATCGCGTCCTCGAAGGAGCCGGCCTGCACCAGCTCGTACGTGAACGGGTCGTCGACCCGCCGCAGGCGGCGGATCTCCCGGCGCATCTCCTCGTATTGCGCCGGGTCCGTGGCGCTCACGCTCAGCACTTCGAAGTAGGGTCGTCGCCTCTCGTCCGCCTCCGCCGCCGGGGGCAGGTTCAGCCGCCGGACGGGCATGTGCCCGCGCGTGATCCCGAACGTCATGGATTTCGCCAATCCCCCGGCCGGGCCGAATCACTTCGCGGCGCGCTTCCGGGAGGAATTGGGCATCCGCGACGACCAGTTGCTGGTGCTGCAGCCGACGCGGGTGGTGGCGCGCAAGGGCATCGAGCATTCCATCGAGCTGGTCGCGCCAGGGGCCGAGCTTC
>JAANMV010001638.1_pt1 | contig 24036 bp, 18 predicted proteins | sample 7279661 | NCBI WGS metagenome assembly JAANMV01 (sample SAMN14094540, study PRJNA606508) | bioreactor metagenome | isolation source: A lab-scale SPAN reactor treating ammonium-rich wastewater day 121 | place: Ireland: Galway | collected 2017-05-16
GGCATTCATGGACATTGCCTGCTCCTGGGCCGATGGCTCGGCATTGCTTGTTGGAGCACTGCTATGGCTGAATGTTCACGACAACCTGAGGTACGTAGCTAATCAGGCAAAAACACTTGAAATTCTGGCGCGTCCGGTTCATGCAGCAGGCGCAGGCACCGAGTGCAGCAGAACGGGGTGGTTGCCATTGCTGTCCACGCTCTCGATCTGCACACCAAAGCCCCACAGGCGGGCCACATGGCGCAACACTTCCAGGGTGTCCTCCGCCAGGGGGCGGCCCTGGTAGGGGGTGTGGCGCAGCATGAGGCTGCGGTCCCCGCGCAGGTTCACACTCCAGACCTGGATGTTGGGCTCGCGCGTGCCCAGATCGTACTGCTGTGACAGCACCTGGCGCAGGGTGCGGTAGCCGTTCTCATCGTGGATCTCGCTGACCAGCAGCTCGCTCTGGCGGGCATCGTCGTGAAGGGCGAACAGGCGCATCTCGCGCATCAGGTGCGGGCTCAGAAACTGGCCGATGAAGCTCTCGTCCTTGAAGTTGCGCATCGCATGGTCCAGCGCGGGCAGCCACGGTGTGCCCGCGATGTCGGGAAACCAGCGCCGGTCTTCCTCGGTGGGGTCCTGGCAGATACGCTGGATGTCGCGGTACATCGCAAACCCCAGCGCATAGGGGTTGATGCCGCTGTAGGCGCGGTGCCCCACGGGGGGCTGAAAGATGACATTGGTGTGTGATCCCAGCCACTCGATCATCACGCCATCGGTCAGATAGCCCTCGTCGTACAAGGTGTTGAGCAGGGTGTAATGCCAGAAGGTGGCCCAGCCCTCGTTCATGACCTGGCTCTGGCGCTGCGGGTAGAAATACTGGGCAATCTTGCGCACGATGCGCACGATCTCGCGCTGCCAGGGCGCCAGCAGCGGGGCATGTTTTTCGATGAAATACAGGATGTTTTCCTGCGGCTCGGTCGGAAAACGGCCGTGCTCCTGCGCCACGCCCTCCTTGCCGGGGCGCGTGGGCAGGGTGCGCCACAACTCGTTCACCTGCTGCTGGGCATAGTGCTCGCGCTGCTCGCGCTCCAGCCGCTCGCGCGCGAGGGTGCGCTTGGCGGGGCGGCGGTAGCGGTCCACGCCAAAGTTGGCCAGCGCGTGGCAGGAGTCCAGCAGCTTCTCCACCTCATCCGTGCCGTAGCGCTCCTCGCACTGGGCGACATAGTCCTTGGCATACACCAGGTAGTCGATGATGCTGGACGCATCCGTCCACATGCGAAACAGGTAGTTGCCCTTGAAAAAGCTGTTGTGCCCGTAAGCGGCATGGGCAATCACCAGCGCCTGCATGGCCGTGGTGTTCTCCTCCATCAGGTAGCTGATGCAGGGGTTGGAGTTGATGACGATCTCGTAGGCCAGCCCCATGTGCCCGCGCCGGTAGCGCCGCTCGGTGGCCAGAAACTCCTTGCCGTAGCTCCAGTGGCGGTAGTTCACCGGCATGCCCACGCTGGAGTAGGCGTCCATCATCTGCTCTGCAGTGATGATCTCCAGCTGGTTGGGATAGGTGTCCAGGCCGAAGCGCTCGGCCGTGGCGGCGATAGCGGCGTGGTAGCGCTCGATCAAGGCGAATGTCCAGTCGCTCGGGTCGGGCAGCGGCTGCGCCGGGCGTTCACCCGCGGGCAGCGGAGCGTTCGGCACGCTGCGGTGGCGGCGCTCACCCACGGCCGCAGCCTTCCACGGGTTGTCGCCCGAGCGCCGCTCGAGCACGGGGTAGTGCACCCTGCTCATCCCGGTACCCCCTCTTTCTTGAAGAGGTCGCGGAACACGGGGTATATCTCGCCCGGCTCGGAAACCTTGCGCATGGCAAAGTGCGGGCACAGCGGCAGCAACTGGCTGTATTCATCCCACAGGTTCTGCTCTTCCTCGGCCACCTGCACATAGGCGAAATAGCGCACCAGCGGCAGGATTTTCTCCACCAGCAGCTGGCGGCAGTTACCGCTGTCATTGGTGAAGTTGTCGCCATCACTGGCCTGGGCCACGTAGATGTTCCAGTCGCCTTGCGGGTAGCGCGCGTGGATGATCTGGTCGAGCAGCACCAGGGCGCTGCTCACCACCGTGCCCCCGCTCTCCGTCGAGTGGAAAAACTGCTCCTCGCTCACCTCGGCCGCCTGCGTGTGGTGGCGGATGAACACGATGTCGATCTTCTCGTAGTGCCGCGTCAGGAACAGATAGAGCAGGATGAAAAAGCGCTTGGCCAGGTCTTTCCGCGCCTGGTCCATCGAGCCCGAGACGTCCATCACGCAGAACATCACCGCTTGGCTGCTGGGCACGGCAACCTGCGTGCGGGCGCGAAAACGCAGGTCGATGGGATCGAGGTAGGGAATGCGGCCGATGCGCTCGCGCAACCGCGTGATGCGGCGCTGCAGTTCGGCCACCACCTCGCTGGTGCCGTCGTCCTGCGCCAGCAGGGCATCGAGCTGTGCCTCCAGCGCCAGAAGCTCGCGCAACGGGGCTTTCCCCAGGGCGATGCGCCGCCCCAGCGCGCCGCGCATGGTGCGCACCACGGCCAGATTGTTGGGGGTACCGTCCTGGCTGTAGCCGGCGCGGCGCAACTTCCATCGCGGGTTCTCGCCGATGTGCGTGCGCATCAGATTGGGCAGTGCCAGATCCTCGAAGAAGATCTGCATGAACTCTTCCTTGGTCAGCGTGAAGGTGAAGTCGTCCTCGCCTTCACCACTGTCGCTGGCTTGCGAACCGCGCCCGCCCGCCCCGCCCTGGGGCCGCTCGATGCGGTCGCCGCGCACATGCTCGGTGTTGCCGGGATGCACCACATCGCGAATGCCGCCCTGGCCATGGTGGAACACCGGCTCGCGGATGTCCTTGCGGGGAATGGTGATGCTCTCGGCCTGCTCGATGTTGCGAATGTCGCGCTGCGAAACCGCGCGGCGCACCGCGTCGGCAATCTGCTCCTTGTAGCGACGAACAAAGCGCTCGCGGTTACCCACCGACTTGTTCTTGCCGGCGAGCCTGCGGTCGATGATTTGCAATGCCATCGTCAGCCCTCCGGTGGCCAAGCCCCCTGCCCATGACATGGGCGCGTCCCAGGCCAGGGCTCCCGCGCAAGGGCCGCCCCGCCGCGCCGGGAGCGTCCCCCTGCCCGCAGCGCGCAGCGCTGCGAGAGCGGGGGGAAGCCGCGCAGCGGCTCAGGGGGGTGTTCCATATCTAGCTGCTCTTGCGAACGCGCAGGTACCACTCGCACAACAACCGCACCTGCCGGGACGTGTAGCCCTTGTCCACCATGCGGGTGACGAAGTCTTCGTGCTTGCGTGCATCTTCCGCGCTGGCCTTGGCGTTGAAGCTGACGACAGGCAGCAGTTCCTCGGTGTTCGAGAACATCTTTTTCTCGATCACCAGGCGCAGCTTCTCGTAGCTGGTCCAGCTCGGGTTCTTGCCCTGGTTGTTGGCACGCGCGCGCAGCACGAAGTTGACGATTTCGTTGCGGAAGTCCTTGGGGTTGGCGATGCCCGCCGGCTTCTCGATCTTTTCCAGCTCGGCGTTGAGCGCGCCCCGGTCGAACACCTCGCCGGTGTCGGTGTCGCGGTACTCGTTGTCCTGGATCCAGTAGTCGGCGTAGGTGACATAACGGTCGAAGATGTTCTGCCCGTACTCGCTGTAGCTCTCCAGGTAGGCAGTCTGGATCTCCTTGCCGATGAACTCGGCGTAGCGCGGCGAGAGGTATTCCTTGATGTAGCTGGTGTACTTGGTCTCCAGCTCGGCGGGAAACTGCTCGCGCTCAATCTGCTGCTCCAGCACATACATCAGGTGCACCGGGTTGGCGGCCACCTCGGCGCTGTCGAAGTTGAACACCTTGGACAGAATCTTGAACGCAAACCGGGTGGAGACGCCGTTCATGCCCTCGTCCACCCCGGCGTAATCTCGGTACTCCTGGTAGCTTTTGGCGCGCGGGTCGGTGTCTTTCAGGCTCTCGCCGTCGTACACCAGCATCTTGCTGAAAATGCTGGAGTTCTCGGGTTCCTTCAAACGCGTGAGGATGGAGAACTGGGCCATCATTTTCAGGGTGCCGGGGGCACACTTGGCGGCGCCCAGCGACGACTCGCGAATCAGCTTCTCGTAAATGCGGGTTTCTTCGCTGACACGCAGGCAGTACGGCACCTTGACAATGTAGATGCGGTCCAGGAAGGCCTCGTTGTTCTTGTTGTTGCGAAACGCCTTCCACTCGCTCTCGTTGCTGTGCGCCAGCACCACGCCATCGAACGGAATGGCGCCAAAACCCTCGGTGCCCTTGTAGTTGCCCTCCTGCGTGGCGGTGAGCAGCGGGTGCAGCACCTTGATGGGCGCCTTGAACATCTCCACGAATTCCAGCAGGCCCTGGTTGGCCAGGCACAGGCCGCCGGAGTAGCTGTAGGCGTCGGTGTCGTCCTGGGCAAAGCTCTCAAGCTTGCGGATGTCCACCTTGCCCACCAGGCTGGAGATGTCCTGGTTGTTCTCGTCACCCGGTTCGGTCTTGGCAATGCCCACCTGCTTGAGGATGCTGGGGTAACGCTTGACCACCTTGAACTGGCGGATGTCGCCGCCATACTCCTCCAGACGCTTGACGGCCCAGGGCGAAAGCACGCGCTGCAGGTAGCGCCGGGGAATGCCGAACTGCTCTTCCAGCACCGGCCCGTCTTCCACCGCGTCGAACAGGCCCAGCGGCGATTCGTTCACCGGTGACCCTTTGAGTGCATAAAACGGCACCTTCTGCATCAGATACTTCAGCCGCTCGGCGATCGAACTCTTGCCCCCGCCCACGGGACCCAGCAGATACAGGATCTGCTTGCGCTCCTCCAGCCCCTGCGCGGCATGGCGGAAGAAACTCACCACCTGCTCGATCGAGTCCTCCATGCCGTAAAACTCGGCAAAGGTGGGGTAGTGCTTGATGACCTTGTTGGCAAATAGCCGCGAAAGGCGCGGGTCGTTGCGCGTATCGACCATCTCGGGCTCGCCAATGGCCGCCAGCATGCGCTGAGCGGCCGTGGCATAGGCCATGGGATCGCGTTTGCATTCGGCGAGGTACTCGTCGATCGACATTTCCTCTTCACGCGAACGGGCATAACGCGCGGCGAAATTGCTGATGGCATCCATACGACCTCCTGTGGCGGCACGCCTTGGCGGACTCAGGCAGTACCACGGTGTTGCATTCGGAATCGCGATCGGTACGGCCCTTTGTAGCACCTCGGCCCGCCCTTGAACAGGGTGTTTTCGAACGCATCGGTGCTTTTTTCGCGGCCCGTACACACAGGGATAGAGCGTGGCACACTGCGCAAAGTTCATGTGCGCGGGCAAGTCGTTGCGGAACGCACCGCCCCTGCGGCCTGCCCAGCGGCCCCATGCATCGCACACAGCTGCAGCACCCATCAAACGGGCGCTGAAAGCTATATTTTCAGTAGCGCAACAGATGCAGTGCCCTCAGGCGTGCGTTCCGGCAGGGGCTTCGCCCCCGGGAGCGAAGCGCTCCAGCACATGGCGCGTCATGCCTTTGGCCAGCTCTTCCTCGCCGTAGAAGACCGTGCCCACGCCATCCATGCGCAGCATGTCTGACTCGTTCTCGCTGTGCGTGCGAAGTACGATTTCAATGCCAGGGTTCAGCGTGCGTGCAGTCTCCACCATCTGACGCACGTTCAGCGGGTCGGGCGTGGCCACCACCAGCATGGCCGCGTCGGCAATGTGCGCCTGGATCAGCACGGCGGGTTCGGCCGCATTGCCGGACACGGCGGCCACGCCCTGTTTGCGCAGATCTTCGACCAGTTCGCGGTTCTGCTCCGCCACCACATAGGGAATGCCACCTTCATCAAGCGAACGGGCGATGCGGCGCCCCACCCGCCCATAGCCCACCAGCACCACCTGCCCCTGGAGGTATTTGCGTTCGGTGCTCATGGGCAGCTCGGCGTAAGGGTCGTCCCGCTGCTCCAGGCGGCGGGCCAGATCGGAGCGCACCAGAATCCAGCGGCGCACCGGCTCCACCGCAGCAAACAAAAATGGATTGAGGGCGATCGAGATCAGCGCCCCGGCAAGCACCAGGCTCATGCCTTCCTTGGGCAGCAGCCCCAGTGACAGGCCCAGCCCCGCGAGGATGAACGAGAACTCCCCAATCTGCGCAAGGCTTGCCGCCACCGTGAGGGCGGTATTGAGCGGGTAGCGAAAGGCCAGCACCAGGCCCAGCGCCGCGATGGATTTGCCGACAATGATGATGGCCACCACGCCGAGCACATGGGCAGGCTCGTCCAGCAGGATCTGCGGCTCGAACAGCATGCCCACCGAGACGAAAAACAGCACCGAAAACGCATCCCGCAGTGGCAGCGATTCCTGCGCCGCCCGGTGGCTGAACTCGGACTCGCGCATCACCATGCCGGCAAAAAAGGCGCCCAGGGCAAACGACACGCTGAACAATGCGGCCGCCCCATAGGCAATACCGATGGCGCAGGCCACCACCGAGAGCGTGAACAGTTCCCGCGAACCCGTCTTGGCCACCTGCCACAGCAGCCAGGGCAAGGCCCGGCGCCCGAAGATGAGCATGAGCGCAATGAAGGCCGATACCTGCAGCAGGGTCTGTCCGATGGTCTTCCACAGCGGGCTGGCGTCGGCCGCGTGGCTCGCCACCGGGCCGCCGAGCACCCCGGCCAGCGGGGGCAGCAGCACCAGCACCAGCACGGTGGCCAGGTCCTCGACCACCAGCCAGCCCACGGCGATGCGGCCATTCATGCTGTCGAGCACGCCACGCGATTCCAGTCCCTTGAGCAAAACCACGGTGCTGGCACACGACAGCGAGAGCCCGAAAACCAGACCCGCCCCCAGGGACCAGCCCCACCACGACGCCAGCCCCATGCCCAGCACGGTGGCCAGGCCCATCTGCACCACCGCACCGGGGATGGCAATGCGCTTGACCGCCATGAGGTCGCTGAGCGAGAAATGCAGGCCCACGCCGAACATCAGCAGCATCACGCCGATCTCGGACAACTGCGCCGCCATGTGCACGTCGGCCACAAAACCCGGCGTGGCCGGCCCGATGATGATGCCCGCAACCAGATAACCCACCAGGGCCGGGACTTTGATGCGCTCTGCAAGGAAGCCCAGCACCAGGGCGATGCCGAAGCCCGCCGCAAGTGTTGTGATCAGGGGAATGTTGTGTTCCATGGGCTTCCAGGGGTGAGGCCGGGCCAAAGCCCGGGATAACCGATTCAGCCCCCCCTGAGGGGGTAGCCAGGAAATCCCCTGGTGCACCAGCGGACAAGGAATATTTTGGCAGACCATGCCGCTTGGAGTAGCATGATTTTTGCGGCCATCGAAACCGAATTCCGCCAGCGGCCACGCCGCCGAAAAAGCCCTCAGCGGGGCTTCTTTTTCGGCCCGGGCCGTGCGTTGCCGGTCACCCGGGGTGGCAGGCCGGTGTGCTGGGACAGTATCTGTCCGGGCTTGGGCCCCGCCGCCTTGGGGGGCACCTTTTCGGTCACCATCGACGGAATGGTGAGGAATTTCTCATTCTTGCGCGCACCACAACCGCCCGTATTCATCGGCTGGAAAGTCGGAATCAGGTGGTGCTTGCCGTTGCCGATGAGGTCGGCGCGGCCCATGCTCTTGAGCGCCTCGCGCAGCAGCGGCCAGTTGGCCGGGTCGTGGTAGCGCAGAAAGGCCTTGTGCAGGCGTCGGCGCTTCTCGCCGCGCACCACGTCCACCTTCTCGCCGCGTTCGTCGCGGTGCACGCCCTTGAGGGTGTTGATGCCCGTGTGGTACATGGCCGTGGCCGTGGCCATGGTGCTGGGGTAGAAGGTCTGCACCTGGTCGGCGCGAAAGCCGTTCTTCTTCAGCCAGATGGCGAGGTTCATCATGTCCTCGTCGCTGGTGCCGGGATGGGCGGCGATGAAGTAAGGAATAAGGAACTGCTTCTTGCCCGCCTCGGCGGTGAACTTGTCGAACAGCTGCTTGAACTTGTCGTAGTTGCCGATGCCCGGCTTCATCATCTTGGTGAGCGGGCCCGATTCGGTGTGCTCGGGCGCGATCTTCAGGTAGCCGCCCACATGGTGCTGCACCAGCTCCTTGACGTATTCGGGCGACTGGATGGCCAGGTCGTAGCGCAGACCCGAGCCGATAAGGATCTTCTTCACGCCCTTGATCTCGCGGCCGCGCCGGTAGATCTTGATGAGCGGGTCGTGGTTGGTGGTGAGGTTCTGGCAGATGCCAGGGTAGACGCAACTGGGCTTGCGGCAGGCGGCCTCGATCTCGGGCGTGCGGCAGCCCAGGCGGTACATGTTGGCCGTGGGGCCGCCCAGGTCGGAAATGGTGCCGGTGAAGCCCTGCACCTTGTCGCGCACGTCCTCGATCTCGCGGATGATGGACTCTTCCGAGCGGCTCTGGATGATGCGCCCCTCATGCTCGGTGATCGAGCAGAAGGTGCAGCCGCCAAAGCAGCCGCGCATGATGTTGATGGAGAAGCGGATCATCTCCCAGGCCGGAATCTTGGTCGCGCCGTCGTGGCGGCCCTTTTCATCCTGGTAGCGCGGGTGCGGGCTGCGCGCGTACGGCAGGTCGAAGACGTAATCCATCTCGGCCGTGGTCAAAGGGATGGGTGGGGGGTTCAGCCACACGTCGCGCGCGGTGGTGCCCTCGCCGTGCGCCTGCACCAGGGCACGGGCGTTGCCGGGGTTGGTTTCCAGGTGCATCACGCGGTTGGCGTGGGCATAGAGCACCGCGTCGCTGCGCACCTGCTCGTAGCTGGGCAGGCGGATTACGGTACGGTCCTGCGGCGGCAGCTTGCGCTTGGCCGCCAAGCTGGGGTTGGGCACGAAGTTGAGCTTGTGCGTGTTGCCGTCTACTTTTTTAGAGTCATTTTGGCCTCCAGCGCTTACTGGATCTGCGCCATCAGCTATCGAAACCGTAGTATTCGGGGCGCTGCAACTGGCACCCTGGGCGGCGGCCTGCTCGCTCGTCGTCTGGTAGGGGTTGATGTGGTCTTCCACACGGCCGGGCTGGTCCACGCTGGTGGAGTCGATCTCGAACCAGCCCTCGGGCGTGCTACGGCGCACGAAGGCGGTGCCGCGCACGTCGGTGATACTCAGCACCGGCTCGCGCGCGGCCAGGCGGTGGGCGATCTCGACGATGGCACGGTCGGCGTTGCCGTAAAGCAGCAGGTCACACTTGGCGTCGACCACGATGGAGCGGCGCACCTTGTCGCTCCAGTAGTCGTAGTGGGCGATGCGGCGCAGCGAACCTTCGATACCGCCGAGCACGATGGGCACGTCCTTGTAGGCCTCGCGGCAGCGCTGGCTGTAGACCACGGCGGCCCGGTCGGGGCGGCGGTTGCCCTCGGCGCCGGGGGTGTAGGCGTCGTCGCTGCGGATCTTGCGATCGGCCGTGTAGCGGTTGATCATGGAGTCCATGTTCCCCGCCGTCACGGCCCAGAACAGGTTGGGCTTGCCCAGCGCCTTGAAGGGCTCGGCGCTTTGCCAGTCGGGCTGGGCGATGATGCCGACGCGAAAGCCCTGGGCTTCGAGCAGGCGGCCGATCACCGCCATGCCGAAACTCGGGTGGTCCACATAGGCGTCGCCTGTCACCAGCACGATGTCGCAGCTGTCCCAGCCCAGCTGCTCCATCTCTGCGCGACTCATCGGCAGGAACGGGGCCGTGCCGAAGCGCTTGGCCCAGAAGGGGCGGTAGCTGGTCAACGGCTTGGCAGCGCGCGGAAACAGGGAGACGTCAACGTAGGCGGTCATGGGGAGGGGCAGCCTTGCGGAAACGACGGCGGCCATGTGGGGTAACCCTTGATTTTACGGCGCACCTCCGAAATGCGCACATGTCACCGCTTGCACCCACGCCGAGCAGGTGTTGGCCGCACCGGCATCCTTCAAAGATGCGGGTGCCCTACCTGTACCCATCTGGGTCGGCTGCTATGCTGGAATCGCTCCATTCTTGCCCGCCCGAACCGCCATGAAACGCATCTCCCAGTATTTCTTCCGTGGTCTCATCGCCTTTCTGCCCGTGGCCCTCACGGTCTATGTGCTGATTCTCTTCGTCACCTGGACCGAGCGCTCCGCCATGGCGCTGATTCGCCCCATCACCGGTGATTTCTACCTGCCCGGCCTGGGCATTGCGCTTGGCGCGCTGCTGATCGTGGCGCTCGGTGTGCTGATCTCGCTGCCGATTGCCTCACGACTGCTGTCGTGGGTGGAACTGCCCTTCACCAATCTGCCGGTGGTGAAAAGCATTTACTCGTCGCTGAAGAACTTTGCCGACTATTTCGCGCCGCACGAGCAGGATGCGCAACAGGTGGTGCTGCTCAAGATGCCGGGCAACGAGCTGGGCATCATCGGCCTGGTCACACGCCAGAGCATGAAAGGACTACCTCGAGGCATCGGCGATCTGGAAGACCAGGTGGCCGTCTACCTGCCTATGGGGTACATGATCGGTGGCTACACCGTGTTTGTGCCGCGCAACTGGACAGTGCCGGTGGACATGACGGTCGAAGAAGCCATGCGCATGGCGTTGATTGCCTTCATGGCCTCTGGCAAGACACCCAAGCCCTGAGAAGGTGCGAACATTCGCAGCCTGCCCTGCAACGACACCCGCCGCAAGGCGCTCACCACTCCCCCAGTTCGCGCACCCGCTGTGCCAGGTCGGGCTCGTCCATCTCGGACTCGAGCACCGGGGCCGCCATGGCGTCGATCACGCCCGGCGCAGCCACGGCAGGGTTGCCCGGCGGTGTGCGCGCAATGAACCGGCCAAAGACATGGCTGGCCAGGGACTGCTGTAGGGGCGAGGCGAGGTGGGTTGCGAACATGGCATTTCCTTCCGTGGGGCGTGCGTTCAAGCGTAGGGGACCGGGCTGACGTCCAGTGTAGGAAAGCAACGCATACAGGCGTGTGACAGAACGCACATCCCGCCGCATCCAGGCGCTCTGCGGGCGCACGATGCGCCCGCATCCGTGACGGAAATCACAGCTTGCACGCCGCACCCGCCCTTACGGGCCGCGTGATCAGCCCGACGCCCGCGTCTGCGCCCGGTACTGCCCCGGCCCCTGGCCCTGCCACTGCTTGAAGGCATGGTGGAAGGCCGTGGGCTCCTGATAACCCAGCAGGTAGCCCACTTCGGCAATCGGCATGGCCGACGTGGCCAGGTAATGGCAGGCCAGCTCGTGCCGTGTGGCGTCGAGCAGCGCCTGGTAGGCCACGCCAGCGTCCAACAGGCGGCGCTGCAGGGTGCGCGTGGACAGGTGCAGATCACGCGCCACATCGGCCAGCTTCACGGCGCCCTGCCCCAGCCGGTTGGAAATGCTCTGGCGCACCAGGGCCACGATGCCGCCCTCGCGCGGGTGGCGCGCCTGCAACAGCTCGTCGGCATGGCGCTGCAACAGCGGCAGCAGCGCCTTGTTGGCCTGGGGAATCGGCCAACCCAGCAGCGCTGCCGGGAACACGGCGCGGTGCGCGGCGCAGCCCCAGCGCACGCGCGCCCCGCTGGCCTGGGCAATCGCCTGTGCAGTGGCTTCGTCGCGGTGGTGGGCAAACTCCAACTCAAACCCTGCGATCGGCTGGCCCACCAGCCACTGCGCGCAGGTCTGGATGCCCGCAAACACCGACTCGGCCAGCGCATCGGCCACCGGGTGGTCCGCCCAGCCGTTGCGCCAGGCGTATTCGACCGTGTCACCCTGATGTGTGAAGGACGAGCGCCCCAGGTCATGCACCAGCGACTCGAAGCGCAGCACCTGGGCCAGCGCCTCGCCCAGCGTGGGGCAGGCCAGCAACAGGATGCCGTTGACGCCATAGGTGGTGGGCTTGACACTCTGCCCCAGGCGCCAGCCAAAGCCCGGCCCGGCGTGCGCCAGCGCCTGCTGCAGCAGCGCCAGATAGTCGGCCACGGGCATGTCTTCCTCGCCCGGGGCCTCGCAACCCAGCGTGTGCGGCACGCCCTCGGCGCGCGCGGCGTCCCACAGCGTGCGCGCGTATGGCGCCACGACACGGGGCGGCGGCGCTTTTGGCGTGATCGAACAATCAGTTGGCGGCATTGCGGAATGGCAAACAGGCGGCGCGCGCCTACAGTGGCGCGATAACTAGGGAGTATGCATTCATGCGGCGATGGAACGGCTGGGGCGACGATGCCACCTCGATGAACCTGGGCGACGGCGCCCGCGCCATGCTGGCGGCACGGCTCGGGCCGGGCCGACCCGGGCAGGACGCCCGGCGTGAAGACCTGCTGGCAGGCATTGCGGCCTCGCGCCTGCCCGAGCACCCGCTGATCCAGCGCGATGCCTCGACGCGCCTGACCATGGCGCTGGGTGAGAGCTACGCCGACTGGATCAAGAAGCGCTTCGGCGCGCTGCCCCCAGTGCCCGATGGCGTGGCCTTTCCCGAATCAGGCGAACAGGTGCGCCAGCTGCTGGACCTGGCGCACGCGAACCGCTGGGTGGTGATCCCGTTCGCGGGCGGCACCAGCGTGGCGGGGCACCTCGACTGCCCGCTGGGCGAACGGCCCATTCTCTCGGTCAACCTCACGCGCATGAACCGCCTGCTGCACCTGGACCCGACCAGCCAGCTCGCCACGTTCGGCGCAGGCACGCCGGGGCCGCAGGTCGAAGCGCAACTGCGCGCCCAGGGCTTCACGCTGGGGCACTTTCCGCAGTCGTTTGAATATTCCACCGTGGGCGGCTGGGTGGTGACGCGGTCGAGCGGCCAGCAGTCGCTGCGGTATGGGCGCATTGAGCAGCTCTTCGCGGGCGGCCGCATGGAAACACCCGTGGGCACGCTGGTGCTACCCACCCTGCCCGCCTCCAGCGCCGGGCCGGACCTGCGCGAACTGGTGCTGGGCTCGGAGGGGCGCTTTGGCATCCTGACCGAGGCCACGGTGCGCGTCTCGCCCCTGCCCGGGCACGAGAGCTTCCACGCCCTCTTTCTGCCCGACTGGGACAGCGCCGAGGCCGCCGTGCGCGCGCTGGTGCAACGCCGGTTGCCGCTGTCGATGCTGCGCCTGTCCAACGGCATCGAGACCGAAACCAACCTCTCGCTGGCCGGACACGAGCGCCTCATCGGCCTGATGGAGCGCTACCTTGCCTGGCGCGGTTGCGGCACTGGTAAATGCCTTTTGATGCTGGGCGTGACCGCCGACCCGGCCACCGCGCGCCACGCGCTGCGCGAGGCCCGGCGCACACTGGGCCAACATGGCGCGGTCTACATCGGCCCGGCCATGGGCAGCAAGTGGGCTACCAACCGCTTCAAAGGCCCCTACCTGCGCAATACCCTGTGGGAGCTGGGCTACAGCGTGGACACCATCGAAACCGCGGTGGACTGGCCCCAGGTCAAGCCCCTGATGCACGCCATGGAGCAGGCCGCGCGCGACGTGTTCGCCAGCTTCGGCGAGCCGGTGCATGCCTTCACCCACCTCTCGCACGTGTACCCGCAGGGCAGCAGCATCTACGCGCAATACGTCTGGCCCACCGCGCCGGGTGGCTTTGCTGCCAACTTCGAGCGCTGGCAGAAGCTGAAACGCGCCGTGGCTGCGCAGATTGCCGCGCACGGCGGCACCGTGAGCCACCAGCACGGCGTGGGGCGCGACCATGCCGCGCACCTGGTCGATGAGAAAGGCCCGGTGGGCATGGCCACATTGGCCGGGCTGTGCCGCCATTTCGACCCGCACGGGATCATGAACCCCGGAAAACTCCTGCAGGACGGTGGCCCATGGGCGGACTGATGCCTTCTCGTGCCGAGGCGGTGAAGCAGCTCGAAGCGCAGGAGTGGGATTTGGTCGTCATCGGCGGCGGCATCAGCGGTGCGGGCGTGGCGCAGCAGGCCGCGCGAGCGGGCTGGAGCGTGCTGCTGGTGGAGCAGCGCGACTTTGCCTGGGGCACGTCCAGCCGTTCATCCAAACTGGTGCACGGCGGGCTGCGCTACCTGAAGGAAGGCGACCTGAAGACCACCCTGCACTCGGTGCGTGAGCGCAATCGCCTGCTGCGGGAAGCCCCGGGCCTGGTCGAGCCGCAGAGCTTTCTGTTCGCCGACTGCCCCGGCCGCAAACCCGGGCGCTGGCTGATGCAGACCGGGCTGGTGGTGTACGACCTCATGGCCGGACAGCGGGGCCATTTCCACGCCAACCTCGCCGCCACACAAATGATTGCGCCCGGCCTGGCGCCGCCAGGTCTGCGCGGCGCGCTGGTGTTCCAGGACGCCAAGACCGACGACGCCCGGCTGGTGCTGCGCGTGCTGCAGGAGGCGCGGCGGCTGGGCGCCACCACGCTCAACTACGTGGCGGCCAGCGGTCTGCGGCTGGAGCACGGACGCACCACCGGCCTGGATTTGCAGGACACCCTGGACGGGAAAACCTATGGCGTGCGTGCCCGCTGCGTGGTCAACGCCACCGGCGCCTGGGCCGACCGGCTGCGCGCCGGCGTGGGCAGCAAGCCCCTGCTGCGCCCGCTGCGCGGCAGCCACCTGCTTGTGCCGTTCTGGCGCCTGCCCGTGGCGCAGAGCATCAGCCTCATGCACCCGCGCGACGGGCGTCCGGTCTTCCTCTACCCCTGGGAAGGCGCCACGCTGATCGGCACCACCGACCTCGACCATCGCGAACCGCTCGACACCGAGGCCAGCATCACCCCGGCCGAGGTAGACTATCTGGTGGACGCCGTGAACGACCAGTTCCCCGGAGCCCGCCTCACGCCAGCCGACGTCACCGCCTGCTACGCCGGTGTGCGCCCGGTGCTCGACGACGGCCAAAAGGACGCCTCGAAGGCCACGCGCGACCATGTGGTGCGCGACGAATCGGGCCTCATCACGCTGACCGGCGGCAAGCTCACCACCTTTCGCCTCATGGCGCAGGACGCGCTGGCCCTGGCGGCGCCGCATGTGGGCAAGCCGTTCGAGCGCAACGATGCGCCCCTGTTCACCCCCGCCAGCCTGTTGAACCCGCGCTGGAGCCCGGCTGTGCGCCAGCGCCTGCAGGCGCGCTACGGCAGCCTGGCCGCGCCCCTGTGCGCCGGTGCGCAGGACGAAGACCTGGAATGCATTGCCGGCACGCAAACGCTGTGGATTGAGCTGGCACTGGCCGCCCGCCACGAGGCCGTGGAGCACCTCGACGACCTGCTGCTGCGCCGCACGCGGCTGGGCATCCTGCTGGCGCACGGCGCACTGGAACACCTGCCGCGCATCCGCGCGCTCTGCGCACCGTACCTGGGCTGGAGCGATGCGCGCTGGCAAGAGGAAACCGCCCGCTACCGCGCCCTCATCGCAGCGCACTACCAGTTGCCCGGCGCCACGCTGCCAGAGTTTGAATAAAAACAGCCTCAAACGCTGACCCATCAAGCGCTAACAGCTATGACAATAAGAGCAATGGAGACCCCATGAAAAAGCCCTACCTGCTCGCCATCGACAACGGCACGCAGAGCGTGCGCGCCCTGCTGTTCGACCTGCACGGCAACCTGGTGGACAAGGCGCAGGTGCCCATCACCACCTACCGCTCGCCCGAACCGGGCTGGATGGAGAACGACCCCGACGCCTTCTGGCAGACCCTGTGCCAGGCCTGCGAGCGCCTGTGGGCCAGCACCTCCATCCCGAAGGAATCCATCGCCGGGGTCGTGGTCACCACGCAGCGCGGCACCACCGTCTCGCTCGGTGCCGATGGGCAGCCGCTGCGCCCCTCGATGATCTGGCTCGACCAACGCCGCGCCGAGCACGCCCCGCGCCTGCCCTGGTGGTGGGAGGCGGCGTTCGCCGCCATCGGCATGCGCGATACCATGCGCCACTTCCAGCGCGAGGCCGAGGCCAACTGGATTGCCCAGCACCAGCCCGAACTCTGGGCGCGCACCGACAAGTTCCTGCTGCTCTCGGGCTACCTGCACCACCGGCTCACGGGGCGCTTTGTCGATTCGGTGGCCTCGCAGGTCGGCTATGTGCCGTTCGACTACAAAAAGGGCCGCTGGGCGTCACCGCACGACTGGAAATGGCACGCCCTGCCCATCCGCCCCGGCATGCTGCCCGAGCTGGTGCCGCCAGGCACGGTGATCGGCAAGGTCTCCGAACAGGCCGCGCGGCAGACGGGCATCCCCGCGGGCTTGAGCGTGGTGGCCGGCGCGGCCGACAAGGCCTGCGAAGTCATCGGCGCGGGCTGCCTCACGCCCGAGATCGCCTGCCTGTCCTACGGCACGGCCGCCACCATCAACACCACCACGCCGCGCTACCTGGAGGCCACGCCCTTCATTCCGCCCTACCAGGCGGCCGTGCCGGGGCACTACAACACCGAGGTGCAGATCACGCGCGGCTTCTGGATGGTGAGCTGGTTCAAGGAGCAGTTCGGCCAGCACGAGCAATTGCTGGCACTGGAACGCGGCGTGCCGCCCGAAAGCCTGTTCGATGCACTGGTCAACGCCGTACCGCCCGGCGCGCAGGGCCTGATGCTGCAGCCCTTCTGGAACCCCGGCATCAAGGTGCCCGGCCCCGAGGCCAAGGGCGCCGTGATCGGCTTTGGCGACGTGCACACCCGCGCCCACCTGTACCGCGCCATCCTCGAAGGGCTGGCCTACGCGCTGCGCGAAGCCAAGGAGCGCATCGAGAAACGTGGCGGAACAGCCATTGAGCGCGTGCGCGTCTCGGGCGGCGGCTCGCAGAGCGACGCGGCCATGCAGATCACCGCCAACATCTTCAACCTGCCCTGCGAACGCCCGCACCTCTACGAGACCAGCGGCCTGGGCGCCGCCATCCTGGCCAGCGTGGGCCTGGGGCTCCATCCCGACTTCGCCACTGCGGTGCGCGAAATGACACGCATCGGCCAGGTGTTCCAGCCCGAGCCCGAGCACGCCCGCACCTACGAGCAGCTCTACCGGCGCGTCTATTGCCGCATGTACGAAAGGCTACAGCCCCTGTACCGCGACATCCGCGCCATCACCGGCTACCCTTCACAGGATTGAACTGCGAGACACTTCCGCCATGCAACGCCTGATCGTCACCGCCCTGCTCGCCGTCTGCGCCACCAGCCCCGCGTGGGCCTGGAGCAACCACGCCCTGGCCAACTACCGCGCCTTCGAGGTCATGCCCGAAGTGGCGCAAGCCCCCGCCGTGCCGGCCGAGCCGCTCGAAGCCTTCCTGGCCGCACAGGCCCAGCCCATAGCCCAACTGCTGGCGGACCAGGACGCTTGGGCCCAGAAACACATCGCGCACTACCCACCCCTGCCCGCGCCGCTGCGCTTTGATGCCACCGTGGCGCAACAAGGCCCCGAGGCGCTGCGCCGGGCGTTTCTGACGGCGCTGCGCGTCTCGCCCCAAAGCCGCTTCGCGCTCTACGTGCAGCCCGACCCTTGGGCGCCAGCACCGCAGGCTGAAAGCATGGCACACGAGCTCGTCAGCGCCCTGCCCGCCCGCGACAAGGACGGCGGCGGCCACACCTTCGTGCGCCTGCGTGCGGGCGACAGCGTGGCGCCCCTGGTCGTGCTGGCCTCTGCCAGCGACGAACCCGACTATGGGCTCGACCTCAACCTGTGGGAGGACAACCCCTCGGAATGGGGCCCGCGCTACGGCTTTGGCAAGATTCCGTTTGGCAACCCCCACCTCGACTTTTCCACCCAGGCGCCCTTCCACATGGGCTACTACCACGAGTCCAGCACCATCTACATGGCGGCGGGCTTCCTCAAGCGCACCTACCCGCTCCTGCGCATCCATCAATACGAAAGCCTCTCCCGGCTGGCTTTTCGCACTGGCCACCCTTACTGGGGCTGGCGCTTTGCCGGGCTGGCGCTGCACTACCTGCAAGACCTAACCCAGCCCTACCACGCCAGCCTGGCGCCGGGCTTCTCGTCGGCGCGGCTCATCGGCATCAATCTGCTCGCCATGCTGGGCATGCCGGGCGCCAAGAACGACATGATCATCCTGCTGTCCAACCGCCACTTCGTGCTGGAGCGCTATGAAAGCCAGATGATCCAGGCCGCTGCCCAGGCGCGCCAACCCGGCAGCGTGGACCAGGCCCTGCGCGACACCGCCAGCGACACCAGCTATGGCCCCTGGAGCGACAACTACGCACGCGACACCGTGGCTCGGCAGGCGCACGCGCTGGGCACCACGGTCACCGACCAGATGCTCGCCACCGTGCCCACCGGCTACGTGAACGACCCCGCCTTTGACTTCGGCGTGCACGCCAAGGCCATCGACCTCGTGGCCGAAGTCGCACGCCAGGGCGACGCGCCCCGGGCCGCGCTCGAATCCACCATCGCCACGCTGATGCGCAACTTTGGCGCGCACAGCCGCAACATGGTGCGCGGCATTCTGGGCGAAGCCACCCCGCGCTGACCCAGCGCCCGCCCGGGTAAGCTTGGCGGTTCCATGCCCCAGACCCTCGCCGCACCCGCGCACAGCGAACTCATCATCAAGAAAAGCCGCTTCATCGGCTGCGTGCAGCCCATGCCCGACCGGGCCAGCGCCCAGGCCCATGTCGATGCACTCTGGAAAGAACACCCCGGCGCCGCCCACATTTGCTGGGCGCTGCTGGCGGGCGGCCAGTCGGCCGCGGTGGACGACGGCGAACCCGGCGGCACCGCCGGGCGCCCCATGCTCGACGTGCTGCGCCACCAGGAACTCGAAGGCGTGCTGGCCACCGTGGTGCGCTACTTCGGTGGCGTCAAGCTCGGCGCGGGCGGACTGGTGCGCGCCTACACCGACACCGTGGCCCAGGCCCTGCTGACAGCGCCGAAGGTGCAACTGCAGCGCATGAAAACCCTGCAATGCCTGGTGCCTTACGCGCAAGAAGGCCTGCTACGCCGCGAGATCGACGCCGCCGGGGCCGAACTGCTTCAGGTACAGCACGGCACCGTCGTCACCTTGCAACTGCGCCTGCCCGAAGCCCATGCCGCAGCCTTCGTACAACGCATCAACGACATCGGCCAGGGCCGTGTGGGGTGGGACGACGCGCCCGGCTGAACAAACAGCTTCAGAAACAGCGGGGCCAGCCGATAACACGGTATTCCCTGTCTGGAGCTTCGCCATGGACGTTTCCCTCGCCAACAGCATTGTCAGCACCGCCACCTCGCTGGCCAGCGCCAAAACGTCCGACGCGGTCCACATCACCATGCTGAAAAAGGCGCTGGACATGCAGGAAGCCACCGCCACGATCATGATCGACGCCATGGCGCAATCCGTGCCCCAGCCCCAGCTGGCCACCTCGGGCACGCTGGGGACACAGGTCAATACCTACGCCTGAAACGCCCGGCGCTGCGGGCACAGCGCGTGGAACGGACTTTTCGTTGACAAGAATGCCGCTTGGCACTGCAAATGCGGCTATATGCGACTCCCTAGAAGATCGCCCGGACTCCAACAACTCCCTCTGCATCGAAACCTTCCTCTTCCCCGACGAAGGCACCGGCCCGGCTTCGCAGCTCCGCGAGCGCGTCGCCCAGCTTGCCGAGCAGATTGACCAGCAGCGCAAGCGCGTGCTGGCGGCCTACGGCTTGCCCGCCACGGCGGGCACCGACGACATCCTGGCCCACCTGGTGCAGCTCAACACCCAGCGCGCAGCAGCAGAAGCCCAGGGCTGCGTGCGCTGGCTGCGGCCCGAATTTCAAAACCCACAAAATTCACTGCAAAAACAGGAGCTTCTGCCGCAGGAGGAAAAAGCGCTGGATGCGATTTTGATGGTGAAAAACCACTATCAAAACCAGAGCAAACCAAACGCCAGCAGCACCCCTGGCCCGCCACCCTGCCCGAGCAGGTGCGCGCCGTGGCCGCCGTGCTGGCCACCAGCCCGGCGCCGCTCACCCAGCCTGCCATCGAAGCGCGCTTCAAGGGCCGTGGCCCCTGGAAGAAGGGCCTGCCCACGCTGCTGCAAACGCTGGAAGCCCTGGGCCGGGCGCAGGCGGTGGCGACCGGGGGCGAAGTGGCCTGGCGCGGCTGATGCCCCTGGGCCGGGGTGGCGGCGGTGCCGGGCAAGGCCCCACCCCGGCATTTTCTGCATGAACTTGCTACCATGGCCCATGACTTCCATGCCCCCGAAGCCTGCCGATGAAGCCCAGATTCAGGCCGCGCTCAGCGACCCCCAGCGTCTGGCGGCGGTGCGCGACATCGGCTTGCTGGACACCCCCACCGAAGAGAGTTTTGACCGACTGACCCGTCTGGCGGCCAAGCTCACCGGGGCGCCCGTCACTTTCGTGTCGCTGGTGGACGCAGACCGCGATTTCTACAAGAGCGCCTATGGCATGGGCGAGCCTTTGCGCAGCACGCGCGAGCTGACGGGGCGCACGTTCTGCCACTATGCCCTGGCGTCCGGAGAGGCGCTGATCCTGGAGGACGTGACGCAACTGCCGGTGTTCCGTGACGTTCCCACGGTCGGGTCGCTGGGGGTGCGGGCCTATGCAGGCATTCCGCTGCGCACCGAAGACGGAGAAGTGCTGGGGAGTTTCTGCGCGGTGGATTTCAAGCCCAAACAGTGGACCGAGCAGGACATCGAGGTTCTTGTGGAGCTGGCGCACTCGGCCCTGCGCGAAATCCGGCTGCGCAAGGCCTTGCGCGATGCCGATGCGCTCAACCAGCAGTTGCTGGCGCAGCTGCAAAAGGTCGATGAACTCAACCGGGCACTGAGCGAGCTGGCAACCACCGACGCCCTGACCGGCCTGCGCAACCGGCGGGCGTTCGACCACAGCCTGCAACTCGAACTGGCCATTGTGGACCGCCGGGATGCCCCGCTGAGCCTGCTCATGCTGGACGTGGACCATTTCAAGCGCATCAACGACAGCCTCGGCCACGAGGCGGGCGACAAGGTGCTGCTGGCGATCGCCCGGTTGCTCAGCGGCTGTGCCCGGGTCATCGACGTCGTTGCCCGCGTGGGCGGCGAGGAGTTTGCCGTGATTCTGCCGAACACCGATGCCCAGGGCGCCCTGGAAGTGGCCGAGCGCATGCGCATCGCGGTGGCACAAGCCAACTGGCTGGGGCACCCGACAACCATCAGCCTGGGTGTGGCAACGCTGCAGGAGAAGGAAGACGCTTGCGGCCTATACGCCCGGGCCGACGCCGCGCTGTACGCCGCCAAAGCCGCAGGGCGAAACCAGGTCGTTCTGGCGTAGCGCTTGGGCGGCAGAAAATCCCGCTTTATTTAGTGGTGCGCGGCCCTGTCGCCAACCTATTGGTCGGGCTTGCTGTGGCGGTCCAGCTTGCGCCGTTCATAGCGCCGCATCAACGGCGTCACCGACACGCCGTGCAGTAGCACCGACGCCACCACCACGGCCAGCGTGATTCCCAGCAGTCGCTGAGCAATCACCGGGTGCAGGTCGTGGGTGATGGCGTACATCAGGTAGTAGATAGAGCCGATGCCCCGAATGCCAAACCATGCAATGAGGCGGCGCTGAGAGCGCTCCACCTTGGCACCCACCAGCCCCACGTACACCGCCAGGGGCCTGACCACCAGCAGCAGCACGGGCACAAACCACAGCACCTCGGTGCCAAAGTCAACCTCCGTGAGCAGCGCGCCCACCACCAGCACCACTGCCACCTCGGCGATCCGCTCTAGTTGGGCGTTGAAGCGTTCGACGGCATGCATCAGGTGCCCGGGCGAATGATCGGCTTCCAAACCGTCGGCGGTGCCGCCCTCGCCTGCTTCACCGGCTTGTGCGGTGGCGCCCGGCGCTGCGGGCTGCGCAGCCACACGGCGCAGTGCCAGCCCGGCGGCAAAAACAGCCAGGAAACCATAGGTGTGGCACAGCAGGGCCACCCCATAGGCCAATGCAATGAGTCCCAGCACCATGAACTCGTCCGGGCCCAGGGCCTCGCGGTGGCGGGTACGCAGGTACAGGATGAAGCGCCCCACCAGAGCGCCGAGCAGGAAGCCAATGGCCACACCCCCCACCACGGCCCACACCACATCCACCGCCCACCAGCGCCAGCCCCACTCGCCCAGGTCGTGCAGCGAGAACAGCCCCAGTCCGAGCATCACGAACGGAAACGCCGTGCCATCGTTCAGGCCGCCCTCTCCCGTCAGGCCAAAACGCAGGCGGTCGCGGTCTTGCGGGTCAGCCACCTGCACGTCGGACGCCAGCACCGGGTCGGTAGGCGCCAAAATGGCCCCCAGCAGCACCGCAGCGCCCAGCGGCAAGTTCAGCAACCACACCCCCACGGCCGTGATCGCGCCCACAGTGATCACCATCGACACCGAAGCGAGCTGCACCGGAATGCGCCAGCGCCGGTCGCGCAGCGGGAGATCGAGCTTGAGGCCCACACTGAACAGTGAAATGAGCACGGCCATCTCGGTCAGGCGCTCGATCAGGTGCGCATCATCCACAGGGTCCAGCACCAGCAGACCCAGCCCCCAGGGGCCAATGCCCACGCCCACGGCAAGATACAAAATGGCCGAGCTGAAGGGCACACGCGAGATGAGTGAACTGCTCAGCGTCATCACGATCAGCAGCAGGCCGACCAAGGCGAACCCGAGGTTAAAAAGCAGCGTATCGCTCATGGGTGCAACGGACAGGGCATCGACGAGGCCACCGCAGCATGCATGTCAAGACCGGATGTCGGGGAAGTTTTTGGAGGCAACAACATCTCCCGACCATGAGGCCAGCGCGACACATGGTCTGCGGGGCAATGGATGGGATCGGTGTCAGCAAATATCGCTAGTGGGGAGAGCCCCCCTGCCTGCGACGCTCAAGCGACCGCTTCGCGCGGTGCAACGGGGCATGCCGCGGTCGCCCGGGGGCGTGGTCAGGTGGTTTTGTCAGACCGGTGCACCGAACAGCGCCCCCACGCCCGCCGTGATGGCCATGGCCAACGCGCCCCAGAAGGTGACGCGCCAGGCGCCCACCAGCACGCCCGCCCCGCCGGTGCGCGCGGCCACGCCGCCCAGCAAGGCCAGAAACACCAGCGCCGTGCCGGCCACCCAATAAAGCAGACTGCTGGCGGGTGCCACGGCGGCCACCAGCAGGGGCAAGGCGGCACCACCGGCAAAGGCGGCGGCCGACGTCAATGCGGCCTGCACCGGGCGGGCGGTCATGGTGCCGGAGATTTCAAGCTCGTCGCGCGCATGGGCGCCCAGAGCGTCGTGCGCCATCAACTGCTGGGCCACCTGTTGTGCCAGGTCAGGGGCCAGGCCGCGGCCCACGTAGATGCCGGCCAGTTCGTGTTCTTCAGCCAGGGGGTCGGTGGCCAGTTCGTGGCGCTCGCGCTCCAGGTCTGCTTTTTCGGTGTCGGCCTGCGAGTGCACCGACACGTATTCCCCCGCCGCCATCGACATGGCACCGGCCACCAGCCCGGCCACGGCCGTCATCACGATGGTGGAGGGGCTGGCCTGCGCCGCCGCCACGCCCACCACCAGACTGGCGGTGGAGACGATGCCGTCGTTGGCCCCCAGCACGGCAGCGCGCAGCCAGCCAATGCGATCCGTGCGGTGGCGTTCAAGGTGCAGGCGGCGTGTGGCGTATGACATGGCGATCCCGGTGGGGTGAGCAATGCGCAGAGTATGAACCCCGGCGCCCGCCGTGCGGGCACAATGCCCGGCCAGCCCCTGCGCTCACCGCCCCATGTCGCCCCTGACCGCCCTCAAATTCAGCGCCGTACTGATCGCGGCGTTTTTTGCCGTGGAGGCGGTGCGCACCCGCGTGGGCACACCCGAAGTACAGGGCCCCACCCTGGCGCAGCAGGTGCAAAGCCAGAGCCCGGAGCAGACGCCCGCCACCGAACCTGCGTTTGCCTTCAAGGGCTTCACGCTGCGGCCGCTGGCCCGGCTGGGCCTGCAGGCCCGGGTGCTGCGACGGGAAGACTACTACCTGGGCATGGAATCGGATCTGTCGCCGCTCGACCTGGCCCTGGGCTGGCAGCGCATGGCCGACCCGGCGGTCTTCGAGCGCCTGAACATCTCGCAGGGGCGGCGCTGGTACTTCTATTCATGGCGCGACCAGCCGCCTATTCCGGTGCCGGAGATCGTGCAATCGTCAGCCAACATGCACCTGATTCCTGCCAACGCAACGGTGGAGCGCGCGCTGCGCAAGGTGCGCGGGGGCGAGTTCATCCGCCTGCGCGGCCTGCTGGTGGAGGCCACGCACCCCAGCGGCTGGCGCTGGAC
>JAANMV010001640.1_pt1 | contig 24006 bp, 17 predicted proteins | sample 7279661 | NCBI WGS metagenome assembly JAANMV01 (sample SAMN14094540, study PRJNA606508) | bioreactor metagenome | isolation source: A lab-scale SPAN reactor treating ammonium-rich wastewater day 121 | place: Ireland: Galway | collected 2017-05-16
CCCGGGCGCGATGGGCCGGGCGTTCGCCACACCCCGTGCCCTGACCCGCGAGGAAATTCATGGCCTGAGCGGCCGCTTTGCCGCGTCGGCCCGGCTGGCGCAGCGGGCGGGCTTCGGCGGCGTGCAGCTGCACGCCGCGCACGGGTACCTGCTCTCCCAGTTCCTCTCGCCCCGGCACAACGTGCGCCAGGACGAGTACGGCGGCAGCCCTGAGAACCGCCGCCGCTTCCTGCTGGAAACGTTCGCGGCCGTGCGCGCCGCGGTCGGCCCGGGGTTTCCGGTGTCGGTGAAGCTCAACTCGGCGGACTTCGTGCGCGGCGGCCTCAGCGAGGCCGAGAGCCTGGAGGTCGTGCGGACCCTCGGGGAGGCCGGCTGTGACCTGATCGAGATTTCCGGCGGCACGTACGAGAAGCCCATGATGATGCTGGGCCGGGGGGAGCGCGGCGGGTTCTTCGCGGACTTCTCCCGGCGGGCGCGTGAGGTGGCGGGCGTGCCGGTCGGCGTGACCGGCGGGTTCCGGGACGCCGACGTGATCCGCGAGGCGCTGGATTCGGGGGCGGCGGACCTGATCGGTCTGGGCCGCCCGCTGGCGGTGGACCCGAACTTCGCCGGACGGGTGCTGCGGGGTGAGACGCTGCCCCAGCTCGCCCGCCCCGGGCGGACCGGCGTGCGGGCCGTGGACCGGTCCGGGTCCTTCGACACGCTGTGGCACGAGGACGCCCTGCGGCGCCACAGCCGGGGCCAGCCGGTCCGTCCCGACGAGGACATGCGGCTGGCCCTGCTGCGAATCCTGGCCTCCACGGGTGTGCAAGCGGCCCTGCGCCAGCGCCGGGCCTAGGGCACCTGACTGGCGTTCCGGTGCGCGGCCCGCGGGCCGGGAACGGGGGACGCACCGTGGGCCGGAACGGGGGCGGCGGTCAGGCGCTCGACCCGGTCCCCGTCCAGCCGGACCCAGCCGGCGCGGCGGGCGTACTCCAGCGCGCGGCGCGTGCGGGTCTCGTCCCAGTCGAGGCGCCGGGCGATGGCGGCCGGCGTGTACCGCTGCTCGCCGTGCAGGGCCGTCAGGAGCAGTCGGGCGGTGAAGTCCTCGCGCTGACGGGCGCGGCGGGCGAGGGTGGTGACGACGCCCTGCTCCGGCGAGAACAGCAGGCTCAGCGTGAACACCACGCCCAGCACGCTGGCGATCATTCCGGCGATGGAGGTGTCCAGCCACAGGGCCAGCGCGTACCCGGCGGCGCTGCTGACCACGCCGATCACCAGGGACAGGCGAAGCATGCGGCTGAGCTGCCGGGTGAGCAGGTACGCGCTGGCGGGCGGGATGATCACGAACGCCACGATCAGGATGGCGCCCACCGACTGGAACGCCCCGACGGTGGTGAAGGACAGCAGCGTCATCAGCAGGTAGTGCACGGCGGTGGGCGCGAAACCCAGGGTGGCGGCCAGCCCGGCGTCGAACGTGCCGACCTTCAGTTCCTTGTAGCACAGGCCCACGAACGCGGCGTTCAGCAGGGCCAGGGTGCCCATCAGCAGCAGCGACTCGGGCACCTCGCGGCCCAGGAAGATCACGGTGTTCAGGGGCGCGTAGGCGATCTCGCCGTACAGCACGGCGTCCATGTCCAGATGCACGTTGCGGAAGTACAGGGACACCAGGATCACGCCGATGCTGAACAGCAGGGGAAACACCACGCCGATCGCGGCGTCCACCTTCACGCGCCCGCTGCGTTCCAGCAGTTCCACGCTGAGCACCGTCAGCAGGCCCATGGCGGCCGCGCCGATCAGGGCGGGGACGGTGGCGGTGCCGCCGGACAGCCAGAAGGCCCCCACGATGCCCGGCAGGACGGCGTGGCTGATGGCGTCGCTGAGCATGCTCTGCCGGCGCAGCACCAGGAACACGCCCAGCAGGCTGCCCGCCACGGCGACCAGCGCGGCCGTGAGCACGATGATCAGGTCCGCGGCGATCATGGGCGCACCCCGCGGCGCATCGCCTCGCGCAGCTCCCGGCCGCGCCGCATGGACGCGAACTTCGCCCACAGCAGCCCGCGTTTCGGCGCGAGGAACAGGGAGATCAGCAGGACGGCGCTGGCGACCACGATGATGACCGGACCGGTGGGCAGGTTGGCGTTCCCGGCCGAGATCACGGCCCCGACCACGCCGGACAGCGCGCCGAACACGGCGCTGAGCAGCAGCACCCGCCCCAGCTGGTCGGTCCACTGGCGGGCTGCGGCGGGCGGGGCGATCAGCATGGCGGCCATGAGGACCACGCCCACCGTCTGAAGCCCCACCATCACGGCGATCACGGCCAGCGAGGTGAGCAGGGTGCCCAGCCGCCCGGTGGGGTAGCCCAGCGTGTGGGCGTAGGTGGGGTCGAAGGTGATCAGCTTGAATTCCTTGAACAGCAGGGCCACCAGCCCCAGGCCCACTGCGGACAGCGCGGCCATGACGGTCACGTCCGCGGCGACGATGGTGGCCGCCTGTCCGAACAGGAACTTGTCCAGGCCGGACTGGTTCGCGTCGCCGCTGCCGGCGATGAACGTGAGCAGCGCGATGCCGAACCCGAAGAACGCGCTGAGCATGGTGCCCAGGGTGGCGTCCTCACTCAGGCGGGTGTACTTCAGCACCGTGATGACCGCCAGGGCGCCCAGCCAGCCGCTCAGGCCGGCGCCCAGAAGCAGCCACAGCGGGGCCTTGCTGCCGGTCAGCAGAAACGCCAGGCACACGCCCGGCAGGGCCGCGTGGGCCAGGGCGTCGCCCAGCAGGCTCTGGCGGCGCAGCATGGTGAACGCCCCGATCACGCCGCCGGTGATGCCCAGCAGGGCGCTGCCCAGCGCGACGTTGCGCAGGGTGTAGTCCGTGAAGAGATCCAGGGGGGTCATCCGACCTCCCGCAGGAACTGCGTTTTCGCGCCGTACGCCGCCTGCAGGTTCTCCCGATGGAACACCTCGGTCATGGGGCCGCTGGCGATCACCTCCACGTTCAGCAGCGTGAGGTGATCGAAGTAGTCCCGCACGGTTTCCAGGTCGTGATGCACGACGATCACGGTGCGGCCCTCCTGCTGGAGGCTCTGCATCACGTCCAGGATGGCGCGCTCGGTGGTGGCGTCCACCCCGGCGAAGGGTTCGTCCATCAGGTACACGTCGGCGCTCTGCGCGAGGGCGCGTGCCAGGAACACCCGCTGCTGCTGCCCGCCGGACAGCTGTGAGATCTGCCGGCCCGCGAAGTCCGCCATGCGCACGCGCTCCAGGGCCTGCATGGCCGTGTCCCGCTCGGCGCGCCCGGGGCGGCGGAACCAGCCGAGCCGGCCGTACGCGCCCATCTGCACGACGTCCAGGGCGTCGGTGGGAAAATCCCAGTCCACGCTGGTGCGCTGCGGCACGTACGCGACCCGGCGGCGCACCTCGGCGAGCGGCTGCCCGAAGAAACGCACGGTGCCGGACGCCACCGGCAGCAGGCCCAGCGAGGATTTCAGCAGGGTGCTTTTCCCCGCGCCGTTCGGGCCGACGATGGCGCACAGGTGCGCGGCGGGAAAGGTCACGTCCACGTCCCACAGCACGGGCGTCTCGTGGTACGCGACGGTCAGGTCACGCACGCTCAGGGGCGGCGTGGCGGCTTCAGGTGTGGTCATTTCAGCCCTCCCAGGGCGCTGCTGATGGCGTGGGCGTTGTGCCGCACCATGCCGATGTAGGTGCCTTCCGGCGTGCCGGCGGCGCCCAGCGCGTCGCTGAACAGCTCCCCGCCGATCCGCAGGGTGTGGCCCTGAGCCCATGCGGCCTCGATCACGGCGTCCACGGTGCGCTGCGGCACGCTGCTCTCCACGAACACCGCCGGAATGCCGCGCTGCGACACGAACCGCGCCAGGGCCTGGATGTTCTGCGTGCCGGCCTCGGCGGCCGTGGACACGCCCTGGACGCCCCGGACCTCCACGCCGTACCGCTGGGCGAAGTAGTTGAAGGCGTCGTGCGCGGTGACCAGCACCCGCCGCTCCTTCGGGATGCTGTGCATCAGGGTCATCACCTCGGCGTCCAGCGCGTCCAGTTGGCGCAGGTACGCGGCGGCATTCTGCGCGTACTGGGCCTTTCCGGCAGGATCGGCGGCGCTCAGGGCGTCCCGGGTGGTGCCGGCCGCGAACTTCCAGAGACTGACGTCAAACCACACATGCGGGTCGGGCAGGCCCTCGGCGCCGTCCGGACGGAGCAGCCGGTCATGGGGAATCTGCTCGGTGACGGCCACGGCGCGCCCGCTCTTTTCCAGGAGTTCCACCATCTTGCCTTCCAGGTGCAGGCCGCCGTACAGGATCAGGTGAGCGCCCTGCAGGGTACGTACGTCGCGGGCGCTGGCCTTGTACAGGTGCGGGTCAACGCCGGGGCCCATCAGGGCGCTGACGGTCACGCGGTCCCCGCCGATCTCCCGGGCGAGGTCGGCGACCATGTTGGTGGTGGCGGTAACGCGCACTTTCCCGCCGCCCAGGTCGGCCGGCTGAAGGGTGGCGACGGTGGTGGGGGGGCGGTCCTGGACGCTCTGGCAGCCGGTGAGGAGGACCGCCAGCAGCAGCGAGGGAAGCGGCACGCGCAACATGAGATTTAGGCTTCCCTAAAAATCAGGAAAAGTCAACTGCCGGATTGCTTAACCCGCAGGTGGAATCCTCTTGAACTCAATTCACCGATCCCGGACGGCGCCAGCGACCGGCTTCTCCAGCCACCAGGGACCGCAAAACCCCCGACGACTCGCCTGGGCCGGTGGCGTCCCTGGCAACATCCAACCGGCCGTTACGGCGACCGGACGCGGAATCAGTGGGTGTGCTCCTTGAGGCTCCACGGTGTTCACAACCACGCACTCGAATAAAGTTTCGAGCAATGCCTGCGTGCACGGCGTCTCCAGAGGTAAGCAGCCGGGTTCTGCACGCCACACCTGCAAAGGTGTATACTGGGGTGAAGGTTTCCGAGTTCGCAAGATCGAGAGCGCACGGAGCAGGATTCCGTGCGCTCTCTTGCCCTGGAACCCGAGGAGTTTGGTATGGCACAAGGTAAAGTTAAGTGGTTCAACGCAGAGAAGGGCTTCGGCTTCATCGAGACCCCCGGTAGCCCCGACGTGTTCGCGCACTTCAGCGCCATTCAGGGCAGCGGCTTCAAGAAGCTCAACGAAGGCGACGAAGTCGAGTTCGAGATCGAAGACGGCCAGCGTGGCAAGGGCCCCCAGGCCAAGAACATCGTGGTGACCAAGGCCGCTCCGGCCGGTGCCTACGACCGCCCCGCGCGTCGCGACGACCGCTGGTAATCCGACCCTAAAGCGAAGGAGCCCACCCGGGCTCCTTTTTTCATGTCAGGAAGACGGACCAGCGGGAGATAAAACCCCCCGCCATCTCCGGAATCACCCCGCCTACGCGCGGGGCAGATAGGCAAAACTGCCCTCGAAAGTCCTCCGGCGCAACAGCGTGGCGCTTTTCATCGTGAGCGTGCCCCTCATCAGCCCGTGCGGGGTGGTGACCTCCACCTCGCACGCCCCGGCGTTCTGCGTGCACGCCTGGGTCAGGGCGTCGATGTCCTCCGCCAGCGTCCCCTTGGGCAGGTGGTGGGTGTCGGCAATGATGGTCAGTCGCTTGTTGGGCGCCACCCGGTACTGTCCTCGAAGTCGCAGCATCCTGACAGGATAACCCACCTCACATTTCCTCACCGTAACCAAAGTGCGTTAGGTTGGGCTGTGTTAAAAGACGACATGGCCATCCACGCAGGCATTCCGGAAAAAGTGATTCTCGGAGCGCTGCGTCAACTGAGCGCCGATATGGAGGACGTGACCTGGGACATGGGCCGCACCCGTCCCGGCCGTCCCGTGAAGGTGTTCTTCGAAGCCGAAACCATCGCCGACGTGCAACGCGCCAAACGCCACCTGGAGAAACTCCTCGGTGACGCCGGCTACGACCTGATCCCCTGAACCCATCAGGGGCGTCCCGAACGTTGACGGACAGAAACCAGTAGAGCAACGACCACCAGCGTCCCGGCGAAAGTCATACCGGCCCAGGATGCTGGTGCCTGTCGCTCTGTTCGTGAATCCTATGAACCACGAATGCGGCCGGTGTTGGCAGGGTGCCGATGATCGGCATCCATGCGATCGGAACCTACGGCCCGAATTGAAGGGGAATTCAACCCCTGGACCCAGGCGCAGCGGACGGTCTTCAGCCTTCTGCGGCCTCGACGTTGATCTCGCGGGCAGCCAGTGTCAGGCGGGCGTCCGTTTCCTTTTCCTCTTCCAGCGTCGTGCGCAGCACCATGGCCTGCCGTTCCAGGCCCAGCAGGTCGGCGTAGGCGGCGACCGTGCCGTACCCCGCGATCTCGTAGTGCTCAATGCGTTGCGCGGCGGCGATCAGGCCCGCGTCCTTCACGGCAGGGGCGGCCTTCTCGCGGATCATCTCCTCGCCTTCCTTCACGAGGCCGAGCATCGCCTGGCAGGTGTGTCCGCCCGGGTCCTGCTCCAGGTCCTGGAAGAGGCCTTCCAGCCGGCCCACCTGTTCCTGCGTCTGCACGAGGTGGTCCTCGAAACCCTGTTTGAGGTCGGGGTCGGTGGCGGACGCGGCCATCTTCGGCAGGGCCTTGAGCAGTTGCGTCTCGGCGGAGTACAGGTCACGGAGCTGTTCCAGGTAGAGGTCGTGCAGGTCCTGAAGTTTCACCTTGATCTTTGCCATGTCGGGCCTCCTTGAGGGGGTGCCCGTCAAGTGTGGCGGGGCGAAGTTCAGCCTCCGCCCCGCCTCGCCTAAATGCGCCTTACGAAACGCCTGAGCTTCAGTCGGCCACGATGCGGGTCAGGTCCCATTCGATGGTGCGCTGGACGGGTTCCAGGCCGTAGGCGTTGCCGGGCAGGATGAAGCTGCGGCCTCCGGTGAGGTGGGTGACGCCGTCTTCCTCGACGGCCGTGCCGGTTTCCTGCACGGCGAACCATCCGAGCTGGGCCTTGTGCTCGTCGCTGGTGCTGTATTCCGAGTCGTGGTAGTCGTTGCATCCGCCCTTTTGCAGGCTGTAGGACGTGGTCTTCTGCATGCCGGAGACAAGCTTGAGGGACCGGGGGTCGCCGATCTCCAGGGTGTATCCGGCGCCGGGCGTGAACTCGATGTCGATGTCCGACGTGCCGATCTTCTCGACGTTGGTCACGGCGGTGGAGTCGCTGCGCATCGTCTGGGAGCGCGTGAAGCCGATGCACTCGACGTCGAAGGTCTCGTTGTAAGTGGAGCTGTAATCGTGCTGGCCTTTGTACTCCGCCTGCGTGGTCAGGCGGGCGAAGGTGGCGCTGCTGCTCTCGTGACCGTTGACGGTGTACACGGCGTCCCGGATGAGCACGGAGTCCTGGCTGCCGACCACGCCACCTGTGACGGTGCCGTACACCGGCACGGACATGCGGCCCTGGTCGAGGACCTTCACCGTGCCGATCCAGCAGGTGTCCCCGGCCTGCCCTTCGCAGTGCAGTTTCCAGTCGCGGACGGTCAGGGGAGCGGTGGCCGAGATGGGCCACATGCGGTACAGCAGTTCCTGCGGCATGGTGATCAGCCCGCCCACCCCGCCGGCCGCGGTGCCCAGGGCGTCCACGAGGTCGGCGGCCAGGGAGGAACTCTTGATGGAGGTGATGGCGGTCACGCTGCCTTCTTTCAGCACGGGCGTCACGTCGTCGCCCAGGTCGCGTTTCTGCCGTACGCCCTCGAAGCGCAGGTCGGCGACGCCGTCCGCGCCGGTCTTGTCGTGCATGACCTCCTCCCCCTGCAGCGCGGAGAGGATGTTGGTGTGCCGCTGGGTGTAGGAGTCCTGGCCCTGGGCGGCGAAGACCCGCCAGCGCACGTCGCTGCCCTCCACCGCCCCGGCGTTCGGGGTGCTGAAGTCGATGCCGGCCGCGTTGAACGCCAGGCGGAAGCAGTTGAGGTACTGCACGCCGGTGTTCAGGTCGTAGTGCACGCGCACGCTGGCCTGGTGCACGCCCTCGCCGTTCTGGGTGGCGCTGCGGGTTCGCTGGATGGTGGGGTTGTCCACGGTCAGGTCCATCTGGAAGCTGGCGAAGGTCAGCAGGAACTTCGTGTAACTGGTGATCAGGTTCGCGGTGCCCAGCCAGCCGGCCGCCCGGTCCGCGGCGCTCTCCCCGGGCGTGCCGCTCACCGAGTCCAGGTAAGCGAGCAACTGGTTCAGGCCGCTGGTCATGGCCAGCGCCGCGGCGTCCATGATGGTGCCCTCGGTGCCTCCGAAAGTGCAGTTCGCCGTGGCCGTGGGCGCCAGCCCCTGAGCGCGCACGCCCGCCCCTGCCGGCAGGGTGGCCGGGGTGGGCAGGACCGCACCGTAGAACTGCGCCTGCCGGGCGCTGCCGCCCACCAGCCGGAGCATGATCAGGGTGTGCTGCACGGCCGAGAGCGGCACCTGATCGGCCGGCGTATCACTCAGCAGGCCGGGCTGCCCGGCGGGGCCGCTGGCGGTCACGAACCGCGCCCAGAACCGGGTGGTGGGCTGAACGCTGTCCGTTTCCAGGCGCAGGTCCTCGCGGAGCAGTTCCGCGATGCGTGAAGCGTCCGCGTTCGGGTACAGGATCCGGAGCGTGTCGGCGAGATCGGCGAGGGTGACCGTGCCGCCGCGCGCCTGCGCGAACGCCAGGGCGTCCGGGTCCAGTTCGGCCACCGCGACGCCCTGTGCGGGCTGCTGGGCGGGCTGGATCACGCGGCCGTCCAGACCCCGGACGGCGATGCCGCTGGCCGCGAGGACTTCCTGAAGCTGGGCGGAGGACGGCTGGCCGGTGCCGAAGCGGGCGGCGAGGTCGGCGGCTCGGGTGTCCACCTGAGCGAGGTCGGGCACCGGGAGGTCGGGACCGCCGGGGCCCGGGGTGGGCGCGCCGCAGCTGGCGAGCAGCAGGGTGAGGGCGAGGGCGATGGGAAGGGACCGGGAGCGTGTCATGGGCCCACCGTACGGGGAGGTGGATGGCCGGCCGATGGCAGGCATTCAGGGTGCCGGGTGGACCGCTCAGCGCCTGCGCGCGGAGGCGAGGGCCTGCATGGCCCGGTGCGTGCCCTGCACGTTCAGGAACGCGTCGCGGTACTCGGCCGGGACCTGCTGCACGGCCTCTTCCAGCCAGGTGAGGGCCTGCTGGAGCGGCGCGTCCGCCGCGACGTCGCCCAGCGCCGTAAGGACGCGGTGGTGCACGAGAAGCGGCCGGGCGAAGTCGTCACGGGGCGCGTGGGCGGGCAGGCGCGCGACGGCGGCCTGGCTGTCCTCGCGCGCCTGTGCGGCCTGCCCGGCGGCCAGGAGGGCGGCGGCCCGCGTGGTCAGGGCGGCCGTTTCCAGGTCCGGGAAGAGCCGCGTGCGCGCCAGGTCCAGGGCCTGGGTGGCGAGGTCGGCCGCGTCCTGCGGCCCAGCGAGGTCGGCGCGGGCCAGCAGCAGGAGGCCCCGGGTGTAAGGGAAGTCGCGCCCGCGCAGGCCCGCCTCGACGTGCTCATACGCAGTCAGGGCTCCGCCCCGGTCCTCCCGCGCAGCCCGCACGCGGCCCACGTGCAGCCACGGAATGAACGCGCCGGAGTCCCGCGGGTCCGGCTGCTCGAGGGCCCGCCCGGCGGAGGCGAGGCAGTCGTCGTGGGCGCCGATCGCCCAGTACAGATCCGCGAAGGCCCGGTCCAGGGACCCGCGCGGTTCGCCCACCTCGTCGCCGTACGCCTCGGCGCGCCGCAACCAGTCCAGGGCCTGCGCGTAGTGCCGCAGCCGGGTGTGCGAGATGCCCAGTTCCGTGAGGTTCGCGCGGTACAGGGTGGGCGCATGGGCTCGGTCGAGCTTCACGTCCAGTTCCTCCCGCAGCCGGATCACTTCCGGGAACTGCTCGCGGGCGTGCAGGGTCGCGGCAAGGTTATGCATCGCCCACGCCGAGCGGTACGTGTCGCCCAGGGCGCGGAACAGGTCGCTGGACCGCCGCAGGTGCGGTTCGGCCGCCTCGCCCTGCCCCAGCCGGAGGTACGCGCCGCCCAGGGCGATCTCGCCCAGTGCGCGCTCCCGGTCGTCGCCCAGCGCATCATGCGGAGCGCGGAGGTCCGGCGCCATGTCCTGCACGTCCGCCTCGCGGCCCTGGTGCGCCCGGGCCTGCACGAGTTCCCGAAGGAGGGCCGCCCGCACGCGCGGCAGATCCAGGCCCTCGAGCTGCGCCAATCCGGCCAGGGCCTCCACCTCGGCCGCCTGCGCCTGCCCGCGGCCGAGCAGCCGGCCGGCCCGCAGGGCCGCGACCCGGGCCCGCTGCGCGTTCGTGCGGGCACCCTCCGCGAGCCTCTCCACGAGGGGGTCCAAGGCCGCCACCTGCTCGGTCCGCCAGGGGCTCTCCGCGGCCCGCACCAGGGCGTCGAAGGCGGCCTCATGCTCCCCGAGTTCCGTGTACAGCTGCGCGGCCTCCTCGAAGAAACGCACCGCCTCCACCGGCCGCAGTGCGCCCAGCGCCTCGGCGGCGGCCCGAAGGAACAGCGGCGCGGCCCCCACCAGGTCCCCCCCCTCCTGCGCGTGCCGGGCCACGCGGGCGGCACTGGCACCCTCCCGGCCCAGGACCCGGGCCGCGCTGCGGTGCAGCAGCCGCCGCACAGACGGCGGAATGCCGGCCAGGACGGTTTCCTGCACGAGGTCGTGGCTGAAGCGCTCGCCCGTCATCACGCCCGCCGCCTCCAGTTCCTCCCAGGCCGCCGCGACGTCCAGCAGGGGCGCGCCCAGGACGTCCGCGATCAGCTCCACCCGCAGGTCGCTTGCCACGATGGCCGCAGCGCGGGCCGCACTCAACGCCAGGACCGACAGGCGCGAAAGCCGGTCGGCGAGCAGCTGCGAGGCGCGCTCCGCGACCGGCAGGGCGCCGCCCGGGTCAGGCAGTTCGATCAGGTGCTTGACGGTTTCCAGCAGGAAGAAGGGGTTGCCGCCGGTAAAGCGCGTGAGCTGCCCGGCCCGCGCCTGCACCTCCGGGACGTCCAGGTCCCGCAACAGCTCCGCGATGGCCTCTTCCGGCAGCGGCCCGAGGTCCAGGCGCCGGTTGTGCCCGGCTGCGCTGCCCCGGCGGAACACCTCGGCCGTCTCGGCCGGCAGTTCCGCGGGGCGCACCGTGCAGATCAGGTGCGGCACCCCACCCGGCTGTCCCAGCGGAAACGCGGAGGAGATCAGCACGAAACCCGCCTCGATGGACGCGGCGTCCGCGAGGTGCAGGTCGTCGTACAGGATGGAGCCCACCCCCGCCAGCCCGGCCTGAAACACGTGCCGGATCGCGGCGTGCAGGGACGCGTCCGGCGCCGCGGCCTCCCCCGGGCCGGAGCGCAGTTCCGGCAGCAGCCACGCCAGGCTCTCGCGCATCCACGGGTCCAGCGGCAGGTCGGGGGTCCGCTCCAGAATCCGGCGGAGGTTCCGGCCGGTCGTGGCGTACGGCACCAGTGCGTCCCCCGGGCGGCCCTCCAGGTGAAGCACCTCGCCCTTGCTGAGCGCGAAATCCCGCGCGAGCCGGGACTTGCCCACACCGGCCTCGCCGGCCAGGATGATGAACTGCCCGGCCTGCCACGCCTCCTCCATGCTCTCCCAGGTGTCCGCGCGGCCCACCAGCGTCGGGGGGCGCAGCACGGACAGCGGCAGGCGCCGGCCCCGGTTCGCCGGCGCCCTCACCTCCCCCCGCTCGATCTCCCGGGCCAGGGCCACCGTCTCCGGGAGGGGCTCCACGCCCAACTCCCGGAGGAGAACCTCCCGGCAGCGGCCGTACGCCCGCAGCGCGGCGGGCCGGTCCCCGGCGAGGTAATGCAGGCGCATCAGCCGGCGGTGCGCGTCCTCGGACACCGGGTCCAGGTCCAGCAGGCGCAGCGTGGTGCTCACCGCGCCGGACAGGTCCCCGGCGGCCTCCTGCTCCGCGGCTGCCCGAGTCAGCAGGCGCGTTTGGGCGTGCTCCAGGCGTTCCCGCCACGCGTGCAGCCAGTCACTCAGGTCCGGACGGTCGTCGAAGTCCACGCCCGGCAGGAGCGGCCCGGTCACCATCCCGTCTCCCCCGTCGCCGCCCTCACTCACCAGTGCTGCGGCGTCCACCTGAACGTGCGGCGCGAGCCCCACCCGGTCATCCGCGACCAGCACCGCGTCCCCGGCCGCGCGGTTCACCCGGCGGATCAGGTGCACGAGGTTGTTCCGCGCCGCGCCTTCCACGGTGTCCGGCCACAGCAGGCCCGCCAGGCGCGACCGCGCCGTGGGGCCTTCCAGGGCCAGGTACGTGACGAGCGCGAGGGCCGTGCCGTCCAGCCGCACCGCCGGTCCCTCTGGATGAACCAGGGTCGGCGGGCCCAGCACCCGCAGCTGCCAGCTGTCTCCGCGCGCCATGTGCCGGCAGCATAACGAAGTCCGCCGCGGTCAGGGGATCAAACCGCGGGCCCAGTGAGCATGAGTCTGTGAGCGGTAGCTGGCCGCCGTGACCTCCGGGCAATGACCTTGGAATGGCAGGAGCGCCGGACCTCAGCCCGGCGCTCCCGTGGGCGCTCCGCGGAAGTGGGAGCTTTAGACGGGCGGCAGTTGCGGGTCGCCCAGCTCGCCCTGGAGGGCCGCGGCGAACTGCAGCAGGGTCCGGTCCTGGCCGTGTGGGGCGACGAGCAGCACGCCGGTCGGTTCGCCGTCGTGCAGGGTGGGCACGGCGAGGCTGGGGTAGCCGGCCTTGGCGGCGAGATCGTACCCGTGAATGCCGGGGAACACGACGAGATCGGCGTCCCGGAACAGCACGTCGAAGCCCTCGGTGCGGGTGAGGCGCAGGTCGCGGTCGCGGGCCTGCCGGTAGGCCAGCTCGCTGAAGTCGCCGCGGGTACCCTCGGCGGCGTGCAGCAGGGTCTGGCCGTACTTCAGGCAGCGTGCCGGGTCGGCGTCGTTGGCCTGGATGACCTCGTGCAGGCTGCGGGGGCCGCGCTGCACGCCGCTGAGGTAGGCGTTCAGGTCGCCCTTGAATTCGTACACGAGCACGTCCAGCAGCCAGCCGGAGCGGCTGAGTTCCTCTCGGCTGGGGAAGCCGCGGCGCTGCACGTCGGCGCCCAGGCGGCCCAGGTGCCCGGCCACGGTGTCCAGGGCGGCCAGTTCGCCCGGGGAGGCGTGGCGGGCGTCATCGATCAGCACGGCGCGCAGGGGCCCAGAGGCGGCCGGGGCGGTGAGGGTCAGGACCTGCGTGGCGGGGTCGGCAGGGTCGGGACCGCTGATCACGCCCAGGATCAGGTCGGCGTCCCGGGCGGAGCGGGTGATGGGGCCGGCAGTGTCCTGGCTGTGGCTGATGGGAATGATGCCGGTACGCGGCACGAGGCCCAGGGTGGGTTTCAGGCCGTACACGCCGCTCTGGTGCGCGGGGCTGACGATGCTGCCGCTCGTTTCCGTGCCGATGGCGGCGGCGCACAGGCGCGCAGCGACGGCCACGCCGCTCCCGGAGGAGCTGCCGCCGGTGTCCCGTCCGGCCCGCCAGGGGTTCACGGTCTGCCCGCCCAGGCTGGAGTAGCCGTTCGTCATGCCGAGCGTCATGAAGTTCGCCCATTCGGTCATGTTCGCCTTGCCGAGGATGACGGCGCCGGCGGCGCGCAGGCGGGCGACCAGGGGCGCGTCGGCGGTGGGGACGTGGTCGCGCAGCAGCACGCTGCCGGCGGTGGTGGGCAGGCCCGCCACGTCGATGTTGTCCTTGATGAGCATGGGCAGGCCGTGCAGCGGGCCGCGATGTTCGGCCGGCAGGGCGTCGAGCGCCGCGGCGTCACGGGCAGCGTCCGGGTTCACGGTGATCACGGCGTGCAGCTGCGGGTTCAGCGTTTCGATGCGGTCCAGGTAGGCGCGGGTGGCGTCCGCGGCCGTGACCTGCCCGGTGTGGAGGGCCTCAAGGAGGGCCGTGGCGTCCAGGCGCGTGAGGTGGTCGGGGAGCATGCGGGCATTCTAGGTGGGGCGCCGGGGCGGCGGGCCGGGGCAGGGTAGCCTCGGGGGCATGATCGACGGGGGCAGCCGGGCAGCACCGCAGGGGACCGTTCAGCTCAGGGAACAGCCGGGCCGCGCCGTGGCCTTTCAGGGCAACCCGGGCAGTTACGGGGAGATCGCGGCGCTGAACGCCTTGCCCGACGGGGAGAGCGAGACGCGCGGGTACCCGACCTTCCACGAGGTCGCCCGGGCGGTGGAGACAGGTGAGGTGGCGTTCGGGGTGCTGCCGGTGGAGAACAGCCTGATGGGCGCCATTCACCAGAGCATTGACCTGCTGTCGGACACGGAACTGCACGTGGTCGGGGAGGTGATCGTGCGGGTCAGTCACTGCCTGATGGCGCTGCCGGGCGTGGCCCTGGAGGACATCCGGCAGGTGATCAGCCAGCAGCCGGCGCTGGACCAGTGCACGAACCTGATCCGCCAGCACGGCTGGACGCCGGTGCCCGGGCACGACACGGCCGGCAGCGCCCGCGAGATCGCGGAGCACGGCCTGCGGGACGCGGCGGCCATCGCCAGCAGCCGCGCGGCCGGGCTGTACGGCCTGGAGATCCTGAAGCGCGAGATCGAGGACGAGCCGTTCAACTACACGCGGTTCCTGATCCTGTCGCGCCTGCCGCAGGACGTGACGGACGCGCCGCACAAGACCAGTCTGGTGTTCGCGGTGCGGCACACGCCCGGTTTCCTGGTGGAGACCCTGAACGAGCTGCGCGGCCTGAACCTGACCCGCATCGAGAGCCGGCCCCGCCGGGACCGGGCGTGGAGTTACCTGATGTACGTGGATTTCGAGGGTGACCCGCGGGATCCGCAGGTGGCGCAGGCGCTGGCGGGGGTGCTGCGCAAGGCGAGTTACGCGAAGATCATCGGGTCGTACCCGATGGCGATCACGCCGGTGGGCTGAGTGGCAACGCGGGGGCGGCGCGTGAGGTAGGCCCACGCGCCGCCCGTTCCATCAGTCGTCAGATCAGTTCGACGAGCACCTGCCCGCCGCTCACCACGTCGCCCTTGCTGACGTTGATGGCGGCGATCTCCCCGTCGCTGGGGGCGGTGATGGCGGTTTCCATCTTCATGGCCTCCAGCACCAGCAGCGTCTCCCCGGCCTTGCACATCTGGCCCAGCTCGACCTGCACGGACGCGACCGTGCCGGCCAGCGGCGCCTGAATGGCCTTGTTGCCCACCTTGGGCCCGCCGCCTTGCTGCGGAGCGGGCATGGCGGGGGCGGGGGTGGCGGCGCCCGAGCCGAAGCTGCCCGCGTGGAACACGCCCAGCGTGGGGGTTTCTTCCTCGACCTCGACGTCCACGTCGTACGCGACGCCGTTGATGGTGACTTTCAGTTTCATGGGTGACCTCGGCTTGTGTGGGGGTCTGGCGCGGCGCCTAGATGGGGCGGCGGCGAATGCTGTGGGTGACCTCGTGGCCCTGGATGGCGGCGCGGCCCTGCTGGGACCACGCGGAGTCGGTGCGGTAGTGCACCTGCCGGACGCGAGCGCGGTGCCCGAGGGTGGCGGCCACGGCGGCGGTGATCGCCAGCATGACGTCCTCGGGGATGTCGCGGGCCTGGGCGTCCTTCACGGCCTTCAGTTCGGCTTCCAGGGCTTCCACGCGCCGGAGGAGGGCCTGGACGGTGGCGGTCAGGTCGGGGGTAGGGGTGGTCATGTCAGGTCACCGGCCTCACGTGGGGCCCACGCCGTGTTTCTTGGTGGGCTGCAGTTCGCGTTTGCGGTACAGGATTTCCAGCGCGCGGGCGACCTGGGCGCGGGTGTCGCGCGGGTCGATGATGTCGTCCACCAGGCCGCGGGAGGCGGCGACGGCGGGCGTGCTGAAGGTCGTGCGGTACAGGTCGATCATCTCGCGGCGTTTGGCGGCGGGGTCCTCGGCGCTCTCGATCTCGCGTTTGAAGATGATCTCGGCGGCGCCCTCGGCGCCCATCACGGCGATCTCCGCGGTGGGCCAGGCGAACACACGGTCGGCGCCCATGTCCTTGCTGCACATGGCGAGGTACGCGCCGCCGTAGCTCTTGCGCAGCACCAGCGTGATCTTGGGAACGGTCGCCTCGGCGTAGGAGTAGAGCATCTTGGCGCCGTGGCGGATGATCCCGCCGTACTCCTGCTGCGTGCCGGGCAGGAAGCCGGGGACGTCCACGAGGCTCAGCAGGGGGATGTTGAAGGCGTCGCAGAAGCGGATGAAGCGGCTGGCCTTGTCGGAGGCGTTGATGTCCAGCACGCCGGCCAGGACGGTGGGCTGGTTGGCGATGAAGCCCACCGTGCGGCCCACGACGCGGCCGAAGCCCACCACGATGTTCCCGGCGTACCCGGCCTGCACTTCCAGGAAGTCGCCGCGGTCCACGATGTTGGCGATGACCTCGCGCACGTCGTAGCCCTTCTTGTCGTCGTCGGGGATGATCTCGGCGAGGTGCGGGTTGGGTTCGATGACGTCCACCGGGTCCACGATGGGCGGGTCCTCGGTGTTGTTCTGCGGCAGGAAACTCAGGAGTTTTTTAGCGATCAGCAGGGCGTGGCGGTCGTCGTCCGCGATGAAGTGGATGTTCCCGGCGCGGGCCATGTGCGCGTCGGGGCCGCCGAGGTCCTCGGCGCTGACCTTCTCGCCGGTGACCTGCTGGATGACGCTGGGACCGGTGATGAACATGTTCGCCTGCCGCGTCTGGATGATGAAATCCGTCAGGGCCGGGGAGTACGCCGCGCCGCCCGCGCAGGGGCCAGCCACCACGCTGATCTGCGGGACCACGCCGGAGAGCTGCACGTTCGTGTAGAAGATCTTCCCGTACCCGGACAGCGACCCGATGCCTTCCTGCACGCGCGCGCCGCCGGAGTCGTTGATGAACACGAAGGGCGTGCCGGTGGAGAGGGCCGCTTTCATCATGGCGACGACCTTGTCGGCGTGCACCTCGCCCACGCTGCCGCCCGCGACGGTGAAGTCCTGGCTGGCGAAATGCACGGGGCGGCCCAGCACGGCGCCCACGCCGGTGACGACGCCGTCGGCGGGCGCGTCGAGTCGGTCCATGCCGAACAGCGTGGCGCGGTGGCGGCTGAACAGGCCGGTCTCCTGCAGCGTGCCGGGGTCCAGCAGTGCTTGCACGCGTTCGCGGGCGGTGAGTTTCCCGCCCGCGCGCTGTTTGGCGAGCCGGGCTTCGCCGCCGCCGAGTTCCAGGGTGTGGCGCTGCTCGGCCAGCGCCTCGATGCGGTCGTGCATGGTGGGTTTGTTCGTGGTGGTCATGGCTTCAGGCTCCTTCCGGGGAGTTCGGCGGTCACGCGGGCTGCACCTGCACGGTGTGGGTCTTGCCGCCCACCTTCACCTCGTACCTGATGGGGGTGGTCACGGCGTTCGCGCCGAAGGCGGCGGCGCGGGCGTTCGCGGCGGCCTGCGCGGGGTCCAGGCCGACGTTCTTCGGGCCTTCGGGGCGGGTCTTGAAGAAGCCGGCGGCCACGCCCGGGAACATGGCGTAGGTCAGGACGTCCTCCTCGGTGCCGTCGAAGCCGTCGAGTTTTTCGGCTTCCGCGCGGAGTTTCGGGAATTCGTTGGGGATCAGGTCGGCGGGGCGGGCGGTGATGGGGTCCTTCTTCGCCTGGGCCTGCGCGGCGGCGATCACGTCGGGCTGCACGTCGCCGGCGGTCTTGCCGTAGTACCCGAGGGCGAGGTCGGCGAACTCGCCGGTGAGGACCTTGTACTTGCCCATCAGGACGTTGAACACTGCCTGCGTGCCCACGATCTGGCTGCTGGGCGTGACCAGGGGCGGGTACCCGGCGTCGGCGCGCACGCGCGGCACTTCCAGCAGCACGTCCTTCAGGCGGTCGCCGGCGCCCTGCTGCCTCAGCTGGGATTCCATGTTGCTGATCATCCCGCCGGGAATCTGGCTGTCGAAGATCTCGGTTTCCACGCCGGTGATCGCGCTCATGAACTGCGTGTACTTGGGGCGCACGGCGGCGAAGTGGTCCTTGATGAGGGTCAGGCGGTCCTTGTCGAGCGCGGTGGTGTAGGGGGTGCCTTCCAGCATCTCCACGAGGCTCTCGGTGGGGTTGTGGCCGGGGCCCAGGCTGAGGCTGCTGATGGCGGTGTCCACCACGTCCGCGCCGGCCTCGATGGCCTTCATCAGGGACACCAGGGTGACGCCGGTGGTGCTGTGGCAGTGGACGTGCACGGGCACGTCGCCCAGGGCGTCCTTGATGCCCCTCACGATGTCGTACGCAGGCTGCGGTTTGAGCAGCGCGGCCATGTCCTTGAGGCACAGGCTGTCGCAGCCGAGGTCCATCAGGTCGCGGGCGAGCTGCACGTACCCTTCGACGGTGTGCAGGGGGCTGACGGTGTAGCAGATGGTGCCCTGCGCGTGTTTGCCGGCCTTCTTCACGGCCTTGAGGGCGCGCTCGACGTTGCGGACGTCGTTCAGGGCGTCGAAGGTGCGGAAGACGTCCATGCCGTTCTCGGCGGCCCGGTCCACGAAGGCGTCCACGACGTCGTCGGCGTAGTGGCGGTACCCGAGGAGGTTCTGGCCGCGTAGCAGCATCTGCAGCCGGGAGTTGGGCATGAGGCGCCGGAAGGTGCGCAGGCGTTCCCAGGGGTCCTCGTTCAGGAAGCGGATGCAGGCGTCGAAGGTGGCGCCGCCCCAGCATTCCACGCTCCAGAACCCGGCGGCGTCCAGGTCCGCGCAGGCGCCCTCCATGTCCTCCAGGGCCATGCGGGTCGCCATGAGGCTTTGGTGGGCGTCCCGCAGGGCGAGCTCGGTGACGCCGATCACACGTTTGTTCCCTTGGTCACTCATGAGCCCATCCTGTCACTCCAGGCCGGGACGGATGCCGGGTCGCAGATGAGGCGTCCCTAAAGAAAGAACGCAGCGCACTTTTGTTGCGCACCAGCAAATAAGTCGAGCAAGAAAACAACGGCGCATTCCATCAATCCGCAACCCATCAATACAGGTGTCCCGGTCCATCGTGCAGGCTATCGTGAAGGGCGTGACCCACAACCCAGACAAGACCACGGACGCCGCCGTGGACGTGAAGGTGGACCTCCACCCCGGCGCGAAGGACAGCCGGACTGCCACCGACGAGATCAGCGTCACCCGGCACAGCGTGACGGTGCAGGGGCGCACCCTGACCTACACCGTCACCGCCGGCACCCTGGTTCTCGCCGAGGAGAAACACGGCAAGGACGGCGAGGCCGAAGGCGCCCGGCCCCGCGCCCGGGTGTTCTTCGTCGCGTACGCCCTGGACGAGCAGGACGAAACCACCCGTCCGGTCACCTTCGCGTTCAACGGCGGGCCCGGCAGTCCCAGCCTGTGGCTGCACCTGGGCCTCCTCGGGCCGCGCCGCGTGGTCATGGGGGACGCCGGCGCCCTCACCGGCCCGCCCTACACCCTCACCGACAACGAGTTCACGCTGCTCACCCACACGGACCTCGTGTTCATCGACCCGGTCAGCACCGGGTACTCCCGCGTCACCGAGGGCGAGAAACCCGGCGAGTTCCACGGCTTCAAGAAGGACATCGAATCGGTCGGGGACTTCATCCGCCTCTGGACGTCCCGCGCCGGCCGCTGGCTGTCCCCGAAATTCCTGATCGGCGAGAGTTACGGCACCATGCGCTCCGCAGGCCTGAGCGGGTACCTGCAGGAACGGCACGGCATGTTCCTGAACGGCCTGATGCTGATCAGCACCATCCTGGACTACGCCACGGTGGACACGACCCCCGGCCACGACCTCGCGTACGTCACGCACCTGCCCACTCAGGCCGCGACCGCGTGGTACCACGGCGCCCTCGGCCGGCGCCGCAGCCTGAAGGCCACCCTGCGCGAAGCAGAGGCCTTCGCGGACGGCGAGTACGCCAGCGCCCTGCACCTCGGCGCCCGCCTGACCGGCCCCCAGCGGCGCCGCGTCGCGCAGACGTACGCCCGCCTGACCGGCCTGAGTCCGCAGGTCATCCTTCAGAACGACCTGCGCGTCCCCCTGGCCCGCTTCCGTAAGGAACTGCTCCGGGACCGCAACTTCACGGTCGGCCGCCTGGACAGCCGCTTCACCGGCATGGACCGCGACGCCGGCGGCAGCCAGGCCGACTACGACCCCAGCTACAGCGCCATCCTCGGCCCGTACACCGCGACCTTCAACCACTACGTCCGCGCCGAACTCGGCTACCAGTCCGATCTCGCCTACGAAGTCCTGTCCGGCCGCACCCAGCCCTGGAGCTACCGGGAGTTCGAGGGCCGCCACGTCCGCGCGTCCGACACGTTGCGCAGCGCCATGCATCAGAACCCGCACCTCAAGGTTCTGGTCGCCAGCGGGTACTACGACTTCGCCACCCCGTACTGGGCGGCGCGGCACACGCTGGACCACCTGCAGCTCGACCCCAGCCTGCGCGGCAATGTCCGCGAGCACTTCTACGAGGCCGGGCACATGATGTACGTCCACCTCCCCAGCCTCGCGCAGCAATACACCGATCTCACCGCGTTCATCGAGTGGGCGCGTCAGTAATCACTTCCGCGGCTGCCTGACCAGCAGCTTCACCCGTCCTTTGCAATCAAGCCCCCAGTCGAGCTCCGCGACCGGAACGCCCTCCGCGCTGCCGTTCCGAAACCAATCCAGACGCTCTGATCCGCTTTCCAGTGGCACAGGGGGCCAGTGCCTTCCGTCTGGGCTCCCCTGCCGCTTGTCCGTGCAGGGCACGGTTGCGCCGGGCTGGGGGCGCTATGCTTCGTTCATCGCGCTTCGCGGCGCGGTCATCCAGAGTCGCCCGAGGGGTGTTCCTCCCCGCTGACGGCGCGGCAACCGGCTTTCATTGCGGCACGGTGCTTTCAGGAAAGGTCCCTTGGTGGTGCTGACGATGGCACGAGCGGACACGATGGCCCGGCGGCAGCGCATCTGCGCATAGACACCCGAGGCCGCCCTGTGCGGCTTTTTCTGATGGAGTGCGATGTTGAGCGAGTGGACTGATGACCTGCGGGCCGAGGCGCGCGAACGAATTCTGGTGCTGGACGGGGCGTGGGGCACCATGCTTCAGCGGGCGGGGCTGACGGAAGCGGATTTCCGGTGGGACGGCGCGGACCCGCTGCGGATGTACCGGGGCAACTTCGACCTGTTGCAATTGACGCGGCCGGACGTGATCCGGGACATTCACCGCGCCTACTTCGAGGCGGGCGCGGATATCGCCAGCACGAACACCTTCAACAGCACGACGATTTCCCAGGCGGATTACGGAACGGAGGCGCTGGCGTACGCGATGAACGAGGCGGGCGCGCGGCTGGCCCGGGAGGTCGCGGACGAGTTCGAGGCGCGTGACGGCCACCGGCGCTGGGTGGCGGGGAGCGTGGGGCCGACGAACCGCACGGCGACCCTGTCGCCGGACGTGGAACGGCCCGAGTTCCGGAACGTGACCTTCGACGGTCTGGTGGAAGCATACACGGAGGCGGTGCGGGGCCTGATCGCGGGCGGCGCGGACCTGATCCTGCTGGAGACGGTGTTCGACACCCTGAACGCGAAGGCGGCGCTGTTCGCGTGCGAGGAGGCGTTCGAGCAGGCCGGAAAGACGCTGCCGGTCATGCTGTCCGGGACGATCACGGACGCGTCGGGGCGCACCCTGAGCGGGCAGACGCCGGAGGCGTTCGCCGTGAGCACGGAACACGCCCGGCTGTTCAGCCTGGGCCTGAACTGCGCGCTGGGCGCGGACCTGCTGCGCCCGCACCTGCGGGCCATCGCGGCGAACACGGAGGCGCTGGTGTCGGTGCACCCGAACGCGGGGCTGCCAAACGCGTTCGGGGAGTACGACGAGACGCCGGAGCACACGGCGCGCGTGCTGGCGGAGTTCGCGCGGGAGGGCCTGGTGAACATCGTGGGCGGCTGCTGCGGCACCACGCCGGAGCACATTCGCGCCATTGCCGAGGCCGTGAAGGGCATCGCGCCGCGCACGGCACCCACCCGGCCGCCGTACCTGCGCCTGAGCGGGCTGGAGGCGCTGACAGTCACGCCGGACCTGAACTTCGTGAACGTCGGGGAGCGCACGAACGTGACCGGCAGCCCGAAGTTCGCCAAGGCGATCCTGGCCGGGGACTACGACGCAGGCCTGAAGATCGCGCGGCAGCAGGTCGCCAGCGGCGCGCAGATCGTGGACATCAACTTCGACGAGGGCATGCTGGACGGCGAGGCGGCCATGGTGAAGTTCCTGAACCTGCTGGCCGGCGAGCCGGACATCTCCCGCGTGCCGCTGATGCTGGATTCCAGCAAGTGGGAGATCCTGGAAGCGGGCCTCAAGCGCGTGCAGGGCAAGTGCGTCGTGAACAGCATCTCCCTGAAGGACGGCGAGGCGAAGTTCCTGGAGCGGGCACGGCTGCTGCGGCGGTACGGGGCGGCGGCGGTCGTGATGGCCTTCGACGAGCAGGGGCAGGCGGACAACCTGCCGCGCCGGCAGGAGATCCTGGGCCGCGCGTACCGGCTGCTGAGGGACGTGGTGGGGTTTCCCGCGCAGGACATCATTTTCGACCCGAATGTGCTGACCGTGGCGACCGGGCTGGAGGAACACGACCGGTACGCGCTGGATTTCATCGAGGCGACCCGCTGGATCAAGGCGGAACTGCCGGGCGCGCTGGTGTCGGGCGGGATCAGCAACGTGTCGTTCAGTTTCCGGGGGAACAACCACGTGCGCGAGGCGATGCACGCGGTGTTCCTGTACCACGCGATCGGCGCGGGCCTGGACATGGGCATCGTGAACGCCGGGATGCTGGCCGTGTACGACGACATCGAGCCGCGGCTGCGGGACGCGGTGGAGGATGTGATCCTGGCGCGCCGGCCGGACGCCACCGAGCGGCTGCTGGCCCTGGCCGAGGATTACCGCGACGTGAAGCGCGAGGCGGCGGCGCAGAGCGCGTGGCGGGAGTGGCCGGTGCAGGAGCGGCTGAAGCACGCGCTGGTGCAGGGCGTCACGGACCACGTGGTGGAGGACGCCGAGGAGGCGTACCAGTTGCTGGGGTCGCCGCTGGCGGTGATCGAGGGGCCGCTGATGGACGGCATGAACGTGGTCGGGGACCTGTTCGGCGCCGGAAAGATGTTCCTGCCGCAGGTGGTGAAGTCCGCCCGCGTGATGAAGCGCGCCGTGGCGCACCTCACCCCGTACCTGGAGGCCTCGAAGCAGGAGGCGGGCGGCAAGGGCAGGGTGCTGCTCGCCACCGTGAAGGGCGACGTGCACGACATCGGGAAGAACATCGTGGGTGTGGTGCTGGCCTGCAACGGGTACCAGGTGACTGACCTGGGCGTGATGGTCCCCACCGAGAAGGTGCTGGACGAGGCCGAGCGCATCGGCGCGGACGTGATCGGCCTGAGCGGCCTGATCACGCCCAGCCTGGACGAGATGGTCACGGTGGCCCGCGAGATGACCCGGCGCGGCATGCGGCAGCCGCTGCTGATCGGCGGGGCGACCACCAGCCGTGCGCACACCGCCGTGAAGATCGACCCGGCGTACGACGGCACGGTGGTGCACGTGCTGGACGCCAGCCGCGCCGTGACGACCACCAGCGATCTGCTGGCCGACGAGGCCGGGTACCGCGAGCGGACCCGCGTGGAGTACGACGCCCTGCGGGAGCGGCACGGCGGGCGGCAGGTGCGCCTCATTCCCGTGACGGAGGCCCGGGCGCGGGCGCCGCGCCTCTCCCCTGCCGTGGCGCCCGCCCCGCTGGCCCCCGGCCGGCAGGTGATCGAGCAGCCCATCGCGGAACTGCTGGAGTTCATCGACTGGACGCCCTTTTTCATCGCCTGGGAGATGCGGGGCATCTACCCCACCATCCTCAGCGACCCGCTGCGCGGTGAGGAGGCCCGCAAGCTGTTCGCGGACGCGCAGGCGCTGCTCCGGCGCGTGATCGAGGAGAACCTGCTGACCGCCCGGGGCGTGATCGGGCTGTGGCCCGCCCGGCGGCGCGGAGATGACATCGACGTGTTCACGGACGGGAGCGAGGCGCCCGCCGCGACCCTGCACACCCTGCGGCAGCAGCGGGAGCAGGCGACACCGAACGCGGCCCTGGCGGACTTCGTGGCGCCCCGCGGGGATCACGTGGGGGCGTTCGTGGTCGGCATTCACGGCGCGGAGGAACTCGCGCGGGCCT
>JAANMV010001644.1_pt1 | contig 23982 bp, 22 predicted proteins | sample 7279661 | NCBI WGS metagenome assembly JAANMV01 (sample SAMN14094540, study PRJNA606508) | bioreactor metagenome | isolation source: A lab-scale SPAN reactor treating ammonium-rich wastewater day 121 | place: Ireland: Galway | collected 2017-05-16
GGCTCCGCCCCGAGCCCGGGGCCACCATAGCAGGGCTCGGGCTCCGCCCCGAGCCCGGGGCCACCATAGCAGGGCTCGGGCTCCGCCCCGAGCCCGGGGGGCTGTATAGCTGGGCTCGGGCTCCGCCCGAGCACCTGGTCAACAATCCCCTCGCCGGCAACCCCTTTCCCTTTGTAGTTCCACGTATTATTATCTTATTGAAATGGCAAAATCTAGATTAACCAAAGAACTAATCGAAACCCTGGCGAACCACGTCAACGCAGGCATGACGCTGGAGTTAGCGGCCTCCATGCCTGGAGTTAATGTTACTTCCAGGACGCTTAGGAATTACTTCATCCAAGGAGAAAACGATATAGCAGAAGGAAAAACAAATACACTTCACGCCAAACTGGTTCAAAAGTGTGCCAACGCGCATTCGCAAGTGTATAAACGGTGCCTGGATGCAATAAACAAATGCGTTGACAATGGGGATTGGAGGGCAGCTTTTGCGCTTCTCAAGTCGATCCCTAACTCTCCGTATCGCGTGAGCGCGGGAAGACCTCCACAGGTTACCGTTCACACGGGACCTGTGACAGGTGACATGCTGTTGCAGGCCAGTCCGGCATACAGACTACAGGTTATCCAGCGCCACAGAGAACGAATGGGTTTGCCTGGCAACGTGTATGACGCAGGGTCAGGACCTGCTGACCCTGCTGACCCTGCCGGCTGGAATCTGCGGTTTGACCAGGAACGCGACATGGCCGAAGGCCTGGATTTATCTGACCTCTAGGCGGTTCTGCTTGAATGAGTTCCCTACCCAACTCGAATCTAGTTCAATGCCCTACCTGTGGCTACCCTGAGGCCAGACGAGCTACACCCTGCCAGGTGCTCGATGCTGATAACGTCCTACAGACGGTATCGCCTATCAGGTGCCCGCTCTGCCAGGTCCGGGCAACCAAAGCACGACGAGCACCCGGTGATCATCACACCCTAGACTGTCCTCGTTATGCCACCTGCGCGACCTGCGGCATAGTCATACATGACCGAGCATATAAGCACAGCTATTGCTCTGACGGCTGTTGGCTCAGGAGCGGCGCCGTCAAGCCACCCGACAGACGGCGACGGGAGCACCGGGGAGGGTAGCTCACTCCTACCAGTCCGCCCGTCAGGGCCCCGGAAGCCAGTGTTCATGCCGAATTGAATGATCGTCAAATGGTCGTTTGGCGATGGTGCCCTCCCTGCCAGGCCTCGTGCCTGCCACGGGCGGGAAGGGGCCGGACTCGATGATCGGCAGAGGGGACGGGCCTGGAAGGCCCGTGGTTGCTTAGGTTGAGAGGTCAGGGCGCCCCGCAGGGGCGCCAAAGCAGGCAAAAGGGGGGTAGGGGGGTTCCAAAGTGTGCGCCGATCATCGGGTCCGGGGGCTTTAAATTCGCTACACTGCGACAAAATCAGGATCTTTGGAGGCCTGAAAAGGCGACAGGTCGGGCCTGAAAGCCCGACCTGTCAGTATTCAATATAAGGAGATATATGGAATGACCTGATTTAATTATATCAGAACAGCGTCAGACCTGTCCACCTGCTAACCTGTTGACGCATTAATACAATTGTAGGATAATTTAATAAATAAGTTATTCCGGCCCCATATAGCCAAAAGGAGATTATGGAAAAATGAGTAGACCAGTTAAAAATGCGAAGAAGATCCTGTCCTACCGCTCTGCGGTCGAGGGCCTGGAATCAAGTCTTGACGCTTTTTGTGATGCGCTAGCAACGAGGAGGTTAGATTTGGAGCAGGTTCGCGAACTTAAGCAGCTACAGAAACGAATGGAACAAGTGTTCCAGGCAGCGTTTGCGAGCAATCCTCAGACAGGCAGGTTTGCATAACAATGATTCTAGACAAGTTGATGAAAACCAAAGAGACTTTGGAACTTCTTGAGAAAGCCTTTGAGCCGAGGATCGATCCCGTTTCCAGCAAAAAGTTACCAGGACTATTAGGTCCTTTGACCTGGAAACAAGTTCGAACATTAAATATTATTAGAAAATCAAAATTGGAACAAATCCTCCGTCAAAACCACTACAATGTTACCGGTGAGGTTTACTAACCCATGACAGAATTACTAACTATTACAGAATTCGACCAGGATATATCCAATTTTGATTTAAACGAAGAGGGGGATACCAGACTACCTGATTCCAGAGAAACCCTCTTAAATGCCCTCCTAGAAATAGAAACATTAATAAATGAAGTTGAGGAAATGGTGGAAGCCGGGGAACACCTTACTGCGACGGAAATTCCGCTCATCAACTCGTTGCCAGAAATGTTCGAGCGGGTCCTGTCGGCAAACAGTAGATCGGTCCAAATCCTGCAGGATAGCCGGTTCTCGTTCGACAGGGCACCGTTATTATCTCGTTCGAGGAGGGTTGATCTTTAAATGGAAAGCTTAAAAAGACTCCTAGAGGCTAGCAGTGAAGCCACAAAACGGACCTTAGCACGCTTGAACCCCCTTCAAAAGTTGATCGAAGATCGTGAGGAAAGGCAGGCAGCGACTGAGGTTGCCAGGGCAAAGGCGCAACAGGGCTATGATCAGAGGAAATTGATTAATCTTAAAGCCAGTCTAGCTCAAGCTAGACTGGCTTTGGATAAGCTACCCGCTCGTCAATCTCAGCTACAGCTTAAGGTCGCTGAACTGGAGAAGGCAATAGGCCAAACAAATAAAAGGCTGGAGGACTACCATGCACCTTCAAATTAGTCCTCTAAATCCCGATCTTAAGTCGGACCTCAAGAGCCGGGAAGTCCGTGGTTACGCCAGTATTTTCAACTTAAGGGACCTGGCTGGAGATGTGGTGTTGCCAGGTGCCTTCGCGGAATCAATTGGAAGAAATTTCAGGAGTCTTGTGGCGGCTGGAAAGCCACCACGGGTTCACTTTTTGTATCAACATGACCACGGGAGGCCAGTAGGCACTATCACTGAGTTAAGGGAGGACAACAAAGGCCTGTATTTCACCGCCAGGATCGCGAGAACGCAGCTAGGCGATGAACTTCTTGAGTTAGTCTATAACGGGACAATTGACGGGCTTTCCATCGGTTATCGGATCCTGGAGGAAGACTATGACTCGGTTCGCAGGGCTAGACTCCTCAGGAAGGTTGACCTACTGGAGATATCTGCCGTGACGTTCCCTGCGAATGAGGAGTGTCGGTTGAAAGGTGAACTCCTACTCAAGTCGGTGGCCGGGATCGACAGTATCGCTAACGTCTTCGAGCAGGCCGTTCCCAAATTCGCTGATATGATCGACGAAATTGTTTGTCTGAAGAAAAAGTTTGCCGGCCCAGTAAACCGGCAAACCAGCATGGCTACAGCGTTTGCTCGAAAATGGGATTCTCCCACTACCACAGATTTTCAAAGAGAACACGCATTGAAAATGCTGAGAGAAGAGCTTGCTTTGCAGCTTCTCCTGTCGGGGAGGGTGTAGCCAATGCAAGAGATGACGCCGCTTCGCTCCAGCATGGAGCCGATTCCGCCATTGTTGGCGCGGTTTCTACAATGGGTTGCTTCGAGTTTCCGGCTGTTCGGAACGGCCACGGCAAGATATCAGGTAGCCCGGTTCCTCCACGATCATCCTGCCTATATGCAGGTGGTTATCGAGGGTATGCTTGCTGCAGCAGGTGCTGAGCTTCTGCTCCAACAGGAAGCGGCCGAAGAAGCCATGGAAGCTGTCCTCGGTCCTGAAGGTCCGGCATGCGACTAGACTCCAGTGATCCGCAGTATAGAGCCCTCGTGAGGGACCTCCGAGCGGAGCACCCTGACCCGCTAGATCGGGTCCTGGTGCTGACCTCCCTCCTCCAGCGGGGTCCTGACCCGATCCTCACTGCTCTACTGGTCGGCACGGTCGAGGAGTATGCGACATGGGTTAACGCCTGCCAGTCTGGGAGTATTACCCCCTCCGCCAAGAGGGTGCTCCAGCACGAAACCAAGCAACCCTCTTGGCTTGATATACAGCCGTTTTTAGACCCTGACTTGAGTGAATTTTAGGTTTTTAGACCTTCTTCGGCCATGCGCCTTCGAGCAACCTCCCCCAAAGGCGTCAAGAAAGGCTTCGCTGGAGTTTGCATTGAACCGAATTCAACGGCAGGAGCATGGTCAACGTTCGTGCCGACCTCCACAGTGAACCCGCTTGGAGACTCGGTTACTGCCGATCCTATCGAGTCCCGTAGTTCCCCCGAATCAACAGGACAACCATTTTTTGCGGTTTGTTCCAGTTCGGCCCTTAATTCATGCGAGAACTGCTTTGCTCGTTCTCGCAGAGCTTGCTCTGCTTTTTTAAAATTACTATTAAATTCAACGTATTTCATGGTTGGATCATAACAGGTTGCCCAAAAGAATGCTATGAGCTTACCGGAGAGCTTCTTTCCAGACCTTTCGGAATAGGTTCCCTTGCCTTTTAGCCTTCGTTCTAGACCCCTCCCCGCCCCGGGGAGGGGTATGACAGGGGCCAGACCTTCGGCCCCTCCTAGAGGCCTTCTCGAAAAGAAGCGAGGGTGACAACAGGGAATGGCTTGGTTACAGGACCGGGTAACGAATCGTTCGAATACTTGGGTTCATGTATTAGATGCACCAAGAGGAGCGGCGGATGACCCGAGAAGAGATCCTGCAAGAGATCCACCGAACCACCGAGCAGAACGGTGGCCAACCGCTGGGTCGCGAGGCGTTCGCAAAACGAACCGGGATTAAGAAGTCTGAGTGGTATGGCAGATTTTGGGCGCGCTGGGGCGATGCACTCGAAGAAGCGGGCTTTCAGCCCAATCAGTTTACAGAACCAACACCAGAGGAGTTCTTGCTATCTAAGTTAGCCGAACTGGTAAGAGAGCTTGGCCGCTATCCCGTTCACGGGGAACTCCAACTGAAAGCCCAAGCGGATCCTACATTTCCGAACACAGAGACGTTTCGTAAAAGGCTTGGTAAGACAAACGAGATCAGAGCGAAGCTTCAGGAGTTCTGCCAGAAGCACGGCATCAACGATGTTCTCCCGTTCTGTCAGAGCAAAGCGCCACCAGCGAGTAATGAGCCTCGCTTGGATCAAAAGGGGATCGGCGAAGGTCGGACACTGGGACATGTCTATCTGATGAAGTCAGGTCGTTTCTACAAATTGGGCCGAACCAACCACGTCGGCCGACGCCATTGGGAACTTGGTATTCAGTTACCGGAGAAGTTAAATCTCATCCATTCCATAGCAACAGATGATCCCATTGGCATTGAAAAGTATTGGCATGGACGTTTTTCGGACCGCCGAGCGAACGGAGAGTGGTTTGAACTCACCAAGGCCGATATTGACGCCTTTAAGCGGCGGAAGTTCATGTGACTTCTTGGCACGCACCTGACAGGCGTGAATGATCACCGGATGATCACCAAACCCCCGGTTACCCCTGTTCACGGAAGGGAATCACCGAACACTCTCGCTCAATTGAATCGTTGTGGTTATGGGGATTGGCGAACACTGTCGAGGAACAGTGTTCGCCCCTGGAGAGGGGTTCCTGGAGACTCGTAATGAGCAGGTCGGGCGTTCGAATCGCCTCCCCGGCTCCATCGTCTAAGCCCGCTGTGGCGGGCTTTCTTCGTTATTGGCGCGGGGGCAAAGACCGGGCGATTTCTGGTTCTGGGGACCGCTGGGGGACCAGTTGGCGCATGGCGTGGTTGTGCGCTTCTGGGTGGGTAGGTGTCGAGGCCTTTCGTGGCGCCATCCGCGTGGGCGGGCTTCGTGGGGGCCGACTTGGGGTAACTTCGCGTCCGGAGGGACTTACCCTTCGTGTCAGGCAAGCCCCGCGCCGGTAGGGGGAGCTTCTTCGGCCGCCGTTGTGAATAAGTTGGGCGGCCGGTTGCCCGTCAAAACGCGGTACCTTGGGCCTGGGTCGGGCCTCGTTGGGTATGTTTTGACGGGCACGCTAAGGGTAGGGCGAGCCGAGCGGCTTCACATAGGGCCTCTAATCCGTAATGTACATATGAATCTTAGGGGTCCGGAGGGGGCCAGGTCGAAGTGGTCAGGGCCTCGCGTCTGGGAGACTACCGCGGGGGACCAGGCTGGGTGCGGGGCGGGTAGGGGTAGGCTTTGCCGCGGGCGGCCTGTGCACAGCTTGGAAAAGTCGCCGCGTGAATAATCTTCAGGCGACTTTACCAACCTGCACACAGGCACGGGAGCCTCATCTTGGCGTTACAATTGGGCTTTACAGCAGTGGCGTTACCACGGCTATACGGTAGTCTCAACTTGGCGAAACCTTGCGTCAGGACCTTTTTTTTGAAAATTTTTAGAAGGGGCCGGGGGACGGAGAGGGCGGTAGCAGGGGGTTACTGAAACATCCGCTTGCCCAGCTTGGCCGAGGCCTCCTCGAGCATATCGTCGGTGACATGCGAGTAGACGTCGCCCGTGAGCCGGATGGTACTGTGGCCAAGCAACTCGCTAACAACTTTCAATGACTCCCGGTCCTTCAGCAGGGCTGAGGCCGCGCTGTGTCTCAAACTGTAGACTGTCAGGTTGGTCGGCAAGCCTGCCCGCTGCAGGATCCGTTTGAAGTTCCTGGAGCGCAGGTTGTCGAGATACAGCGGGCCGCCCAACTCGTTGGCGAAGACCAGGCCGAGGTCCTCATAAGCCGACCCGGCATACTCCTTCTCCACGTTCTGCTGGTCGCGGTGCTGGCGCAGCAGTTCGGCCATCTCCGGTTCCAGCGCGAGCGTGCGGCGGCTCTTATCCGTCTTGGGCGGCTCGAAGCGCCATTTGGGCAGGCCCTCGACCTTTCTGACGAAGCGCACGAGGGCGCGGTTCACGGTGACCTTCCGGAAGTCCAGGCTGAAGTCGGTCCAGAAGAGGCCCAGGTACTCCTCGGGCCGCATCCCGGTGGCCAGGGCCAGCACCCACATCGCGCCCAGGCGCAGCTCCTGCAGCGCGGCCTGCACGAACTTGCACAGGTCGCTCGAGTGCAGCACCCGCAGCTCGCGCTTCCGGGTTACCCGGGGCAGGTCGACGAAGAGGGCCGGGTTCTGGTGCAGTTCGCGCCACTTCACGGCCTGCTGCAGCGCCTGGCGCAAGATCGAGTGCAGCTTCCGGACCGCGTACGGGCCGGTGCCCCGGGCGGTGATCTCCGTGTAGAGCTCCTGGATGTCGATCGGGTTGACGGTGGTCAGCAGCTTCTTACCGATGTCGTGCTTGCCGACGTAGCGCTCGACGTTCGCACAATATTCCTCATGGGTGCGCTGGCGCACGCGCAGCCTGGCGCCCTCCAGCCACCGCTTCAGGTAGTCTCCCAGGGTCTGCAGGTTGCGTTCCCGGATGCTGCCCTCGGTCTCGAATTCGTCCAGCTTGTCGCGCAGGTACTTCTCGGCTGCCTTCTTGGTGGACAGGGTCTTCCGGTGGCGCACGCGCTTGCCGTCGTCGCCGTAGCCCAGGTGAATCTCGACTCGGTAATTGTCGCCGCGCTTGGTGATGTGGCCTCTCATGGTGTGGTTCCTCCTGTTTCATTCATGAGCAAAGCCAGTGGGGTGACGGGCCCCACTGGCTTTGCGGGGGTCGGGTGCCGGCGGTCGATTTAGTTGTTGGAGAAGTTGGTGGCGGCGAGCAGGGCCTCGAAGGCCTGGACCGGGACGAGGATGCGGCGACCGATCCGGATCGAGGGGATCGACCCCGCGTGGACGGCCTGGTAGGCGGAGTAGCGAGAGACTCCCAAGTAAACGGCGGCCTCGTCGACGGTGATGGTCTTGCGGGTGAGGGGTTCGGGCATGGTGGGTTCCTCCGGTTCTAGTTCAGGGTGCTGGCCAGCATCTGGGCCAGCGGTTTGACGACCTCTTGGCAGGCCGGGTCGAGCATCGCTTGCTCAGCGGCCCGGATGTGTGAGCAGGGCTTGAGGGTGCCGTTGAACTTGGTCCAGCGGCAATTGCAATACCAGCCGCCGTTGAAGCGGCGGACTTCGTAAGTTGACGTGTCGCCGATGACCATGAAGGCGCGCTCGGTGACCTGGATGACGCGGTAGTTCTTCTTTAGGCGGGTGGCTTTCTCGGGGACGGTTTCACGGGTCGACATGGTTGCTACTCCGACAAACTGTTTACGGAAATAATATACCGTAAACGGTTATGCCTGTCAATATCCGTTTACAAATATTTTCAGGGCTGCTACTATGGGGCAGTGAGCGAGGAAAAGCGAGGCCGCGGAAGACCGCGAAAGTATCCCAAGGATCTGGCGAACGATGGTGCGCCAATCCTAAGCGTGCGGCTCGACCCCGAGGTCTACCTCTATGTCCAGGCCCGTCCCGAAGGCTGCAGGGCTTACATTGAGCGCTTGGTCCGAAACGACACGGAGTTTCCCCAAGCTGCCCCACCGGACTCCGGACAGAAGGGCAAACTTTGATTCAAGTTGCTGACGATCTGGCCAATTCTTGACCCTCGCGTAGCCAGATCATTCGCCTGCTGTTTTGCCAACCCCGAGGCGCCTCGGCAAAGCCTCTCCAAAATGGGCCAGGGTCCTCGATGTCATTACGTGTCACCAGGGCCTGCTATGTTGAGTGGAGCGGGACCAGTCGAGCAGGGACAGTCATAAATACATTCGAACTGCAGTTGTGCGGGCCAATATTGGCGCCGTTTTGGGAGGACCATTTGATCCGGTGTGACGATGATCTCATTTTAGGAGGCGGGCCCAGATGAAGCTCGAGGAGCTCCAGCCCACCGCTTCCATTCATGGGATCCTTCCGGATGGGGTTGTAAGCGTTGTCAGCGTGCAGTGGTTTGGCTCAGAGGCGGTCGAGCTGACCTATAAGGACGCCGGCGGGCGCGTCGCCAATCAGCTCCTTTATCGCCATGATGAAGAGCGTCTTAAAGTCGGTGAGGCAGGGCGGCCCTGGAGTTTTGACGGGGATGGCGCCCTATTCCGTCTGGTTTCCGAGGCGCATCGCATCCGCCTGGCCCACCTTTTTGACCCGGTTCTCGCGGTCCACTCGTCGCTTGTCGACCCGCTCCCCCATCAGATTACCGCGGTGTACGAGTCCATGCTTCCACGCCAGCCTTTACGCTTTCTTCTGGCGGACGATCCCGGGGCCGGGAAGACGATTATGGCTGGCTTGCTCATCAAAGAGCTCATTGCCCGTGGTGACCTGCAGCGCTGTCTGATTGTTTGCCCCGGCAGCCTGGTGGAGCAATGGCAGGACGAGTTGAGCCGAAAGTTCCAACTGCCTTTCGAGATCCTGACCAACGACAAGCTGGAGGCGGCTCGCACGGGGAACTGGTTCCTGGAGAACGACCTGGCGATCGCCCGCCTGGACAAGCTTTCGCGCAGCGAAGAGGTGCAGGCCCGACTGGCGGCCCCGGACGCACGCTACGATCTGATCGTGTGCGACGAGGCACACAAGCTGTCCGCCACGTTCTTCGGCGGCGAGGTCAAGTACACCAAGCGGTACCGCCTCGGCCAGTTGCTCTCCGGCTTGACGCGGCACTTTCTCCTGATGACGGCGACCCCCCACAACGGCAAGGAAGAGGATTTCCAGCTCTTCCTGGCTCTTCTCGACGGTGACCGCTTCGAGGGGCGCTTTCGAGACGGTGTGCACCAGGTGGACGTATCCGACCTGATGCGGAGAATGGTCAAGGAGTCGCTTCTCAAGTTCGACGGTCGGCCGCTCTTTCCCGAACGCATCGCCTACACGGTGCCGTACAAGCTATCCGAGCCTGAGGCCGAGCTCTACAAAGAGGTGACCGACTACGTGCGCCAGGAGTTCAACCGGGCCGAGGCGCTGCAGAACGACAAGCGTTCGGGCACAGTGGGCTTCGCGCTCACCGTTTTGCAGCGTCGCCTGGCTTCTTCGCCCGAAGCGATCTACCAGTCTCTGCACCGACGGCGCAAACGGCTCGAGAACAAGCTGCGCGAGCTGCAACTTCTGCAAAGAGGCGCGGTAGCGGCAGCTCTGGCTGCCGAGCCTTCGCTGCTCGACCCCGACGACATCGAAGATCTCGAGGATGCCCCGGAGACCGAGGTCGAGCAGGCCGAGGAGGAGATCCTGGACCAGGCCACGGCCGCGCGCACCATCGACGAGCTGAAGGCGGAGATTGGAACCCTCACCGATCTCGAATCCATGGCTCAGACTCTGCGCCGGAGCGGCCTGGACACGAAATGGCGCGAGCTGGCGTCGTTGTTGGGAGCCCTGTTGACCTCGAGCGCGATCGCCGACCGTACGGCGGAGCCCGGTGTGCCGTACGGAGCCGGTCCCATCGAGCCACCCAAAGCCTCGCCGCACCAGAAGCTGGTGCTCTTCACCGAGCACCGGGACACCCTCAATTATCTGCAAACCCGAATCACCACCCTATTGGGCCGAGAAGAGGCGGTCGTGGCCATTCACGGCGGACTGGGCCGAGAGGAGCGGCGTAAGGCGCAGGAAGCCTTCCTGCACAATCCGGACGTTAAGGTGCTGCTGGCCACCGATGCGGCCGGGGAGGGGATCAACCTGCAACGGGCTCACCTGATGGTGAATTACGATCTCCCCTGGAACCCGAATCGGCTCGAGCAGCGATTCGGCCGGATCCATCGCATCGGCCAGACCGAGGTTTGCCACCTGTGGAATCTCGTGGCCGACGAGACGCGGGAAGGCGACGTCTACCGCAAACTCCTCGAGAAGCTCGAGGAGGCTCGCAAGGCGCTGGGAGGGCAGGTTTTCGACGTGCTGGGCAAGCTCCAGTTCGAGGGAAAACCTTTACGCGATCTGCTGCTCAAGGCCATTCGCTACGGCGAGGAGCCGGAGGTAAGGATGCGACTCGAGCAGGCCATCGAGCATGCGATCGACCGCGAGCATATCCAGGACCTGATGGAGGAGCGCGCACTGGCCCAGGATGCGATGGATGCCACCAACGTCGCTCGCATCCGCGAGGACATGGAGCGCGCCGAGGCGCGTCGCCTGCAGCCTCATTACATCGAGTCTTTCTTCCTGGAAGCCTTCAAGCAGCTTGGCGGGAGCGTGCGCCAGCGAGAGACGCGGCGATACGAGCTGACCCACGTGCCGGCGCCCATCCGCAATCGCGACCGTCTGTTGGGTGCGGGGGCTCCGGTGCAGGCCCGCTACGAGCGAATCGCCTTCGAGAAGAGCCTGTTGACCCCGGCCGGTGTGCCTCTGGCGGCCTTCATCTGTCCGGGCCATCCCCTGCTCGACGCCACGCTCGATCTGACGCTCGAGCGTCATCGTGACCTCTTGCGACGCGGCACGCTCCTGGTGGACGAGCGAGACAGCGGCACCACCCCGCGCGTTCTTTTCTACCTCGAGCACTCGATCCAGGACGCCAGCACGCTGCCCAGCGGAGAGCGCCGCACCATCTCCAAGCGCATGCTCTACGTGGAGCAGGACCCTTCGGGACACGTCCGTCACCTTCACTATGCGCCCTACCTGGACTACCGGCCGCTGGGCAGAGACGAACCGGACGCGGGGAGCCTGCTGGCTCGACCCGAGCTTGCCTGGATCGTCCGCGAGCTGGAGCAGAAGGCCCAGGCGCACGCCATCGCCCAGATCGTACCGGGGCACCTTGACGAGGTGCGCTCGCGTCGTCTGGGCTGGATCGAGAAGGCCCGCGCGGCGGTCAAGGATCGGCTGACCAAGGAGATCACTTACTGGGACCACAGGGCCGAGGAGCTCAAGCTGCAGGAGCAGGCCGGCAAGCCCAATGCCCGGTTGAACTCGCTGGAAGCGCGGCGCCGCGCGGATGAGCTTCAAGGGCGACTCGAGCGCCGCCTGGTCGAGCTCGATCGAGAGGCGCAGCTTTCCGCTCTGCCGCCGGTCGTGCTGGGCGGCCTGGTCGTGGTGCCGGCGGGCTTGTTGGCCCGGATCTCGGGCCTCCAGGCGGAGCCGCCCTCCGCCGACCGTCTGGCGGTGGCGACCCGAGCGCGGGCCATCGTCATGGAGATCGAGCGAGAGCTGGGTTTTGACCCTGTCGACCGCGAGCTCGAGAGGCTCGGCTACGACATCGAGAGCCGCCACGGCGCAACGGGGAAGCTGCGCTTCCTCGAGGTCAAGGGACGCGACAGCCGGGCGACCACGATCACCGTGACCCGCAACGAGATTCTCTACTCGCTCAATAAACCCGACGACTTCATTCTCGCCATTGTTGAGTTCCTTCCGGACGAAACCCATCGGGTTCACTACGTGCGAAGGCCCTTCCAGCGAGAGCCCGACTTCGGGGTCACCAGCGTCAACTACGACTTTGCCGAGCTGATGGCTCGGGCCGAGGTGATGCGGTGAGCTCCGGCGCTTTCGCGGAAATGCTCGGCCACGAGGACATGCCCTGGTGCCACGTGTCGAGCCGACTCGAGGGGGCGGATGAGGACGAGGTTCGCGCGCTGGCCGCCGGTGCCGGGCTCCTGTTCGAGGATTGCCGGATTTACATTCTGTGGCGGCACCAGGCCGGAAGCTGTTGGCACGCCGAGATCGGGCTCCCGGAGCGTTTGTCGGCCTCGAGACTTAGGCTGTTCTTCGACGGAGTAAGTCCTCAAGGTTGGTTTTATCGCAAGTCCGACGCTCCTCTCGTCGATCTGCTCGCAGCCGACGACCAGGAGCGTGAGCCAGTCGAAGAGGCTTTCCAGCGCATCCGGAAGCGATTCGCCTCCGCCAGCCTGGCCCTTTCTCCGGCCACTCTGGAGTGGATTGCTCCCAGCGTCTACGAGCCTCTGGCCTGGGGAGAACGGGAGACGATCATGCGCGTGGAGCCCGATTCGTGCGACGCGCTTCTGCTTCTTCGTCCGCAAGGAAGTGAGTGGGCCGCTCGCATGCGGAAGGCTCGCGAGGAGATTCGTGGGTTGGCTGAGCAACGGGCCAGGGAGGGCGAGCCAGGCGCCACAAAGGACAGCATTCGGCGCTGCTACCACGCGCTGGGGAGTGTCGGGCCCGCTCGGTTTCCCGGCCGGAACCGGACGGCGAGGCAGTGAGCAAGATCGTCTCAGGCAACCTCAAGTCCACCCCGGCCGACATCCGCGGGCGGGCGGCTCAGCTGGGCCTGCGCTTAGATGACCACAAGATCTATGTGCTGTGGAAGGACCGTCCTTTTGGCGGCGCCTGGCTTTACGAGGTGCATCTGGCCGAACCTGAGCCGGACGAGGGAGTGAATGCGTGGCTCCGCGACGTGCCGCCTCCAAGCGGACTCTGGACCTCGGAAGGCGGCCTCTGCGTGAACGCGCTGGCCCGATCCGAGCAAGAGCGGCGGCAAGCCTACGAGGTGTATCTCGCCATCCAGCGGCACAAGCCGGACTCGCTCCTTCTCGAGTCGGCCGTGGAAGAAGAGTGGATCCGGCCGATCGACTATGAAATTCACGAGTTCGAGCGGGGCCGAGAATCAAAGGATGAGTCGGTTGCTCCGGCACTTCTCCTGGCCGTGCGAGAGACTGCAGCGTGGTCTACGCGCCACCGTCGGAACCGACTGGGCATCCGCGAGGCAGCCGCGCGCCTGGCAGCTCTCTGGGCCGAGAAAACGGGCCGTCCGGCCGACGAGGCCGAGGTCGTCAGCCACCAGAAGGAGCTGGCGGAGCTGGGCGCTGTACGGCTCCTGGACGACGATCCCGAGGAATACCTGGACATGCATGAAATGTGGTTCAAGCACGAGAGCCAGCGCACTCTGGTTGTGAGCTATTACGTGATGAAGGATGAGGACGGATACGAGATTCGCGGTGTCCATCCGGTTCTTTCGCTGTGACCGAGGGAGCCGCCCGGGACCGCTTTTATCGGCTGGTGCAGAGCGCCGTGGCGGGGGCGATGCGCGACGTCACGACCCAGCACGGCGAGATGCTGCCGGGCTCGGTGGGCAAGCGGGTGGCGGCGCAGGTCCGCGGCTTGATGCGGCCCGAGGCGCACGAGAATCGCGACTCATGGCGCTCGTTCCTGCTCGCCATGGTGGGGCCGGAAGGTGTCGCCGAGCTGACTCGCGCACAAGTCACGACCGATCGAACCGAGGAGGGAGCCTGATCCATGGCCCACAAGAGAAAGCTCATCGAAGTGGCTCTGCCCCTGGAAGCGATCAACAAGGCCAGCGCTCGGGAGAAGTCTATCCGCCACGGGCACCCGAGCACCCTGCACCTCTGGTGGGCCCGTCGTCCGCTGGCGGCGGCTCGCGCGGTGCTGTTCGCCCAAATGGTGGACGACCCGTCCTCCTACCCGGATCTGTTCCCCACCGAGAAAGCACAGGAGAAGGAGCGGCAGCGCCTCTTCCGGATCGTTGAGGACCTCGTGCAGTGGGAGAACACCAACAACGAGGAGGTGCTCCAGGCGGCCCGCGACGAGATCTGGCGCAGCTGGCGGCGAACCTGCGCCGAGAACGCCGACCATCCCCGCGCCAAAGAGCTGTTCAATCGGCAGAGGCTGCCCGCTTTCCACGACCCGTTCGCAGGGGGTGGCTCCATTCCGCTCGAGGCCCAGCGGTTGGGGCTTGAGGCCTGCGCCAGCGACCTCAACCCGGTGGCGGTGTTGATCAACAAGGCAATGATCGAGATCCCGCCCAGGTTCGCCGGGTTGCCCCCGGTGCATCCGGAGGCTCGGGGCGATAGGAAGCTCATCGAGCGCACATGGCGCGGGGCCGAGGGCCTGGCTGAGGATGTGCGCTGGTACGGTCGGTGGATGCGGGAAGAGGCCGAGAAGCGGATCGGGCACCTTTACCCCAAGGTGGAGGTCACCGAGGAGATGGCTCATGAGAGGCCGGACCTGAAGCCGCTTGCGGGGCAGAGTCTCAGCGTGATCGCCTGGATGTGGGCCCGGACGGTTGCGAGCCCTGACCCTGCAATGGGGGGCGCGCACGTTCCGCTGATCGCCAGCTACTGGTTGTGCAAGAAGCCCGGCAAAAGAGTCTGGGTCGAGCCAGTAGTGAATGGGCCCGTCCGCTCCTGGCGGTTTGAAGTTCACTCGGGCATCCCAGAGAGTGAAGATCCAATCGACGCTGGGACCAAGACCGGACGCGGCACGTTCCGTTGTCTTTTAACCGGAGCCCCTTTAACGACAAAATATCTTCACGAGCAGGGCCAGAGTGGCTCAATCGGTGCACGTCTGGTCGCGATCGTTGCCGAAGGGCCGCGCTCTCGAGTTTACCTCAGCCCAACGCAAGCACAGGAAGACATCGTCAGTCAGGCGCGCCCCTCCTGGGTGCCTGCGACGGAACTTGGCACGAACACCCGCCATCTGACGCCGGTCGCTTACGGCTACACCACCCACGCGAGCCTGTTTACCCCGCGCCAGCTGGTGGCCCTGGATACGCTGTCCTCTCTGGTCTCCGAGGCCCGCGAGAAGGTGCTGGCCGACGCGCGGGCCGCCGGCCGCGAGGAGGGCCGCAGGCTCAAGGACGGGGGAACCGGGGCGGTCGCCTATGCCGACGCCGTCGCGGTCGGGCTCGGGCTGGCCGTGAGCCGGCGCCACGACCGCTGGACCGCCTTCAGCATCTGGCACACGATTCGTGAGAACCTCGAGAGCCTGATCCGCCTGTCCGCCGTCCCGATGACCTGGGAGTTCGCCGAAGGGAACCCATTCTCGGAGAGCACGGGCAACTTCTACGACGGGGTCGAGCTGACCGCCCGGGCCATCGAGCCCCTGGGCCAGGGCACGCCTGGGCGGGCCGAGCAGGGCGATGCCCGGGCCCTTCCGACCGACGGGGCAGCGGTGGTCACCACCGACCCGCCCTACTTCGACAACGTGCCTTACGCCGATCTTTCCGACCTCTTCTATGTCTGGCTGCGGCGAGCGCTCCAGCCGATTTTGCCCGAGCTCCTGTCCACCGTCCTGGTCCCCAAGGCCGACGAGCTGGTGGCCGACCCGAGCCGGCACAACTCAAAAGAAGCGGCCGAGCGCTACTTTCTCGAGGGCATGCGAGAGGTTATCGCCCGCCTGCGGCAGCGCGCCCTGCCGGAGGTCCCCGTCAGCATCTTCTACGCGTTCAAGCAAAGCGAGTCGCAAGATGGCGGAGTGGCCTCCACGGGCTGGGACACGTTCCTTTCGGCCCTCGTCGAAGGCGGTTTCTCCATCGTCGGAACCTGGCCGATCCGCACCGAGCAGTCCGGGGGACTGCGGAACGTGGGCCGCAACTCGCTGGCGACCTCGGTGGTTCTGGCCTGCCGGGCGCGGCCCAGCGCCGCCCCAACGGCGACCCGCCGCGAGTTCATGACAGCTCTCAAGAACGAGCTCCCGGAAGCATTGGCGCACCTGCAAAGGAGCAACATCGCCCCGGTGGACCTGGCCCAGTCGGCCATCGGCCCCGGCATGGCCATTTACACCCGCTACGCCCAGGTCCTGGACGCGGCCGGCAAACCCCTCTCGGTGCGCGAGGCCCTGGCTCTCATCAACCAGACCCTGGACGAGATCCTGACCGAGCAGGAAGGCGACTTCGACCCCGACACGCGCTGGGCGCTCGCCTGGTTCGAGCAGCAGGGGTTCTCCGAGGGGGAATACGGCACGGCGGAGACTCTCTCGAAAGCAAAAAATACCAGCATCGGCGGCCTCGTCGAGGCCGGCATCCTCCAATCGCATCGCGGCAAGGTCCGTCTGCTCAAGCCCTCCGAGCTCCCACCAGACTGGGACCCGGCCACCGACAAGCGGCTCACCGTCTGGGAGATGGTCCACCACCTCATCCGGGTGCTGGAGTCGAACGGCGAAGCCGCGGCAGCCGAGCTGGCGGGCAAGCTCGGGTCGCAGGCGGAGGTCGCCCGCGAGCTGGCCTACCGGCTCTACACGCTGTGCGAGCGCAAGAAGCGGGCTTCCGAAGCTCTTTCCTACAACGCCCTGGTGCAGAGCTGGCCCGAGATCGCCCGCCTGGCGCGCGAGAGCCGCCAGCCGGAGCAGGCCGAGCTGTTTGTGGGTGGCGAGGGTTAGCACGCTTTTCAAAGCCAGAGAGACCAATCAGGGGAGGAGAACATGCGTATCAAAATCCTTTTGCTGGCGCTGCTGGTCTTGTGCGCCGACAGGGCGCAGGCGGCGGAATTCTACGTGCCGAGCCTCAGCGTCTGGGGCTCCAAGGTCAGCCAGGGACTGTTGATCAGCGCCACCAATCCCAACTGGGGCGCCCAGAACGGCCTGCGGCGGGGCGACGTGATCGTCTCGGCCAACGGGAGGGCCTTCAAGGACCTGACTCCCGCAGCGATGGTCCAGGCCCTGACCGGGCCTGCCGGTACCAAGCTGGAGCTGGGCGTCGAGCGAAGAGGTCAAGTCGGGTCCATCTCCTACACGCTGAGCGGCTCCCTGCCGCTGATCGTCGTGGTCACCGAGATCGAGCGCAGCGGCACTTTCAATACCGTTTGGGCCTGCGTGCAGAATCTCTCGGACCAGCCGGTTGAGCTCGACTGCAACAGCGTCATGCTGACGAACCGCAGCCGGGGCTCTTTTCCGCTCTCACTGCTGCAGAACGGCGGTCGCGCCGAGATGATCCCGCCGGGTGCAGCCTATTTCCTCTGGCCCAGCTTCGAGACGAAAGACGCCGGTCTGGGCTCCTTCATGGTGAAGGATGGGCTCGGGAACCGCTACGAGGTCCCCGCCCAGGCACGGAGCACCAGCTGCGGGCCCTGGGCCAACCTGCCCAGGTCGGTGCAAGATGAGCTGACGCGCCAGATGAGGGGTTATTCCGATTTTCACTGGTGGGGGAAGCGCTGATGCACCGAAGGAGTGAGAGGTAACGATGGCCGTCACAAATCTCGATCGGGTCAGCAAAGCGATGGAGATGCTCCAGGCCGGACTCGGGCCCTTCGTGGAGCGCGAGATCCGGGCAGCCTTTCAGGCGGGCCTCTCGCCGCAGGTCCTCAAGCCTTTCGTGGACGACCCGATGATCGGCCAGAAACCTGTGGCCGAGTGGGATGTGGCCGCCATCCTCCGGCTCCTGTGGGATACCTGGAACGACGTCTTCAGAAAGACTCTGGGGCACTCCGAGCGCACTCTGGTCAGCGAGCTGAGAGACAGCCGGAACAAGTGGGCCCACCAGCAGCGCCTGACCTCCGACGACGTTTACCGCGTGCTCGACTCCACCCACCGGCTGCTCCTGGCCGTGTCCGCGCCCGAAGCCGACGAGCTGGACAAGATGAAGACGGAGGTGCTGCGGCTGCGCTTCGAGGAGAAGGCCCGCAGCGAGAAACGCAAGACCACCGGCACGGCCATCGAGACGACCGTCACGGGAAGCTTGAAGGCCTGGCGCGACGTCGTCACTCCCCACGAGGACGTGGCCAAAGGCAACTACCGCCAGGCCGAGTTCGCCGCCGACCTCTGGCAAGTCCACCTGGGCGAGGGGGCGCCCGAATACAAAGATCCGACCGAGTTCTTTCGTCGCACGTTCCTTACCGAGAGCCTCAAGCGCCTTCTGGTGGGCGCGGCCCAACGTCTCTCGGGCCGGGGAGGGGACCCGGTGGTGCAGCTTCAAACCAACTTCGGGGGCGGCAAGACGCACTCGATGCTGGCGCTCTACCACCTCTTCTCCGGAATCGACAGCCGCAAGCTGCCGGGGGTCGACGCGGTTCTGGGAGAGGCCGGGCTCAAGGACCTGCCGACGGCCAACCGGGTCGTGCTCGTGGGGAACAAGATCTCCCCGGGCAACCCCACCGTCAAGCCGGACGGGACGACCGTCCGCACGCTCTGGGGCGAGCTCGCCTACCAGCTCGGCGGCAAGAAGGCTTTTGCGCGCATCGCCGCCGACGATGCCCAGGCCACCAGCCCCGGCGACGTGCTCCGTGAGCTCTTCAACGAGCACGGCCCGTGCTTGATTTTGATCGACGAGTGGGTGGCTTATGCGCGGCAGTTGCACGACCAGAGCGACCTTCCCGGCGGTCCCTTCGAGACCCAGTTCACCTTCGCCCAGGCCCTCACCGAGTCGGCCAAGCTGGCCTCGAATTGCCTTCTTGTCGTCAGCCTTCCCGCCTCGGACACGGCCACCTCTCCCCATGCTCTGGCCGACGACGTGGAAGTCGGAGGCGTCCGCGGGCGAGAGGCGCTCGACCGCCTGCGGAACGTGGTGGGGCGGGTGGAATCCTCGTGGCGGCCGGCCAGTGCCGAGGAGGGGTTCGAGATCGTGCGGCGCCGGCTCTTTCAGCCCATGACGGATCCGCAGCAGTTTACCGATTGCGACGTAATCGCGCGCGCTTTCGGCGACTTCTATCGCAGCCAGCCGCAGGAGTTCCCCCTCGAGTGCAAGACCACCGACTACGAGAAACGCATCCGGGCCGCCTATCCCATCCATCCCGAGGTCTTCGATCGGCTCTACACCGACTGGTCGACCCTGGTGAAGTTTCAGCGCACCCGCGGCGTTCTGCGCTTGATGGCGGCCGTCATCCACAGCCTCTGGGAGAAGGGCGATCGCAACCCGCTCATCATGCCCTCGATGATCCCGATCGACGACGAGCGGGTTCAATTCGAGCTGACGCGCTACCTTTCGGACCAGTGGCTGCCGGTCATCAGCAAGGACGTCGACGGCCCGAGCTCGCTGCCGCTGCGCATTGACAGCGAGTTCTCCAACCTCGGAAAGCTCCATGCCTGCCGCCGGGTCGCCCGCACGGTCTACCTGGGCTCCGCTCCGACGGCCGCGGCCGCCCATAAGGGCCTGGAGGACCGGCAGGTCAAGCTGGGTTGCGCCATGCCGGGTGAGTCCACGGCCATCTTCAGCGACGCTCTGCGCCGGCTGGCGGGCGCCGCTACTTATCTCTACCAGGACGGTCCTCGGGTCTGGTACTCGACCCAGCCCACCGTCACGAAGCTGGCCGAGGATCGGGCCGAGCAGCTCAAACGGGACTCGGACAAGGTGGTGCTCGAGATCGAGCGCAGGCTTCGGGCCGACCTGTCCAGGAAGGGCGAGTTCGGCCGGATCCACGCCCTGCCGCGAGGGAGCGCCGACGTCCCGGACGACCTGGATGCCCGACTGGTCGTGCTGAGCCCGGACGAGCCATACGCGAAGGAGCCGGGCAGTCCGGCCGAGGCCAGGATTCGAGAGATTCTCGACCACCGTGGCAGCTCCCCCCGCCTCTATCGCAACAGCCTGGTGTTTCTGGCGGCCGACCGGGTGCGCCTGCAGGACCTGGATGAGGCGGTTCGCAAGTATCTGGCCTGGGACTCCATCCTGGCCGAGAAAGAGGCCCTGAGCCTCGATCCGCATCAGACCCGACAGGCCGAGACGCAGAAACGGGCGGCCAACGATACCGTGGTGGCCCGGTTGCCCGAGACCTACCAGTGGCTGATCGTGCCCGAGCAGGCCAATCCGCAGGCGGCCATCGTCCTTTCTCCCATTCGACTGGGCGAGCCGGGGCCGCTGGCCGAGCGGGCGAGCAAGAAGCTGCGCAAGGACGAGCTCCTCATCGCCACGCTGGCCCCGACGGTGTTGCGCAAGCACCTGGACGAGGTGCCGCTGTGGCGGGGAAACCATGTCCCGCTCCGGCAGCTGATCGAGGACTTCGGCCGCTATCTTTACCTGCCTCGCGTCAGCGGCCCCGAGGTACTGGTGGAGGCCGTAGCGGAGGGCGTCGCCCTCCTGAGCTGGGCGAGCCACGCCTTCGCCTACGCCGATGCCTACGATGAAACGAAGGACGAATACCAGGCGCTTCGGTGCGGCAGGCAGGTGCGTCTGAGCGATACGGCTCCCGGGCTCGTGGTCCGAGCAGAGGCTGCCGCCGCCCAGGCGGAGGTCGCTCCGCCTCCGACCCCTCCGGAGGCGCCGAAGCCCCCAGCCGGGGACGGCCCGACGATTCGCGGGCGGGAGCCTGACGTGGTCACTCCTCCTGTCCAGGCCCGACCCACACGGTATCATGGCACCATCGAGCTCGACCCCACTCGAGTCGGGCGCGATGCAAGCCGAGTTGCCGATGAAGTGATCGCCCACCTGGCTGGTCTGGTGGGCTCCCGCGTGCGGGTAACGCTCGAGATCGAGGCCGAGATGCCCGAGGGAGCCTCCGAGCACGTCGTGCGCACGGTCACGGAGAACAGCCGGACGCTCAAGTTCCGCAGCCACGGGTTCGAGAGTTCCTGACGGCGTGCAGGATGTCACCGGTTGGGAGCGGGCCGAGAAGAGCAGCGGAACCAAGACGGGGCACTGGGTGCTCGAACCGGAGACGCGCCGCCGCGGGCTGGTGAAGAAAGCCCGCTATCGCGAAGCGGGGGGATTCCTGGAAGGAGAAGCCTGGGCGGAGATCCTGTCCTCCGACCTCGGACGCGAGCTTGGCCTGCCTGTCCCTGAGGTCGTGCCGGTGCTGTTCGATGGGGAAGTTTGCCCGCTCAGTTGGGACTGTTGCCCGGTTGCCTGGGAGCTTTACGAAGGCGTGACCCTGTCCGGCTCGAGGGAGCCCAAATCGCGCCTGTCCATCGAAGAAGTCCACCGGATTCTATGCAACCACCTGGATGCGGACGAGGCCCGGGAAGGACTGATCCGCCTCGTATGCTTCGACTTGATGATTGCCAACACCGACCGCCACTGGCACAATTGGGGCGTCCTGGTGCCGACCTCCACCGACGAGGAGCGCCCTCGAATGGCTCCCTTCTACGACAACGGCTCGGCCTTCGGAAGCAATCTCTCGCCGGCCCGCATCCGCCGCTATCTGGAAGACGTGCGGGAGCAAGAACGGTATGACGCGGGATTTGTCTACGAGATGTCGGTTGGCGGCGACCGCCGTCCGGGCTTGCGTGAGGTTTTGAGATGCCTGAAAGACTGGGACCGCACACTGGCAGGGATTCCCGCCATGATTGAGGAACTCTCAACGTGGCGGATTCTGGAGCTGATGAGGCGTATTCCGCCCGAGGTGGCCGATACCGACCGCCGCAGTTTTGCGCGGACTGTACTCGAGCGTCGGCGCGCTTTGATCCTGGAGGCGGCACAATGATTGTTGAGGCTGACGAGGTCCTTCTCGTCTGGAAGCATCCCAGGACGCGCAAGCGTTACATCATCGGCCATCTGTGGCGTGACCGGCACGGTTTTCGTTTTGGTTACGAGCAGGAGGCTCCCGACTCGGTGCATGCGGCCATCGAGGCGGGCTTCCGGCCGTTGGCGGCCTTTCCGCTGGAGGAGGGCAGACAGTGGCAGAGCAAGAGCTTGTTTCCGATTTTTCAGCGCCGCCTGCCACCCGAGTGGCGGCAGGGTGAATTCACCGCTCTCGGACTGGCTTCCGAGGACGTGCTGGGGTATTTCCGCCAGACCGGCGGGAGACTGGCCACGGACACACTCGAGTTTCTCGAGCCTCTGCGCGAGAATGAGCCGGGTGGTGAGTACGTCGTGGAGTTTCCTATCGCCGGCTGGCGCTACTATCGAGGAGAGGAAGCGCTCTCCGACTTGAAGCCCGGAAGCGCTCTGGTTCTGCAACTCGAGCGCGAGAACAAGCACGACCCGAGCGCCGTACAGGTGCTGTCGGACCGTCGGTACCTGCTGGGCTACGTGCCGCGGGTCTACGCTTACTACCTGGACGAAGCGGTCGAGCGGGGCGACTACCGGGCCGAGGTGAAGCGAATCGGCGCGCCGGACGACCCGGGCCTGCGGGTGATCGTCCACCTGAGGGTTCCGAGCCGGTTGGTCGGCTATCGTGCTGTTCCGGGCGGGCTTGCAGTTCTCTGTGGGTGAGCTCTATAGTTGGATTCGACACGAGTGGGCCGGGATGCCGGCCGGGTTGCACATGAAGTTATAGCCCATCTCTCTAGCCTATTGGGCGCTCGAGTCCGGGTTACTTTGGAAACTGAGGCCGATATGCCAGCGGGCGCGTCCGAGCAAGTGGTCCGCACCGTGACGGAGAACAGTCGAACTCTCAAATTCGAAAGCCACGGCTTCGAAGATCCTTAGCGCCAACCAGTATACGCGGGAGCATATTATCGTGGATTATATAGAAGAAACATCTACTGACATCCAACAGACGCTAGAAGAAGCCGGTTGTCAGCCCATCATCTTTGCTGGAACTGGGCTTTCGATTAGATATTTTGGAGCGCCCAACTGGGAAGGCCTCCTGAAGGCGCTTGGTGACGAATGTCCAAGCATCACACGGCCGATCGCATATTATAAACAGCGCAATAGTAACGATCTAATCGAGGTCGGACAAGAATTTTCAGCGGTTTACCAGGAATGGGCTTGGGAGGGTGGTCGGTCTAAGTTCCCTGAGGAACTGTTTGACGACAAGCAGACCGCAGACGTCTATGTTAAGTACGCTGCAGCCAACATCATTAGGAATATCACTCCCGATTCGCTAGAGAAAATTACTGACGAAGCACTCAAGCGGGAGTTAGCTGCCCTGGCAGCGATACAGCCCCACGCGTTAATAACTACTAACTACGATTGTCTGCTGGAACTCATTTTCCCAGAGTTTCTACCAGTTGTAGGTGAGTCGATCTTGAAGAAGGACTACTCTGCCATTGGAGAGATTTTCAAAATACACGGGTGCGTGTCCCAGCCTAGTAGCCTAGTTCTTATTCGCGATGACTTTAACATGTTTGCAAAAAAACGTAAGTACGTTAGTGCCAAGCTATTGACCTACCTGAGTGAACATCCCGTTCTATTTGCTGGCTATAGCGCCTCCGACCCTAACGTGCACAACATTCTGGCAGACATTGACGAGATACTATCGCCAGATGGTGCCCTAATATCAAATATGTATTTCCTAGAGCGTGAGGCGAATTTTGACCCCAAGAAAAGTTATCCCAAAGAAAAGCTAATCCAAGTTGGGGAGAACCGAAGCGTCCGCGTGAGATGCATCAAAGCAGACGACTTTGAATGGGTGTTCAAAGCTTTTGCAGCGAAAGGTTCCTTGGAAAAGGTCAACACTAAGCTGCTGCGCTCTCTGATGGCAAGAATATACGATTTGGTCAGGGTCGACATACCGAGGCAGACCGTCCAGGTCGACTACAAAGTTATTCAGGGTGCGCTTGCGGAACCGGGTGGCGTGCCACAATTGTTAGGCTTAGCAGCTATTGACAAGCCCGGCGCTATCAACGCGAATTTTCCGTGAGCTTTCGGCAAGCCAACCTTGAAAAAAATTCTGAGCTCGGCAAGGTACTGAACCCTGGAGATCGAATACGTGCTCCATGGCCAAGAGTGGCGG
>JAANMV010001659.1_pt1 | contig 23877 bp, 21 predicted proteins | sample 7279661 | NCBI WGS metagenome assembly JAANMV01 (sample SAMN14094540, study PRJNA606508) | bioreactor metagenome | isolation source: A lab-scale SPAN reactor treating ammonium-rich wastewater day 121 | place: Ireland: Galway | collected 2017-05-16
CGGATCTGCGGGCTCGGACGGCGGGACCTGGCGGGCCGCCTGAGAGCCTGGGCTACTTTCGCCCTATCGACTCAACATTCTATACTGCACCCGTATTTCGCCGGAAATAGGTATACTGTACCCGGATAGCGACGGCCCCGGTAGATCGCCTACGACCGCCGGCCCAGGATGAAGTCGAGGGCGGTCGAGGTGTGGTAGGCGACCGCCTTGGTGTGGCAGGCGTACCCGCCCATCTCGGCGGTCAACGGGCCGTCGTAACCCACCGACTTGAGCGCGTCGACCACTCGGACCCAGGGCACGTCGCCGCCCAGGAGCGGGACGAAGCCGTTGATGTTGCCGACGCTGCGCTTGAAGTCCTTGACATGGACGCGCTTCAGCCGGCTGCCGATGATCTCGATCCAGTCGGCCGGATCGCCCAGGGGGAGGACGTTGCCGACGTCGAAGTAGACCCCGACCCGCGGACTGCCGACCGCGTCGACGAACTCGACCAGCTCCTTGGGCGTGAGCAGGAACCCGTTCCAGACGTTCTCGACGCCGACGTCGATGCCCTCGGCCTCGCACTTCGCGGCGATCTGCTTGAACGCCGCCAGGGCCCGCTCGTAGGCCGCGTCGTAGCGCACCTTGCGGGCGTCGGCGGTGTGCGGGGTGTAGACCACGCCCGGCACGATCAACACGCACCCGGCGCCGAGAGCCTTGGCGACCTTCAGGCACTGCCCGGCCAACTCGACGGACTTGGCCCGCACCGCGTCGTCGTCGTCGGTCAGGGAATACTGCCAGAACACGCCGCCGAGGGTCGAGCTGAGCTGGATGCCGTGCCGCGCGGCGGCGTCTTTGACCGCGGCCAGGTCGGCCGCCGAGGAGTTCAGCGCCGGCGCCGCGCCTTCGGCCGGAGTCGAGAACTCGACCGCCTCGAACCCCGCGTCCTTGGCCAAAGCCAGCTTTTCGTCCAGACTGCCGCCGGCCAGCGAGCCGGCGCAGATCGCCTTCAACATGATGCCACGACCTCACCTTCCGGCCGTCGATACGGCCGCCGGCAAGCTACGACGGGGCTGGGCCGGGTCCTTCCGTCAGGCGGGGCGGACTCACCACCCGAGCAGGACGCGCAACTGGTCGCGGGTGTCGCGGAGGCGGCTCGAGGCGAGATCGGTCAGCCGGCTCATGACGTGGTAGCCGAGCCGCGGGTCGGCGTCCATCAACCGGCGCAGCTTGGCTGCGGGGATGCGGATCACCTCGCAGTCGTCATCGGCCACGGCCTGGGCGCTGAGGGTGTGGGCGGTGGTCAGGGCGGACCAGCCGAACAGCTCGCCGGGACGCACTTTCTTGATGTTGACGTGGAGAGTCCGCCCCTCGTGGATGAAGGTCATCGACAAGGTCACTTGCCCGTCCTGAAGGATGAACAGGTGCTGCGCGTTCTCGCCCTCGCCGAAGATCAGCGCACCGGCCGGGACCCGGGCCAACTCGGCGATGTCGTGGACCGGCCGGATCACCTCGTCGGGCGCGTCGCTGAACAGGAAGCAGCCGCCCAGAATGTCAGTCTTGACCATCGCTCCAGACTCCTCTCGAGCGCCCTCGGACCCGGTGGGCCGGGGGAGGTCGGCAGCGCTGCCGCCGCGGTGGCCCGGCCCGTGCGCGATTGACGCGGTGGGTGAGCCTTACTATAATGCAACCGCTTTGGGGTGCGACTGGCGAGCGCGCGTGGACCGAACCACGAGGAAGCCCCCGGAGCGGGTTCTACTCCCTTCACGGCCGATCGCCTGGGCCGTCCCCATGCCCGCGGAGGTGTCGCGATGTCTGTCATGGACGAGCTGTTCGCTACCGATCCCGAGGCCGCCCGGATTCTGGCCGCGGAAGTCGACCGACAACAGCACACGCTGGTGCTGATCGCCTCGGAGAACTACGCCTCGCCCGCGGTGCTCGCCGCCCAGGGCAGCGTGTTCTGCAACAAGTACGCCGAAGGGTACCCCGGCAAGCGGTACTACAACGGCTGCGCCCAGGAAGATGCCATCGAGCAGCTCGCCATCGACCGGGCCAAGGCCCTGTTCGGCTGCGAGCACGTCAACGTCCAGCCGCACGCCGGCGCGCAGGCCAACACCGCGGTCTACCAGGCCCTGCTCCAGCCGGGCGACGGGATCCTCAGTCTGGAGCTCAACCACGGCGGGCACCTGACCCACGGGATGAAGCTCAACGTCAGCGGGCAGCTCTACGAGATCACCCACTACGGCGTCGGCCGCGAGACCGGACGGATCGACATGGACGAGGTCTGGTCGCTGGCCACCGAGAAGCGGCCGAAGATGATCGTCTTCGGCGCCAGCGCCTATCCGCGCCACTTCGAGGTCGAGCGCTTCCGCGCCATCGCCGACGACGTGGGCGCGTATCTGCTGGCCGACATGGCCCACGTCATGGGCCTGATCGCCGGCGGTGCGCACCCGGACCCGGTCCCGTTCTGCGACGTGGTCAGTTTCACCACCCACAAGACCTTGCGCGGCCCGCGCGGCGGGATGATCCTCTGTCGCGAAGCCTACGCCAAGGACATCGACCGGGCGGTCTTCCCCGGCCAGCAGGGCGGGCCGTTCATGCACAACGTCATGGCCAAGGCGGTGATGCTGGCCGAGGCCGGCACCCCGGCCTATCGCGCGTATGCCCAAGCCGTGGTGGCCAACGCCGCGGCGCTGGCCGCCACGCTCCAGAGCCGGGGCTTCAAGCTCTGCTCCGGCGGGACCGACAACCACCTCATGCTGGTCGATCTGACCGACCAGGAGATCACCGGCAAGGATGCGGCCAACGGCCTGGAGGCGGCGGGCATCTGCGTCAACAAGAACGTCATCCCGTACGACGAGAAGTCGCCCTTCGTGACCTCCGGCATTCGCTTGGGCACCCCGGCCATCACCACCCGCGGCTTCACCACCGACGACTGTGTGAAGGTGGGCTCGCTGGTGGCCGACGTGCTGGAGAACCTGACCAGCGAATCGGTCCGCGACCACGTCCGCGGCGAGGTCCACGACCTGTGCGCGGCGCATCCGCTGTACGAGGACTACCTGCCGGCTTGACCGACGCCGTGGGGGTCAGGTCGGGGCGATGGTCCCCGCCCCGACCCCTTGCGGCCGTGAGGCCCCCGAGCAGGCTTTCGAGCGGGGTCAGGAGACCGGCACGGCCCAGGCAGCTATCCTTGCCACGGAGCCATCGCATGTGGCCGTTGTGCTCGACCGTCTTGGCCCTCAGTGCCATCCATGCCCCGGCCGACCTTGGGCGGGAGCTGGCCCTCCTGGGCGGGCTGGGCGTCGGGCCTTGACACGGTCTGTTTCAGTGATAGCATGACTTTCAGCAAATGCTGAAACAGGCGACTTGAATGAAATCGATAGGCATCGAGGAGGCTGGCGCGGAGGCTCTGCGGAGTTGTCTGTCGGGCCTTCCTGGCGCGCAGGTCAGAATGGAGAGGGACGCTCAGCGTGGTGGGCGTAGGTGGGACCTGCTGGCAAGGGTGCGCTGGCTTGGCCGGTCGTACGCCCTGGTGGCCGTAATCAGGCGCCAGCTTCATCCTCAGACTGCCCGGCTGGCCATCTCCGAGCTTCGTGCCCAGGTGAGCGCCGGGCTGGATGCCTATCCGCTGCTCATCGCACCGTTCGTGTCGCCCGCGACGGCGGCCGTCTGCACGGCCGAGCAAGTGGGCTACGCCGATCTGGCGGGCAACTGCAGGCTGGCGTTCGGCGGGATCTACATCGAGCGCCGAGGGCAACCCAACCCGGCGCGGCGCCGGGACGAGCTGAAGTCCTTGTTCACACCCCGCGCGGAGCGGGTCGTGCGGACGCTGCTGGCCCATCCGCGCCGTGGCTGGAAGCTGGTGGACGTGGCGTCGGAGGCCGGCGTCAGTCTGGGCCATGCGCACAACGTGAAGCGTGTCTTGTTGCAGCAGGAGTTGGTCGACGAAGCGCAGGACGGCCTGCGTCTGGTGCAGCCCGCTGCTCTGCTCGAATCCTGGGCCGCAGCCGATCGGCCGCCGGACCAGGTCGTCGGGGCGTTCTCGATGGACGACTTGGCCGAGGTGGAGCAACGGCTATCCAGGGAGGGACGCGAGCCCGGCCGGACGTACGCGCTCACGGAGTTCGCCGCGGCAATCCGCTACGCGCCGATGGTCCGGCACGCCTGGGTTTCTGCCTATATCGCCCCGCCGATCGAGCCGTGGCTTGAGGCGGTGGCGGCCCGGCCGGTGGGCAGCGGTGCCAACTTGCGGCTGATCCTGCCGAGGGACGAGGGGGTGTTCTACGACGTACGCGACTGTGACGGCGTGCAGGTGGTGACACCGGTGCAGGCGTATGTGGATCTCGTCCGCACCGGCGGCCGCGGCGAGGAAGCGGCGGCGGCGTTGCGGCAGAAGGTGATCGAGCCTCGGTGGTGACCCGACGCGACTACCAGGCCGTGGCCGTGGAGGCCGCCCGGAGCGTGCTCCTGGAAGTGGTCCGGGTGCTCGGTCCGTTCCGCGGCAAGGTGGTGGTGGTCGGCGGCATGGTGCCGCTGCTGTGCTTCAACAGCGAGGACGACCCCCACGTCGGCAGCATCGACATCGATCTCGCGCTCGACCATCGCCGGTTGGTCGAACCCGCATACACCACCATGGCAGAGATGCTGAAAGCCGGCGGCTACCGTCAGGATCCCGATTCGAACCACCAACATCAGTACGAACGAGAGGTGGCGATGGAAGGGCTGACGGTTCCAATCCGGCTCGACCTGCTTGCCGGGGAGTACGGCGGTCGTTCACGCCGACACGAGCATCAGCGCGTGCAGGGCGTCAGACCTCGCAAGGCCAGGGGTTGTGATCTGGTGTTCCTTGCGCCCGTCGAACTGACTCTTCAGGGCCGGCTCCCGAACGGTGCTCTGGACTCCGCCGCCGTGCTCATCTCCGCGACCGCGCCGTTTCTGGTCATGAAGGCCATGGCGCTGGCCGACCGCCTGAAGCAGAAGGACGCCTACGACATCGATTACTGCCTGCGCCACTGTCCCGGCGGTGTCGCCGGCGCGGCCGGAGAGCTGACCGCGTTAGTCGAGCACGGTCTGGTCAGGGAAGCACTGGGGCACCTGGAAGCCAAGTTCGACCGCATCGATAGCGTCGGACCGGTCCAGGTCGTCGAGTTCCGGCAGATCGCGGATTCGGCGGAGCGCGCTATCGAGCAGCGGGCAGCGTTCGAGCGGGTCCGGCTACTGCTCTCCCTGGTCGGTTGGCCCTACGGCTGAAACAGGCCGGACCGCCCGACCCGAAGGACTCACGCCCTCCCCGGCGCAACCTACCGGTGACCTGGCGCCGAGGAGAGCCGCATGATCCCCCTGTTCCTGCCCTTGAGCCTGGCCCTGGTCGGCCAGCAAGAGGCCGTCGGTGAGCGGCCGTACGAGATGGTCTGGGCCGGGCGTAACGCCGAAGTGCATCCGGCGCTGGCCGACTTCGAGGACCTCACCGGCTGGACCGTCGAGTGCCACAACGCCGTGGGCAAGCTGGAGGCCAGTCGGGAGCGGCTGATGTACGGCGAACAGGTGGGCCAGGTCACCTACCGGGGGACCTCGTCCGGGCCGACCGTCAGACTGGTGCCGCTGCGGCCGGTGCCCTGCCCCGACGGGTTCGATACCGTCAGCCTGTGGGTCTACGGCAATCAGTGGTCGTACAGCACCGATCCGACCACCCCGGCGGTGACCATCTCGGCCGTGTTCGCCGCCGCCGACGGGACCGAGGTGCCGGTCTCCGTGCTTCGGGTCAACGCCCGGTACTGGTTCCTGGCCTACCGCAAGCTGACCGCCGATCAGGCCGCCAAGCTGGCGCGGGGCGCCACCCTCAAGGCGATCGAGATCGCCGGCGGGACCAACAAGGACGACCGCGGCCTGTGGCTGGACAGCCTCTGCGCCTTCCGCGAGGAGCTCAAGCCGCTGAGCTTCCCGCCCCGTCCGAAGTGGGGGATCGACCCGTTTCCGGGCCAGGACCCGGGGGTCTTCACCGGACCCGGCAAGCTGCCCTTCCCGACCAGCGCGCAGACCATCCTGCCGGCCAACCTGACCGACCGCTACAAGACCGAGGTCAAGGCCGACGGGGACGCCTTCACCTTCACCTACCGCGGCGAGGACGGCGTCTTGACCTACCGGCTGACGCCGAAGACCGGCACCTTCAGTGACCTGACCGCGCAGTTCGCGGGGCGTGGCGACGCATTCCGGCCGGGCGACGGCGGTGGGGTGCGCTTCGCCGGCGACGGGGACCAGCCGGTGCCGCCCGAGGCCGCCGAGCACCTCGGCACCAAGCTGGAGCGCGACACGGTGGTTTCCCGCTGGCGGCTGAAGGCCGGCGAGAGGTTGGCTGACGTCACCTATACCTACCGCCTGTGGCAGAAGTCCCTGGTGATCGACGTCCACGCCGCCGGCGGGCAGATCGCCGAGGTGCGCTACGGCGAGGCGGTGGGGCTGGACCGGCCGCGGGTGTTCCAGGTGCCTTACCTGGCCAACTCCGCCGGCCGCGCGCACGCGGTGATTGCCGGGCCGGCGGACCGGCCGCTGTTCCTGATGGGGCATCCCTGCTGGTACCTGTCGGGCGCCTCGGAGATCTTCGGCGCCGGGGCGGTCACCGGCGGCCGGGCGACCTACTACGGCGGGACGCGCTACAAGCCGAAGACCGACGGCCGGCGCAACGACGTCTACGAGCGGCTGTTCCTGACCGTCTCGCCGCGCTTCGAGGAGGTCCTGCCGACGGTCGCCAACCCTGTCTCGCCGTGGAAGGACGTCACCGGCACCGGCGTCTGGCGGGCGCATGGGGCGAGCAACCGCGACAGCGACGCCGCCTTCTGGCGGAAGGCGCACCGCTACGGGCTGCGCCACGTGATCGTCACCGATCACGAGACCGGCTGGCGCGACGAGGGCGAGAGCTTCACCTTCCGCACCCGCCCGGCGCCGAAAAAGGGCGGCGACGAGGGCCAGGTCAAGTACGCGCGGGTCATGCAGGACGAGTTGGGCTTCGTCTACGGGCCGTACAACAACTACACCGACTTCGCCCCGGTCAACGAGTACTGGAGCCCCGACCGCATCAACCGCCTGCCCGACGGCCAGCTCCAGCAGGCCTGGTCGCGGTGCTACGCGCCGAAGGCCGTCTGGGCGGTCGAGATGTGCGCCAAGCTGGCGCCGGAGATCCAGAAGAAGTTCAAGTTCTCGACCGCCTACTGCGATGTCCACACCGCCGTGACCCCTTGGAGCCGGACCGACTACGACGCCCGCTCTCCGGGCGCCGGCACCTTCGCCGCGGTGTTCTACGCCTACGGCGAGATCATGGTCCACCAGAAGCGGGCCTGGGACGGCCCGGTTTACTCCGAGGGCAACCACCACTGCTACCTGCACGGGTTGACCGACGGCAACTATGCCCAGGATCAGGCCGCCCGGCTGCCGGTCAACCCCTGGCTGGTCGACTTCGATCTGCTGAAGCTCCACGATCTGGGCTGCAACTTCGGGATGGGCGCCCCGAGCATGTTCTATGGCCGTGACTTCGATTACGGGCGGACGCAAGCGGAAAAGGACTTCACCGAGGACCGCTTCCTGGCCGCGACCATCGCCTTCGGCCACCCCGGCTTCCTGACCTTCGAGGGCGGCTACCACAACGCCTTGCGCAGTTACTACATGGTCCAGCAGCTCGCCGCGCAGTACACCCGGGAGAGCGTCGCCAGCATCCGCTACGTGGACGCCGCCGGGAATCTGCTGGACACCAGCACCGCCCTGGCGCGCGACCAGGTGGCGCGCTGCCAGGTGGTCAACACCTACCGCAACGGCTGCGTCACGGTGGTCAACGGCAGCCTGACCGAGCCGCTGAAGGTCACGGTGGGCAAGCGGGCGGTCGAGCTGCCGCCGGCGGGGTATGCCGGCTGGACCGCGGACGGCGGCGTCGAGGTCTTCGCCGGCCTGGTCGACGGCCACCGGATCGACTACGCGGTGACCCCCGAATACCTCTACCTGGACGGCCGGGGCCGGTTCACCCGTCTGCCGCAGGCCGCCGGCGATGGCATCGGGATCTGCCGCCGGGAGGGCGACGGGTGGGAGATCATCCCCTATCTTAACGCGAACTGCGGCTTCGCCGTGGGCGGTGGCCAGGCGGTGGCGCTGGATCAGGCCGGCCAGGAGATCGGTCCGGCCGAGGTCCGCGTCAGCCGCGGCCTGACCTACGTCATGCCGGTGGACAAGGCCTTCAGCTACCGGTTCACTCCGGCCGCCGGCACGGCGGTGGCGTTGCGCTGCGACCGGTCCGAGCTGATTCCCGGCGAGTCGGTCACGGTCCGCGGGCAGCAGGCTCACCCCTACCAGGCGCCGGCCGACGCCCAGCCCGGCGACCGGCTCTGGTTCGCCGCCGAGGGCGGCTGGATCGACTTCACCGTGGTCCCGCTGGCCGCCGCCGAGTTGACCCTCGCCGGCGACGCGTTGACGCTGGCCCTGACGCCGAACGTCCCGGCGCCGACCGAGGCGACCGCCTCGCTCCGCGGCGTCGAACGCGCGCTGCGGCTGGCGCCACGGGCGGCGCAGACCGTCACCGTCGACCTCGGCGCGCCGCAGACCGAGGGCGTCGAGGAGGTGCCGTTCACGCTGCGGGCCGGGAAGCTGACGGTGCAGCGGAGCTGGACGTTGCGGACCATCAAGGACATCCGGAAGCTGGCCGAGCTGCCGGAGGGGTACCAGACGGGGATCAGGCTCCGCGGCCAGCCGGAGACGACCGACTTCGGCGGCACCCGGGCCATCGCCGCGCCGCGGACCATGATCTGCGGCGACGTCTCGCGCAAGGGCTTGTTCATGCACCCGCCCTGGGCCGGCGCGGTCGGCTCCACCTACGCGCTGTTCGACCCGGTGACCTTGCCCCAGGCGCCGCCGGCGGCGGTGCGGTGCTACGTCGGCAAGCTCAACGGCAGCGACCTGGGCGATGGGATCCTGTTCCTCGTCGTCGTGGTCGCCGACGACGGGACCGAGACCGAGGTGGCGCGGCAGGTGGTCGAGCAGCATGAGTGGCTGTCGGTGACCGGCGACCTGACCCGCTGGCGCGGGCAGAAGGTGCGGATCAAGCTGATCGCCGATGTCGGCGAGGGCGACAACTCGTCCGGCGACTGGGCCTGCTTCGCGGACTACCGGATCGAGAGCCTGACCGAGGAGCTGACCCGCGCGCTGACCACCTCCGACGGCCGTTACGGGCTCGGCCCGGCGCCGTATCCGGTGGCGAACCTGACGCTGGCGCAGCTCCGCGCGGCGAAACAGGGCTGGCTGCGGTACGACGGCAAGGGCCTGTCGGGCACCGGGGCCTACGAGAGCTTCGGCCTGCTCAACGGCCGGAAGCTGGGCAATCTGGCCCCGGCCGGCGGCGGCGAGACCCAGGGCATCTTCGCCGAGAAGGTCGGCGTGCCGTTGACCGCCGAGGCGATTGCCGGGCTGCTCAAACGGAACGTGGTCCGGGTGCTCAACCCGCGCCGCGACAGCTTCAGCATCGGGCGGTTCTGGCTGGAGCTGGAGCTGGCCGACGGCCGCAAGGCATCGTCGCTGGTCTCGACCGCGATCTTCACCCAGCCATCGGAATGGCTCTACGCCGAAGGCATCGGAGTGCCGTTCAGCGAGGACATCACCGTCGAAGTCTGGTTCGACCTGAACGAGTAGGGCGTCACCGGGCGGCCTCATGCCGTCGCAGCCGCAAGCAGGGATTGGCGGCGGCGCGGCGGATTGGCCGGCGAGTCGGGGCTCGCCTCGGCGGTTCCGGAGCAGTTCATGATCGGCTCGACGCCCTCGCCCCTCGTGCTGGCGCTGGTCGCCGGACTGTTGGTCGCCTCGTACGCCCGGGCGCAGACGGGGCCGGGCGGGGAGGCGGGCGCGTGGCTTGATGCCGCCGAGGTGGGCGCCTCGGGGTCGGCCTATGAGACCCGGGCCACCACCGTCGCCGGCGCGAAGCAGATCACCGTGGCCGATCCCGGCGACTTCCGCGTCGGACAAGGGGTCATGGTCTCGCGCTGCAACGTGCGCTACACCAACCAGACGCTGTGGGGGCCACGGGACAAGTACGGCGCGGCGAAGCCGCTCAAGGAGCTGGTCGAGCTGCGCGGCTACGACGGCGCCGCCGGGAGCTGGATCGTCTATGCCCTGGACATCGAGCCGGGCAGTCCGCCCACCTTCCGCTGGACCGACGACATCGGCCGGACCTGGCACCCCAAGGTGCCCATCACCGGCGACTGGCAGCCGCTCGGCGGCGGGACCGAGGTGCGCTTCGGCAAACATGATTGGGAGGCCGGGTATACCGTCACTTTCAGCGCCCGGGATCAGCTCGTCAGCCGGATCGAGGCCATCGACGGCAAGGTCCTGACGCTGCGCGACGCGGCCAACCGCAGCGCCGACGACGCGGTCGTGCGGCACTGCGACGACGCGGCGCTGCAGGCGGCGGTGGACCAGGCGATCAAGGAGCGGCGGAACCTGTACGTGCCGCCGGGCTGGTACCGGCTGACGCGCAGCGTGGTGATCCGCAACGCGGCCGGGTTGAGCGTCGTGGCCAGCAGCCCGGAGCACACCGTGCTGGACATCAGCGAGGGCGAGGGCGGCTGTTTCGCGCTGTCGCGCGGGACCGAGGTGACCCTCAAGAACTTCAAGATGGTCGGCCACACCGGCTTCGCCGACCGGGACATCGCCGGGTACTTCAACACGGCCGGCGCGCGCGGGGTGTGGGGGTTCTACCTCAAGAACTCCTGCGCGGTGACCATGGCCGGCACCGAACGGGTGCTGGTGGAGAACTGCCACGGGACGAAGATGTCGTGCGAGTGCTTCGTCTCCGGCGGTCCGAGCCGGGGGACGGTGGCGAAGCCGAACACCGCCTACTCGAAGTCGGTGACCTACCTGCGCTGCTCGGCGGTCGACTGCGGCCGGAACGGGTTCAACGACTGGAACTGCGGGCCGGAAAACACCAGCGTGTTGTACTGCCGCATCGTCGATGTCGGCGGCTGCGCCTGGGAAGGGGCGTCGCGGTTCGTCAAGTTCGTCGGCAACTATGTGCGCAACGCCGGGACGGTGGCCATCGGCAATCTCGGCCCGGACAACCGCGACGCCTCGTTCGCCGAGCTGGCCGCGGGCCAACATCTGATCGCCGACAACGTGTTCGAGAGCCGGGTGCCGTATGGCGGCTGCGCGATCCGCACCACGCGCGGGGCGAGTCAGGTGATCATCCGGAACAACCTGTTCGTCAACTTCGGCTCGTCGGCCATCGAGGCCTCGGGGCAGGTCAGCGACAACGGTTACCCCTCTGCCAACACCGCGATCTTCGGCAACTCGATGGACATGACCGACGCGGAGGGCACGCCGCGGGTGGCCATCGACCTGAGCGCCTCGGACACCATCGTCGCCGACAACCAGATCTACGTGCGCGGCGCGGCGGACCCGAAGGTCACCGCCATCCGGGTGTCCGAGCCGGCGCTGAACGTGATCCTGCACGACAACCTGCTGCGTCACTGCGGGGTCGGGCTGGTCACTGGCCGGACCATCTCCCGGGTCGGGCAGGTGATCGACTCGACCACCTTCGTGCCGAGCTGGCGGACGGTGCCGTTGGAGCGGCAGACGGTGGACCCGTGCCGCGGCTGGCGGCTGGTCTGGCTGGCTGGCGGCAAGCCGGCCGGCACCTCGGAGGTCGAGTCGTTCGACTCGGCCAGTTGCCGATTCAAGCTCCGCGCGCCGCGCGAGCTGAAGGTGGGCGAGACGTTCGAGACCGTGCCGGCGGGCGGGGCGCGGTGGAGCTTCCACGACAACCTGATCACCGGCTGCCTGAGCCCGGTGGTGCTCGACTCTTACGGCAGCGAGAGCTCGGTCCTACGGGGCAATACCATCTCCCGCGGCGAATCGACCGGGGTCAAGCAGGCGGTCGAGGTGCGAGGGCGGTTCGATCTGTTGGGCAACCGATTCGAGGGTTTCTCGGAGCCGGGCTCCGCGGCGCTGGCGCTGTTCCGCGACCGGCTGGGCACGGCGCCGCGGAACCGGTACGCCGGCAACGTGTTCCTGGGCTGCGGCCAGCCGGTGAAGGCGGAGCCCGACCTGTGGGACGACGCGGCGGCGGCGGCGAACACCGTGGTGGAGTGAGCCGCATTGCCCGGCGATCGGCTTTGTGCTATTCTCCGAGCGCCGGGCGGCGGTGGTCCGGGGCCCGGTCAAGGAGTGCCTGGTGAGCGACGTGAAGGTGACGGTCTCCGGTGGTGTCCGGGACCGCTGGCAGTGCCCGGTGACGGTGATTCTGGAGGGCGACGGCGTGGCCGCGCTGAGCTGTGGAGAGGCGGCCGTGCCGGCGCAGTCCCGGCCGTTGGGCGACGGGCGGTGCGAACTGCGGTTCATCGTCGACCGCCTGGCCGCCGGCGAGTCGCGCGAGTACCAGGCGACCTTGGGCCGGCCGGCCGGCGGCGGGGCGATGAGCGTCGACGATCAGGGCGGGCAGGTGGTGGTCAAGCAGCACGGGGCCGAGCTGTCGACCTACTACCTCGACGGCGTCGGCGCGGCCCGGCCTTTCTGGTACCCGCTCCCGGATCCCTACGGCCGGGCGCTCACGCGCGGGTACCCGCTGGTCGAGCTTGAGGGCGAGCGGCAGGATCACCCGCACCACCGCTCGATGTGGGTCGCCTACGGCGATGTCAACGGGGTGGACGACTGGTCGGAGCAGCCGGGTCACGGGACGATGACTCACGAGTCGTGGAACGAGCTGACCGGCGGGCCGGTCTACGCGCTCTTGGATCACCAGGTGCTGTGGCGCAGCAACGCCGGCGAGCCGGTGCTCAGCGAGCGGCGGCTGTGGCGGGTCTACGACCTGCCCGCGAGCGGGCGGATGTGGGACTGCGAGCTGGACCTGACGCCGGCGCCCGGCGTCGGCGACGTGACCTTCGGCGACACCAAGGAGGGCGGGCTGCTGTCGATCCGCGTGACCTCGTCGATGGACGCGCCGAAGGGCCGGATCGAGAACGCGGTGGGCGGGGTGAACGAGGGCGAGACCTGGGGCAAGCAGGCGCACTGGTGCGACTACAGCGGCCCGGTGCAGGGCAACTGGGTGGGGCTGGCGGTGTTCGACCATCCCTCCAGCTTCCGGCACCCGACTAGCTGGCACGTGCGCAACTACGGCCTGATGACCGCCAACTGCTTCGGGCTGAGCCACTTCACCGGCGGCGCGGCGGACGGGACCCACGTCCTGCGCGACGGCCAGACGCTCAAGTTCCGGTATCGGGTGTACATCCACCCGGGCGACGCGGCGGCCGGCCGGGTGGCCTCGCGCTGGCACGACTACGCGCACCCGCCGGTGATCAAGGTAGGTTAGACCGCCATGAGAATCGTGGTCACCGGCGCGGCCGGCTTCCTGGGCTCGCACCTCTGCGAACGCCTGCTGGCCGACGGTCACACCGTGGTCGGGATCGACAACCTGATCACCGGCGACATCAACAACATCGCCCACATCCGCGAGCCGCGGTTCGAGTTCATCAAGCACGACGTGACCAAGTTCATCTACCTCTCGGGGCCGGTGGACTTCGTCTATCACCTGGCCAGTCCGGCCAGCCCGGTGGACTATCTGCACTACCCCATCCAGACCCTGAAGGTGGGCTCGCTGGGCACCCACAACGCGCTGGGTCTGGCCAAGGAGAAGCGCGCCGGGCTGCTGTTCACCTCCACCTCCGAGGTCTACGGCGATCCGGAGGTCAACCCGCAGACGGAAAGCTACTACGGCAACGTCAGCACCACCGGCCTGCGCGGCTGCTACGACGAGGCCAAGCGGTTCGGCGAGGCGCTGGTGATGGCTTACCACCGGACCCACGGCATCCCCACCCGGATCGTGCGCATCTTCAACACCTACGGCCCGCGGATGCGGGTCAACGACGGGCGGGTGGTGCCGAACTTCATCTGTCAGGCGCTCTCCGGCGAGGACCTGACCATCTTCGGCGACGGGTCGCAGACGCGCTCGTTCTGCTACGTTTCCGACACCGTCGAAGGGATCGTCCGTCTGGCCGCCTCGGACGAGGTCATGCCGGTCAATGTGGGCAACCCGGTCGAGCGGAGCATCCGGCAGTTCGCCGAGGAGATCATCGCCATGGTCGGCAGCTCCTCGAAGATCAGCTACCAGCCCATGCCGACCGACAACGACCCGAAGGTCCGCCGGCCCGACATCACCCGGGCGCGGGAGCTGTTGGGCTGGTCGCCCAAGGTCGATTTCGCCGAAGGGATGGCCACCACCATCGCGGACATCCGCCGCCGGCTGGTGGCCTCGGCGCAGGAGGGCCAACCGTGATCACCGGCGAGCAGTTGACGGCGCTGTGGGACGAGGTCAAGCGGCGGGTCAAGACGGCCGAGCTGAACCGGCCGCTGTGGCGGGCCTTGGACGCGGCGGTGCCGGTGACCTTGGACGGCCGGTCGCTGGTGATCGGCCTGGCCGGCGAGCTGCAGCACGAGGCCAGCCACTTCGAGGTGGCGCAGAACCGGCAGGTGATCGACCAGGTGCTCGCGACCATCGCCAACAAGCCGCTCAAGCTGCTGATCATCGACGGCACCACGATGGCCGACTACGAGGGCTTCCAGGCCCGCCAGGCGGCGGCCGAGGAGCTGCACCGGAAGGCGGCGGGCGAGCCGGCGCCGGCCGCCTTCGCGGCCGGCGAGGAGGAAGCCGAAGACCAGCCCGGCTCGGTCGGCGCGCTGCTGCTGCAGATGGGGCGCGAGCTGCACCTGCGCTACCGGGAGCTGAGCAACCGCTCGGCGGCCACGGTCAAGGCCCGCTTCCTGCTCAGCGCGCTGGGCCAGCTCTACGAGGTCGAGCAGAAGCTCGAGTTCATGGACGGCACCGACGACTACAAGGAGCGGCAGCTTGCCCGGGCCATCGACCGGCTGTCGCACCTGACCGACATCGACGAGCTGGTGGTCGCGCTGGAGTACGAGCGGTACAAGCGCGAGCAGGTCTACCTCACCCGCGACTGAGCGCCGGTCAAGCGGTCTGGGACGAGCCGACCTCGCGCATCAGGGCGCGGAGCGTCTCCTCGGGCATCGACGAGGCGTGGCGGTCGGTCGGGAACGATCCGCAACGGACCTCTTCGGCGTAGTCCGCCAGGGCGCCCTCGATGGTCTCGGCCAGGTTCAGGAACCGCTTCACGTGCCGCGGCACGAAGTCGGTGTAGAGGCCCAGGAGGTCGTGCCAGACTTGCACCTGCCCGTCGGTGTCGGGGCCCGAGCCGATCCCGATGGTGGGGATGTGAAGCTGGGCGGTGACCATCGCCGCCAGCGGGGCCGGGACGCATTCGAGCACCAGCGAGAAGGCCCCGGCCTGCTCTAGCCGGTGGGCTTCGGCGAGGATCTCGTGCGCCTGCTCGCTGGTCTTGCCGCGCACGATCTGCCGCCCCAACTGGTGCGCCGACTGCGGCGTGTACCCGAGGTGGCCCATGACCGGGATGCCGTGCTCGACGATGGCCGCGACCACCTCGACCATTTTTTGGCCGCCCTCCAGCTTGACCGCCTGAACCCGCCCCTCGCGGACCAGCCGCGCGGCCGAATCCAGGCCCTGGTCCGGGTCGCGGTAGGTCATGAACGGCAGGTCGCCCACGACCATCGCGCGCTGCGAGCCGCGGACCACCATCCGCGCGTGGTAGACCACCTCGTCCAGGGTGACCGGGATGGTCGTGTTCTGCCCCTGCACCACGGTGCCCAGGCTGTCGCCCACCAAGAGCATCGGCAGCCCGGCGCGGTCGGCGATCTGGGCCGCCGTATAGTCGTAGGCGGTGACCATGGCGAACTTCTCGCCCCGCCGTTTGCTGTCATGAAGGTCCTGTATCGTGACGCGCATGGGGTTCTCCCGGCTAGACCACGACCGGCTCGCCCGCCCCGACGGCGGGAGTGTCGATCCGCGTCGGGCGGTTGTTCTCGTCCACCTGCACCAGGCGCGGGCGGAACTCGCTCAGCTCGCCCGGCTCCAGCCAGGCGTAGGCGATGATGATCGCCAAGTCGCCGGCGGCGCCCAGACGGGCCGCGGCGCCGTTGAGACAGACCACGCCCGAACCCCGCTCGCCGGGGATGACGTAGGTCTCCAGCCGTGAGCCGTTGTGGATGTTGACCACCTGGACCTGTTCGTACGGCAGCAGCCCCGCCGCGTCCATCAGGTCCGTATCCAAGGTCAGGCTGCCGGCGTACTGCAGGTTGGCCTCGGTGATGGTCACCCGATGCAGCTTGCACCGACAGAACGGTCGTAGCATCGTCTTGTCCTTGTCCGACTATAGATCGCGGGACAGGAACACCACCGACGGGTCTTCACTGCCCGGCAGATATCGGTCGTTGAAGCCGCAGATGCGGAACCCGTTCTGCAAGTAGAACTCGATCAACGGGCCGCCTTGCGGCTCGAAATCCATCAGCACCTTGGCGCCCTTCAACCGGGCCGCCTCGAGCAGGGCCTCGACCAGCAGCTTGCCCTGCCCGTGACCGCGGCGATCCCGGCGGATGGTCAGGTCCATGACCCAGGCCACCTGGTTGAACCGCCAGATCTGGCAGCCGGAGACGCCGATCACCTCGCCGCCGTCGCCCTCCAGCACGACCCAGGCTTCCAGGTCGGACTCGAAGGCCACCAGGAAATCATCCCGGTTGCGGCCGGTGGCGGTGATCCCGGCACAGGTCTCAGCGTCTTCGGCGCCGGCCGGACGGGCCTTACTTGACACGCTGCTCCCGTCCCTGGCCCAACCGCGCCAATTCCGCGGCGTAGACCGGCATGCCCTCGCTCTTCGACGGCGAGGCGACGCGCTCCGGCTCGTGCAGCCGGTCGCGCAGCGCGCGCGCCCGCTCGACGTCCGAGTCACGCCAGATCCGCCAGTTGCGCCAGTCGCGATCGACATCGCGCAGGCGCCCCTCGCTGAGCCAGCGCAGCAAGGTGTTCTTCGAGACGCCGACGTCCTCGGCCACCTCGGCCGTACTGTAGACTCGCTCGAAACCCATGCCGCTCATCGCCACCGCGCCAAGTATACTCAGTGTACTCACAGCATAGGGTGGAGGGGTCGTTCTGTCAAGGGGAAGTGGGGCTGCGGCGGGACCGCGAGAACCGACCCGGACGAGCACGGACGGACACGGACCCGCGCGCGCCGCCGAGAGACGGACGCCGCCCTCCCTGCTGCCCGCCGCCTGCCGCCGCCTGGCTTGCGACTCGCCGGGGGCACCGGTATAATGGGGCCTTCCTTGGTCGGAGAGCCGGTGGATGATGCTTCTGGGAACGCAGACCGTCGGGCCCGATGGCCGGCTGCGGGTCGGCGGGTGTGATGCGGTCGAGCTGGCCGAGTCGTTCGGCACGCCGCTGTACGTCCTCGACGAGGCCCAGCTTCGGGCGAACTGCCGGGCCTATCGCCAGGCGCTGGAGAGCGTCGCCGCGCGGTCGCAGGTGATGTATGCCGGGAAGGCGTTGCTGACCACCGCCGTGGCCAGCCTGGTCGCCTCCGAAGGACTCGGGATCGACGTCGCCTCGGGCGGCGAGCTGGCCACGGCGCTGGCCGGCGGGGTCGAGCCGGGCCGGCTGCTGCTCCACGGCAACTGCAAGTCCGAGACCGAGATGCGCCTGGCGCTCAACCGGCACGTCGGCCGGGTGGTGGTCGATTCGCTGCCGGAGCTGGACCAGTGGCAGCGGCTGGCGACCGAGCTGGACACCCGCGCGCCGGTGCTGATCCGGGTCAATCCCAATGTCAAGCCGAAGACCCACACTGCCATCTCGGTCGGTCAGATCGACTCCAAGTTCGGCTTGGGCATCTCCGCCGGCGCGGCCATCGAGGCGGCGCGCAAGGCGCTGGCGCTGGACCGGATCGACTTCCTCGGCGTGCACTTCCACATCGGCTCACAGGTCCTGGGCTGGCAGGCCTTCGCCGCCGCGGCCGAGGAGGCGGCGGACTTCGTTCGGACGGTGCGCGACGAGCTCGGCGCGACGGTCGACCAGGTCATCCTGGGCGGCGGGCTGGGCATTCGCTACTTGCCGGAGCACGACCCGCCGGCGATCGCCGAGTTCGTGCCGAAGGTCGTCTCGGCGCTGCTGGCGCGGCTGCGGGCCCATGATCTGCCGGAGCCGCTGGTGCTGCTGGAGCCGGGCCGCAGCATCGTCGGCGAGGCCGGGCTGACGCTGTACCGGATCGGGGTGGTCAAGGACATTCCCGGCGTCCGCACCTATGTCAGCGTCGACGGCGGGCTGAGCGACAACCCCCGGCCCGAGATGTACGGCGCCGAGTACCACGTGTTCCTGGCCAACAAGGCGGACCAGCCGGCCGAGACGGTGGTCACCGTGGCCGGGAAGCATTGCGAAACCGACACCCTGTTCCGCGATGTCGCGCTGGCCGACCCGCGGCCCGGCGACATCCTCGCGGTGCAGAGCACGGGCGCCTACAATTACGCCATGGCGAGCAACTACAACCGGCTGCCCCGCCCCGCAATGGTGCTGGTGGCGGACGGCCAGGCAGAGCTGATCGTCCGCCGCGAGACGTACGAGGATCTGCTCAAGTGCGACCTCATGCCGCAGCGCCTCAACGGGGTGCACGGCTCCTGACGTTGGCGCTGGTCGCCGGGAACTTGACGCCGTCGCTGGGCGCCGCGCCGCCGGCCGCGCGGGTGGTGGCGAGTTGGCGGCTGGCCGAGCCGGGCTGGCGGCTGGCCGACCCGGCGGTCGATCGCGAGGGCCGCCGGCTCGCCGTCCGCGTGGTCTCCGAGTCCGCCCCGGCGGTGCTGGCGGTGGTCGATCTGGCCGCCGGCCGGCCCATCGCCCGGGTCGCCGCGGGGCCGCGTTCGGCGGGCCGGCCGCTGTGGCTGCCGGGCGGCCGCCTGGCGGCGGTGGCCGACGACGGACTGCGCGTCTGGGACGTGGCCGGCGGCGAGCCGCTGCTGTGGCCGTTGGACGTGAGCGGCGAGGTCGTCGCCGCCGCGCTGTCCGCCCCACGCCTGGCCGCCGCCGGCGCCGGCGTGCGGATCATCGATACCCGCACCGGCGCGACCGTGGCCGAGCTGGCCACGAGGCGGACGGTCACCGCCGTGGCGCTGGACGAGCGCGGCGAGATCGCCTACACGGCCGAGGCCGCGGAAGGGCAGGCCGGACGGCTGACCCGCTGGCGGCTGGCGACCGCCGCGCGGACAGCGGTGCGCGCGGTGGGGCCGGTGACCGACCTGTTGGTGGCGCCGGGCGGGCGGCTGGCCGCGGTCGAGCCCGAGGCGGTCTCGTTCTGGACCGCCGACGCGCTGGAGCCGGCCTGCCGCTGCTGGTTGGAGCCGGGCGGGCTGGTGGCCCTCGACGCCGCCCGCGCCGAGGTCATCGTGGCCCGGCCTTCCGGCGAGTTGCGGGTGCTGGACAGCACCGGCCGGCCGCTGGTCGAGCGCCGGACCGAAGGGATGATCGGCGCGCTGTGCGCCGTCGGCCCGCGCCGGCTCGCGGTGACCACCGGCGACATGCTGAAACTGCTGGACCTGAGCCCCGAGCCCGAGTCGCCATGAGCGATCCCGTCCTGGCCAAGACTTACCTGGTGCGCCGCACGCTGGTCCAGATCTACCTGGGCGACATCACCACGGCCGAGGTCGAGGCGGTGGTCAACGCCGAGCACCGCGACCTGGAGATGGACGAGCCCGAGGGCGAGAGCGTCTCGGCGGCCATCCGGCGCCGGGGCGGCGACGAGATCGCGGTCGCGCTGCGCGGTCGGGCGCCGGCCGAGCTGGGCGAGGTGGTGGTGACCCACGCCGGCTCGCTGCCGGCCCGCTTCGTGCTCCACGCCGCGGTGGTCGACGAGCGCGACGGCCGCCGCGCGACCGACGAGGCGATCATCGCCGCCGCCACCCTCAACGTCCTCCGCCGGGCCGACTCGCTGGGCATCCGCACCATCGCCTTCCCGGCCTTCGGCGTGGGCATGACCGACATCGACGACGAGGTCGCCGCGCGGGCGATGATCAGCACCGTGACCGGCTACCTGCGCGGCGACACCGGCCTCAACCGGGTGGTCTTCGCGCTCATCCAGCCGAGCACGTTCATCGCCTTCTTCGAGACCGCGGTGCGCGACACGCTGCAGCGCGAGAGCGCGCTGGAGCTGAACATCGGGCGAACCAACGGGGATTTGACCTGCCACTTCACCGGCGACGGCGCGGTGGTCAGCAAGTCGCAGGTGCCCTATGCCGACGACGAGCTGGAGGCGCTCAACGACCGGCTGCGCATCCTCGCCGCCCGGGCCACCGCCGGCAACGAGGATGTGTCCGAGCTGCGCACCCTCGGCCGCCACCTGCACGACACCTTCTTCAGCGAGGAGGTCAAGGCCCAGCTCGCCGCCAGCGACGTGGAGAACCTGCTGCTCCGGCTCGACGACAGCGTGATGCACATCCCCTGGGAGCTGTCGCACGACGGGCATCAGTTCCTCTGCCGCAAGTTCAACGCCGGGCGGCAAGTGGTTGCCCTCCAGGCCTCGATGTCCAGCGACCCGCCGTCGACCGAGCCGCCGCGGCGGCTGCTGGTGGCGCACAATCCCACCGGCGATCTGCCCGGCGCCGAACGCGAGGCGCGGCTGCTGCTGGCCCACTTCGACGCCTCGGGCGCGCGCTGGGCGGTCGAGGCGCTGGGCCACGAGCGGGTCGAGCCGTTGCGCCTGGCGCTGGCCTTGCAGGAGGCGGACATCGTCCACTACGCCGGGCACGCCGACAGCGGGCCTCGGAGCGGCTGGCGGCTGTACTCCGGCGTGTTCGGCGCCGAGCGGTTCGCCCGGCTGACGCGCAAGCCGCGGCTGGTGTTCGCCAACGCCTGCCACACCGGCGGGGCGCAGTCGTCGCCGGTGGCGGCCCTGGCCTTGGGGCACCAGTTCCTGCTGGCCGGCGTGCAGAGCTACGTGGCGAATCTGTGGAGCGTGCCCGACGTGCCGGCGACCACCTTCGCGGTGACCTTCTACGACGGGCTCCTGGCCGGCCAGAACTTCGGCCGGGCGCTGCGGCTGGCCCGCGAGCGGGTGGCCGAGCTGCCCAGCAGCGGGGCCATGGCCTGGGCCGGGTACGTGTTCTACGGCGACCCGCGCTGGCGGCTCGGCGCCGGGCCGTGAAAGAACGGCGGTGAGCGAGCGTTCTTCGGTACAGACCGGTCGGCTGCTGGCGGCCTTCGAGCAGGGCGACGCCGAGGCGGGGTCGCTGCTCCTGGAGCGCTTCCGGCCCTTCGTCACCGGCCGCTTGAGGCGTGCGGCCCAGGCCCGCAACTGGTTCTGGCTGGACGATCCGGACGACGCCACGCAAGAGGTGCTGGTCCGCTTCTGCGAGGCGGTGCGCGACGGGCGGTTCCAGTACCGCGACGAGCACCAGTTGCGCGGGTACCTGGTCCGGACCGCGTTTTTCGTGGCCATGAAGCGCAAGGACGTGGCCGCCGGCGAGCAGTCGGTGGGCGATCTGCTGACGGGCGGCGAGGAGACGGTGCGGGCGTTCGACCCGCGCGAGTTTGCCGACAGCGCCTTCGACACGCTTGGCCGGCGCGAGTGTCTGCGCGAGCTGTACGCGGCCGTGGACCGGTTGCAGGCGGCGCGGAGCGAGGTCCTGCGGTACGTCCTGCTGGGCCTCAAGCCGCGGGAGATCGCGCCGTTGATGGGACGCAGCGCCAACGCGGTCTCGGTGCTCAAGTTCCACGCCCTCGAAGACCTCCGCGCGGAGCTGGAGGCGGGCGAGTTCAGGAAGAACTGCGGGCAGTATTTCTTCACCGAGGAGTGAGGGCGAGAGGAGGGACCGGATGGCCGAATATGAGCGGGAGCTACGGGCCCTGGACGCCGCCGAGGCGGGCCGGCCCGGGGACGATCCGCTGGCGCGGCGACTGCATCAGACCCTGGCGGCGGTGGCGGCCTTCGCCCCGGGTCGGCGCGGCGCCTGCCCCACCCGCGAGGAGCTGGTCGGCTACTTCGACCATGCCCTGCCGGCGGCCGCCGGCGCGGCGGTCGAGGCCCACGTGGCCGCCTGCCCGTTCTGCGCCGCCGATTTGGCCGACCTGCGCGCGCTGGCCGTGCCGCCGCTGTTCGAAGCGGTGATCCTGGCCGCCGCGTCCGGCCTGAAGCTGGTCTCGCACACCTTCGCCGCCTCGGCCGCGCCGGTCGCCGAGCCCGCTCGCGGCCCGGCCGCGTCGGCCCTCGAGCTGGGCGCCCGCGGCGACGAGCTGGACCTCGTCATGCGGGTCGAGGCCGCCTCCCCGCGGGCCGCCGACCTGCGGCTGCAGCTCCGCGACGAGTCCGGCCCCATCACCCGCGCGCGGGTCAATCTCCTCCGCGACGACGCGCTGCTGGAATCCCGGCTGGCCAACAGTGCCGGCGAGGTGGTTTTCAGCAACGTCGGCCACGGCGACTACAGCGTGGCCGTGCTGCCGCCGTCGGGCGACGAGATCGCCCGGGTGACGCTCAGCCTGACGCCGGAGTCCGGCGGACCCTCATGAGCGTGGTCGACCGCCGCCGGCTCGCCGCCGAGGTCTTCCGGCTCGATCTCGACCGCCTCCGCCAGGGTTGGTACAGCGACCAGTACTTCAACAACGTGGCCCGCGTGCTGACCGCCCTGGCCGAGGAGGGGTACCGCTTCGCCGGGAGTGACCCGCGGCCGAACGTGCCCCGACCCGGCGAGGTCGCCGTCGGCGACCTCGAGGTGGAGATGCAGTTCTTCACCAAACGCGAGCCGTACAGCATCGCCTGCGGGGTGGACAACGCCCTGGCCATCCTCGCCCAGTGCGCCGGGCATCTGGACGGCGACCGCTTCGTCTCCGCCGCGCGTGAGTTGGAGGTCGAAGCGGTCCACGACGGGGCGGTCCTGGCGCCGTGGCAGCCGGCGGTCCGGGTGCGCGGGCGGTACCGCGAGTTCGCCCGACTCGAGACCCCCATGCTGGGCGCCCTGGCCCGGCGGACACGGATCGCCACCAACGTCCACGAGTGCTTCGTCGCCTCGCGCGGCAAGCTGATCCTGTTCTTCCCGGCCCGGTTCGACATCCACGAGACCCAGGCCGGCGACGGGTATGCCTACCACATCGGGCTGGAGCGGTACCTGCACGACCACGGCGGACAGATCCCGCCGGCGGTCAGCACCCACGCCCAGGGCGACTGGTGGGGCGAACGCGGCGGCGGGACCATCGCCCACGCCTACGTGCTCAGCTTCCTCGCCGACACCGCCGAGGCGGTCTTGCAGTTCGCCCGGATCATGCCGCCGGAGACGCCGCGGATCGCGCTGGTGGACACCAACAACGACTGCGTCGGCGACAGCCTGCGCACGGCGCGGGCGATGTTCGCCAGATATCTGGCCTGCGTGCGCTCGGGCGACGAGGATGGCGCGCGGCGGTACCGCCTGACCGGTGTTCGGCCCGACACCTCGGAGCGCTTGCGCGACGTGTCGGTCCCGCCGTTGGGCGACCCGGCCCTGGACTGCGGCGTCACCCCACGGCTGGTCACGGCCATCCGGCAGGCGCTCGACCGCGAAGGGGAGACGGTGGACGTTGCCGCCTCGGAGCGCGAGCTGGCGCGGGACTACTTCCGCACCATCCGCATCGTCGTCACCGGCGGCTTCACGCCCGAGCGGATCGCCCGGTTCGAGCAGCTCGAAGTGCCGGTCGACATCTACGGCGTAGGCTCCTACCTGCTGCGCGGCGCGAGCAACGACTTCACCGCCGACGTCAGCCAGGTGAAGGTCCACGGCGAGTGGCTGGACCTGGCCAAGACCGGCCGCGGGCGGGTGGAGAACCCCGACCTGGAGCCGGTCGACCTCGCCCCATAATTCCGGGTGCAGTATACCTATTTCGGCGAGAGGGCCTCCCGCCGAAATAGGTATACTGCACCGAATGTTGAGTCGATAGGGCGAAAGTAGCCCAGGCTCTCAGGCGGCCCGCCAGGTCCCGCCGTCCGAGCCCGCAGATCCGATTGGGGGGGAGCGGTG
>JAANMV010001660.1_pt1 | contig 23867 bp, 18 predicted proteins | sample 7279661 | NCBI WGS metagenome assembly JAANMV01 (sample SAMN14094540, study PRJNA606508) | bioreactor metagenome | isolation source: A lab-scale SPAN reactor treating ammonium-rich wastewater day 121 | place: Ireland: Galway | collected 2017-05-16
GGAGCTTGCTGCGAGTTATGATTGGTTTTCGGGGGCCTCTTCGTTGAACGATACGCCCAAACCCGTAGACCCTGCGGCCGGCCTGGACATGGATCCTTCCGTGGCGCAGCAGCGCTTTGCCGCGCTCATGGCCTGCAAGCCATGGATGGTGCTGGCCCTGCGGCCGGACATGACTGTCGAGTTCTGCAATGAGGCCTACGCCCGCTTCGTGGGCATGAAGGTGCAAGAACTCGCCGGCCAGAATCTGCTCAGCCTGTTTCCCGTGTTCGCGCAAACCAAGTCTCTGGCGGCTTACCGTGAAGTCCTCAAGACCGGCCATCCGGCCCGGGTGGAGGGCTGGTTGGGCAAACGCTGCATGCTGGCTCACGTTCATGCGGCTCCCTGGGGACTCATCGCCCTGGCGGACGACATCACCGCCTACAAGCAGGCCATCGAGGCGGCCGCGGCCGGCCCGCAGGGCCAGAGCGCGCGCCTGGAGGAAGAGCGTTACCGCCTGGTGCTGGAATCCACCCGCGACGTCATCTGGGAGTGGGATGTCCCCGGCGGCCGGGCTCGCTATGCCGGGCCCCTGCGCGAGCTGCTGGCATGGCCCGAGGGGGGCGAGGAACCGAGCTTTTCCGAGGTGCAGCGCCGCATCCACCCGGAAGACCGCGACCGTTACATGGCGGCCCAGCGCGAGCATTTTGACAAGGGTCTGCCTTACGCCGATACGTTTCGCGTGGAGCGTTGCGACGGCTCCTGGGTCTGGCTGGAAGCGCGGGGCCAGGCCATCTGCGATGCGCAGGGCATGCCCTGGCGCGTGATCGGCTCGCTGCGAGACATTACGGAGAGCCGCAGGCTTCAGGAGCAGCTTCTGCAGGCACAGAAGATGGAGAGCATCGGGCGTCTCGCCGGTGGCATCGCCCATGACTTCAACAACCTGCTGACCACCATCATGGGCTACACCGAAATGGTGCTGGGGCGCCTGCCTGAAACCTCGCGCGAGCACGAAGAACTGGAGGTGGTGCGCAAAGCCTCCCGGCGCGCCGCGGAGTTGACGCGCCAGATGCTCGGCTTTGCCCGCAAGCAGATGACGCAGCCACGGGTGCTTTCGCTCAATGATGTCATCCGCGGCATGGAGCAGATGTTGCGCCTGGGCGAAGAGATCGACACCTCGATTGTGCTGGCCAAAGACCTCTGGCGCGTGAGCATGGACCCCAACCAGTTCGAGCAGATTCTCATGAACCTGGTGGTCAACGCGCGCGATGCCATGCCTTCGGGCGGACGCCTGACCGTCGAAACTGCCAACTGCGTGCTGGATGAGGCCTATGTCCGGACACGGCGCGACGTCAAGCCCGGCGAATACGTGGTGGTCACGGTTACCGACACGGGCGTGGGCATCGCCCGGGAACTTCAAGAGAAGATCTTTGAGCCCTTCTTCACCACCAAAGAAGTCGGCCGGGGAACGGGGCTGGGGCTTGCCACCTGCTTTGGCATCGTGAAGCAGAATGCCGGCCACATTGCCGTCTACAGCGAGCCCGGCCATGGGGCGGCCTTCAAGGTTTACCTGCCGCGCTGCGCCCAAACCCCGCTCCAGGGACCGGCCGCCGGGCCCGAGTCCCTGCCCACGGGGCACGAGCGAGTCCTGCTGGTGGAGGACGAACCCACGGTGCGCGAGATCGCGGTGCTGCAGCTGCGCAAACTTGGCTATGACGTGCTGGCCGCCAGGGACGGGCTGGAGGCTCTGGCCCTGGCCATGGCGGAGGAGAACCGCTTTGACCTGGTGCTCACGGACATGGTGATGCCGCGCATGGGCGGCCGCGAGATGGCGGAGAACCTTCGGCAGGCCCGCCCCGATGTCCGCGTGCTGTACATGTCAGGCTATACGGAGAACGGCGTGTTTCAGGGGGGCGCTGGCGGCCTCTTCCTGCAAAAGCCGTTCTCGCTGGGCGAACTGGCGCGCAAGGTCCGAGCCGCGCTGGACGGTGGCCGCCCATGAGGGGGCGCCACGCCCTGTCGTTTTTCGCGACCAAGGCTACGCTCTTGCGCCCATGGCCAGGCTTCGTGTTGGTGTGGTTTCCTTTCTCAACGCCCAACCCCTGTGGGTGGCGCTGGAGCGTGACCCGGATATCGAGTTGATTCCGGACACTCCGGCCCGACTCTCCGACCTCATGGAGCAGGGGCGCCTCGACCTCGGTGTGCTGCCCGCGGTGGAGGCCCTGCGCCTGCCGGACACCGAGCTGGTGCTGGAACTTGGCGTTTCGGCGGAAGGGCCCGTGGACAGCGTGGGCATTTTCACGCGGCTTTCCAGCGGCGACACCGTCGAGGCCAACAGTCTGCGCATGGATCAGCGCTCGCGCACCAGCGTGGCTTTGGCCCGCATCATCCTCAATGTGCTGGACGTACAGCCCGAGATCAACCTGGCGGAGGTTCGGCCTGAGCTTTTTGCCAACTACAGCGAGAGCGCGCTGATGCTGATCGGCGATGACTGCCTGCGGGCGCGCGCTCTGTGGCCGGATTGGCGCTACCTGGACCTCAGCCAGGCATGGTTTGAGTGGACGGGCCTGCCCTTCGTGTTTGCCCTGTGGACGGCAAGGCCCGGCGTACTCAGTGCTGCCGTGCGACGCAAGCTCCATGACGCGCTGAACCTGGGCCTGCTGGAGGTGCCAAGGCTGGTGCGTGCCGCCCGCGAGTCCACGCGTCAAAGCGAAGACTTCCTTACGAACTACCTGACACGCACCATCCGCCACCGCCTGGACGGGCGCTGCGTCGAGGGGCTGACGGAGTTCGCGCGCCGCGCCGCGGATCTTGAGATACTGCCGAAGTCGGCTATCTTGAAGCTGGGCGCGGCATAATCGGGCACTGCAGAGGCTGGGGGGCTGTTCAGGCCGGGATATTCCATGATCGCGACAAGCAACCACGCACCGTTCAACGCCATTGCCGACAAAGTGCTCAACGGGCGCCGCATCAGCGCGTCGGAGGGCCTGTGGCTGCTGGAGAACGCCGGAGACCACGAGCTGGGCCTGCTGGCCCATCACGTGCGCATGCGCAAGCACCCCGATGACCGGGTGACCTACGTGATCTCCCGCAACGTGAATTACACAAACGTGTGCATCACGGATTGCGACTTCTGCTCATTCTACCGCCACCCGCTGGACGGCGAGGCCTATACGCTTGACCTGTCAAGTCTGCGCTCCAAGGCGCAGGAAACGCTGGACCTCGGCGGTACGGAAATCCTGCTGCAGGGCGGCCACAACCCCAAGTTGCCCCTGAGGTACTACCAGGACATGCTGGGGCTTTTCAAAGGCATGGGGCTGCACAATCACGGGTTTTCGCCAAGCGAGATCCAGCACTTCGCCCTCTTCTGGCGCATGTCGCTTGGCGACGTGCTCAAGGAGCTCAAGGCCGCGGGCCTCGACAGCATTCCCGGCGGCGGCGCCGAAGTGCTGTCAGACCGTGTGCGCGAGATTATCTGCCCCAAGAAGGGCGGCGCCGATGCCTGGCTTGAGCCCATGCGGCAGGCCCACAAGCTCGGCATCCGCAGCTCCGCGACGATGATGTTCGGCCATGTCGAGACGCTGGCAGAACGCATTGAACACCTGCAGCGCCTGCGTGACCTTCAGGACGAGACGGGGGGATTCACCGCCTTCATATGCTGGACGTTCCAGAACCGCGACAACCGCATGGCCCATATCCCCGTGGCGGGGGGGCGCGAGTATCTGCGCACGCAGGCCGTCGCCCGCATCTTTCTGGACAACTTTGACAACTGCCAGGCCAGCTGGGTCACGCAGGGGGGGCAGGTGGGGCAGGTCAGCCTGCGCTATGGCTGCAACGACATGGGCTCGCTCATGATCGAGGAAAACGTCGTGCGCCTGGCCGGTGCGGCCTTCCGCATGACGGAACTGACCATCCGCGATCTCGTGCGCGACGCGGGCTTCACGCCCCGGCGCCGCAACTTCTACTACCAGTTGCGCGAAGAGCCCAAGGGGCTGGACGAGAAGCTGCGCGAGGAACGCATGGCGGCCGACCCCGGGCGAATTCCCGTGCCGGGGTAACCCCCAGGCGCTTTACGGCGCCCGGGCGATGGTGGCGAGGAGTTCACCTTCGGCGTTGCGGAATACCACTGACTTGCCGTCACTGTTTTTCTGCGGATAGCTCAGGCTAAGCCTCGTGCCCGATGGATAGTCCTGTCGCGCCTGTTCCAGCGCTTCCTGGGCCTCGACAAAATCGCGCGGCACGCTGACACCTGCCAGGCGCAGGCGCTCGCGCCGCCCCTCCGCCTCCACAATCACGAGGCTGCAATCCACCCAGCGCAGCACGCTGGCCGAGGCGGGGCCTGCCTGCGCTTCTTCAGCCGGCTGCCGGGGCGCATCGGGAGAGGCGGGGTTTCTGCCGCTGTCGCTTTCCAGGCCGCCAGACGTGCTGCGATCTCGCGGCTCTTCCGTGGGCCTGGCCCTGGGCTCGGTGCTTTCGTTGGCGCGCGGGTCTTCGCCGCGCTGGATGGCGGCCAGCTCTTCTTCCGTGGGGTAGTAGCCGAGAACCTTGCCGCACCCGCAGGGAAGCAGCAACAAGAGGCAGAGAAGTTTCTTCATGGGGGCGAGGATACCACGGACGCCGGACTGTGGCAGCGGCCGCGGGCAGACAAAGCAGTGCCCCGCCAATGAGGCGGGGCACGCGGGATCTGAAGCACAGGCGAAGATTATTCGCCCCACGAGGTGCTGATCTTGCCCTCGTGGTCCATCTCGATCCACTCGCCCTGAATCGAGATGCGCACTTTGTAGCCCTTGGCCGAAGAGGTGATGGTCATGTGCTCAGCGGCTTGGCGATCCATCCAGAAGCCGTCTTCTTCCGTGACCTTCAATGCCTTGCGCAGGGCCTCATAGGCGTCTTCGTGCTCGGCCCCGGCAAAGGTGAACTCGGCATAGCCTCCGTCCTTGGCCAGTTTGCGCTCGCAGATTTCGCGGGTGTAGTAAAGGTTGTGACGCAGGCGGCGCAGCTTGGACTTGACCTTCCATGCCGGCAGCTCCACGCGCTGCTTGAAGGCCTTGAGGCGGCCGCCCGAACTGTTGGAAAGCTTCAGGGCGTTGTAGTCGGACTCGCTGAGCCACACCACGCGCATGTTCAAGCCGGACTGCAGCAGGCACATGCGCCCCTCGCGTGCCCAGCTACCCTTGTGCGCGGCCACGAGCCAGGCGTCCGTGAGGTCGCCGTAGCCGTACTCTTCATCACTGCGAATCACGACTTCGTCCAGAGGCAGGCCAAACCACTCAAAGCCGCTTTCATCAAGCTCGGCGGACTTTTCAGCCAGCTTGTCGCCGCGCGCCTTGAGCATGGCCTTGAACTTGTCGGCCATGGCGGGGTCCAGGGCGCTGCGCAGGCCATCTGCCGGCTGATACAGGCTCTGCCGCAGCAGCGCCTGAGGCGTGATGGCCCTGATGGCGTCCTTGCGCTCACTCTCCTTGAGTTTGGCCAGCCCTTCGCGGTTGGCGGACAACCATGCATCGCAGGCCTCACTCAAGGCATAGAGCTCGCGTTCGTCATGGCGCCAGGCACGCTCGAACTCGAAATCCTCCGCGAGGTGGTCAAACAGCACGCGCAGGCTGCTCGTTCCGCCTGTACTGGCCTGAAGCTGGATGCGTGTGGGGCTTTCGATGTCGTAGGCCGCCAGTCGCAGACCGTCCTTGAAATAGGAGCGCAGGTCCTGCATGGACTGCGGCGGGGAGCCCCAGCGGGCCCTCCTGGCGCGGTCGCCGGCCAGCATCCGCGCCGCCATTTCACCGATATCGGCGTACAACACCTTGCTGCCTGAGGGCACTCCGCCCGGCACCTTGCCCAGCGCAAAGCGGCCCTTGCCGGCATGGGCCAGGAGAATGAGCTTGGCGACTTCATCATTGGCCGCCAGGCCCAGGATACCCTCACCCAGATAGATGACCGTCGAGTCGCCCTCTCCGGGAGTGATTATCTCGCCGCCCTCGACGGCCTTGCCGGCAATGGGCGTGCGCTGGCCGCGCTCGCGATTCATGGCCTCGAGAAACTTATCGCGGATGGCTTTGATGTCGCCCCGGGTGCGGGCCGCCATGAACCACATCTCGCTGAAAATGCTCGGGTCGTCGTCTTCCGGCGCTGGATCCGGCAAGCCGACGATTCCCAGTGCCACCTCGCTACCCAGAATCTCGAAGAGCTGCTCGCGGGTGAAGCCGCACCCTGTGCAGAACTCATTGAATTCGTCCAGGAAGCGCTCGGCTTCGCTGGCTCTGGTCTGCTGGCGCGCGCGCTCCTCGCGGCTGGGCTCGAAGGCGCGCATCTTGCCCGAAGCCAGTTCGGCCTTCATGCGCTCGGCTTCCTCGCGATAGGAGGCTGCCTGCTCCTGGAAGGATTTCTTTTCTTCTTCCGACTCAGCGCGGGCCGCCAGTTCATCCATTTCCTTGGCCCAGCGTTCGTAGTTCTCAATGTCCGTCGTGAGCCGGCCAAAGCGAGTGCGGAATTCGACGTCATGGAAGAAGCGCAGCAGTTCGTTGAAGCTGCGCTCGTGGTCGTTGCCCAGCTGCGCGGCAATCAGGCCCAGGGTTTCGGCGGGCAGGCTGTCAAAGAGGGCGTAGCCTCCGGCGCTGCGCAGCAGGGCGGCTGCCGGGCCCAGGGCCTCGGTTAGGCTGAGGTCGGCCCGCAGGTTCAGGCCGGCTTCCGTGATGTCCAGTTCAAGGGAAAACACGTCCCACTTGGACCACTCGAGGATGCCCAACACGTCCAGCAGTTCGCGGTCCACTTCGCGGCCGAGGCGGTCAAAGCAGTTGCGCCAGGCCTTCATGTCGGCAAAGGCCACCAGGTCGCCGCGGGCGCGCTCGCGCCAGTCCTTGAAGCGCTTGACCTTGCTCAGGCTTTCTTCGGTGCTGCCGCCCAGCACATCCTCCACGTGCTTGAGCATGCCCTCGCCGGTGGTGACCACGAGCAGGCCGGGGAAGCGGCGCACGCGCACGGTCTCCATGTCCAGGGCCTTGGGCTCGGCCTTGGCTTTGCGCCCGAACTCCTGTTTGACCCACTCGCGCAAGGGCTCGCTGAACTCTTCGGGAGCCCCTTCGGTGAGTTCGACCACCGTGATGGTCTGGGTGTAGGGTTCGCGCACCATGATGTCGCCCAATGCGAACTCCAGGCTGTTGGCGCTGGGGATGTAGGCGCGCAATTCGTCAATCAGGGGCTGCATTTCTGCCGCGTCGCGGCTGGGCGCCGTGGCCCAGATGCGCTCAAAGGGCGCCAGATAACTGTCGCCGCCCAGCTTCTTGAGATTGGCCTGCGCGTTGGAGAGGCGGGCGTGCAGCAGCGCTCCGCGGGGTGTGAAGTCTCCCTGTTCCCGCGCGCAAAGCGGCGCGGCCAGCACCAAAGCCAGCAACAAACCGAAAGTCGCTCTCATAAGGTATCTCCGCGGCCCGCGTAAAAGGCCCCGGATTGTAACAGGGCGGGGTTGCCTTCAGCGCCAGAAAGTGCCGCGCGAGGGAAGGGCCGCGGTGGCGAGGTGTTGACAGGCCATTGCCGCTGACTAGGTTGCAGCGTCTTGCCGACGCAATTCTGCGCGGCCGACGGAAAGGAGAAAGCCATGCTCAAGACGGTTCGCGGCGTTCTCCACGCGCAGTTTCCGTCGGGTTTCCGGCGCTGATACTCCGCTTCGCGCCGCTTCATACGTATCAGTCGACTCTGATTGCCAACGATTCAACGGGCGCCCCGGGCGCCAGCCCTATGCTTCGCGATTTGTTCCATCTGCTCCGATATGTCAAGCCCTACTGGCGGCCTTACCTGTGGGGCACGCTCACACTCTTGATCGTGGACGCCCTGGATACCTTCGCGCCCAAGATCGTGATGTGGGCCGTTGACCATCTCGTGTTCGTTACCCAGGGGCAGGGCGGGCAGTCGGTGGGCAAGGTGGTGGACAGCCCCCTGACCTCCATGCTGCCGGAGGGCTGGTTTGGCCCCGACAGCTTCATGGGCGGCATGTGGTTCTACGGCCTGTTCTTCGTCATCACGGTCGCCGTGACGGGCATTTTCCGCTACCACATGAGCATGCAGTACAGTCACGGTGCGGTGAACCTGACCCACGACCTGCGCGGGCGGTTCTTCAGCCACGTCCAGCGGCTGCCTGCCAAGTACCACGACAAGAGCAAGATCGGCGAGATGATGACGCTCGCCACCAGCGACATGAACGCCTGTCGCGAATTCTTCTGGGTGGGCGTGTTGATCGGCATCGATACAGCCTTCTATTTCACGATGGTGCCCCTCTACATGGGCATGATCTCCTGGAAGCTGCTGCTGGCCAGCCTCTGCACCCTGCCCCTGATTCCCCTGATTGTCTGGCTGCTGACCAGCCGCGTCGAGAAGCGCTACGACGAGTTGCAGAAGCAGTACGACCTGCTGGCCGAACGCGCGCGAGAGAGTTACGCCGGGGCCAAGGTCATCAAGTCGTTCGCGCAGGAAGCCAGCGAGGTGAGAACCTTCGGCAAGCTGGCCCGTGAGTATCAGCGGCGTGCGCTGAAGCTGGCGGCCCTGGACTCACTGGAGCAGCCGCTGCTGGTGCTGCTCCTGGCCCTGGCCGACCTCGCGATGGTCATCTACGGCGGCTATCTGGTGATCTCGGGCGAGCTGAGCGTGGGCCAGTTCTCGGCATTCTTCATGTACCTGATCAAGCTGTCCGGCCCCATGGTGGGCATGGGCTGGGTCGTGACGCTGTACCAGCGTGCCAACGTCAGCATGAAGCGCATTGAGGAAGTGTTGAATACCCCGGCGGAAATCGTTGATGCGGCGCGCCCGGCCAACGTCACCAGGCTGAGGGGAGACATCGAGGCCCGGGGGCTCACCTTCAGGTTCTTCGACAACGGCCCGGCCGCCTTGAGCGATGTTTCGCTCAGCGTCAAGGCCGGGCGCACTCTGGCCATCGTGGGCGCGGTGGGCAGCGGCAAGAGCACGCTGCTGAATCTGATCACGCGGCTGTATGACCCGCCGCCGGGCGCCCTGTTCATTGACGGCATTGACGTGCGCGAGATTCCCCTGGAGGTGCTGCGCACGCAGATCGGAGTGGTGCCCCAGGAGACCTTCCTGTTCAGTGAGACCATCCTGCAGAACCTGGGGCTGGGGGTCCACGGCGCCAAGCCCGACTTGGAGTGGCTCAAGCAATGCGCGCGGCTGGCTCAGGTGGAGCCGGACATTCTCGCCTTTCCCCGGCAGTACGAGACCATGCTGGGCGAGAAGGGCGTCAACTTGTCCGGCGGCCAGAAGCAGCGCGTGGCCATTGCGCGCGCCGTGGCGCGCAGGCCGGCCATCCTGCTGCTGGATGACTGCCTCAGCGCTGTGGACACCCAGACGGAAGAGGCCATTCTGCGCGGCCTGAAGGAAGTCATGAAGGAGTGCACGACTCTGATTGTCAGCCATCGCGTCAGCACGGTCGAGCACGCCGACGAGATCATCGTGCTGGGCGAAGGCCGGGTCACGGAGCGCGGCACGCACGAAGAACTGCTGGCCCGGGGCGGCTATTACGCGGACTTGCACAAGAAGCAGCAGTTGGAAGCGGAGTTGAGTAACGCATGAGCGACGACCAGTTCGAGGATGATCTCCTCGAAGAGAGGATAAAGACCAAGACGTGGGACCCGGTGCTGCTGCGCCGGATGCTCCTCTACGCCCGTCGCTACTGGCCCATGGTGCTGACGGGCACCCTGCTGGTCATGGTCAGTTCGTTTCTGGCTGTCATGCCGCCGCTGCTGGTCGGGGCGCTGGTGGACATCGTGTTCAACACCGGCCAGAGCTGGCCCGGCGATATTGTCGCCGGCGCCGTGAGCCTGTTCACGCCCTGGTCCGCCCTTGAAATCCGCCGGCTGGAGGCGGCGGACAAGCTCGCCATCTTTGGTGTGCTGTTTCTGTCCTTGCGGGTGGGGACCTTCTTCATTGACTGGGGCAACGGCTACCTGCTCAACAACCTGGGTCAGAAGATCCTCTATGACATCCGCATGGAGCTCTTCAGCCACATGCACTCGCTGTCCCTGAACTTCTTCCACCGCAACCCCGTGGGCCGGCTGGTCAACCGCACCACCAACGACGTGGGCTCCCTGGAGAAGATGTTCAGCGTAGCCCTGGTCACGGTGCTCAAGGACCTCTTCATGCTCACGGGCATCGTGATCATGCTATTCATCCTTGATGTCACGCTGGCGGCCATCGTATTGAGCGTGATCCCCTTCATGGTGCTGGCCGCGCTGATCTTCCGCAAATACTCGCGCGTGGCCTATCGCAAGTGGTACGCTGCGCAGAGCCGTCTCAATGCGTTCATGGCCGAGAGTATGAGCGGCGTGCGCGTCGTGCAGCTCTTTCACAAGGAGAAGCGCAACGACGAAGCCTACGACCGCATCGGCAGCGATTTCAGGCACCACTTCCTCGTGCAGCGCAAGGCCTGGGCTTACTTCCGGCCCGCGGCGACGACGCTTTCGGCCTGCGGTATCGGCCTGGTGCTCTGGTTCTGCGGCAGCGCGGTGTTCCGTGGCCAGGGCCTGAGCACGGCGGCGGAACTGACGGCGGTGGGGGCCATTTCCGTGGGCGTGCTCGTCAGCTACCTGCAGTACGCGGAACTGTTCTTCAATCCCATCCGCGACCTGACGGAAAAAATCGATGTCATCGTCGGCGCCATGACAAGCGGCGAGCGCATTTTCACGATCCTCGATGAAAAGCGCGAAATCGTCGACCGTGAGGCAGCCCAGACTCCCGGCCGCTTCTCAGGTTCATTGACCTTCGACGACGTACACTTCAGCTACAAGCCCCAGGAGCCCGTGTTGCGGGGCGTGAGTTTTGAGGTCAAGCCCGGCCAGAGCGTGGCCATCGTCGGTCACACCGGCGCGGGCAAGACCACGATCATCAATCTCGTCTGCCGCTTCTATGACGTCAACGGCGGCCGCGTGCTCGTGGACGGCCGCGACGTGCGCGACTACACGTTGCAGGGACTGAGGCGGAACATCGCCGTCGTGCACCAGGACGTGTTCCTGTTCGCGGGAACCATCTTTGACAACATCCGGCTGGGTGAAGAGTCCATCACGCTCGAGCAGGTGAAGGCGGCCTGCGAGTACGTGGGCGCGCACAGGTTCATCGAGAAGCTGCCCGGCGGCTACGACGCCAAGGTTGAAGAAGGCGGCAAGACTTTTTCAGCGGGCGAGCGCCAGTTGCTCAGCTTCGCGCGCGCCCTCGTGTTCAACCCCAGCATCCTGATTCTCGACGAAGCCACCAGCAGCATCGACACCCACACCGAAGAGATGATCCAGGCCGCCATGGTCAAGCTCACCCGCGGCCGCACCAGTGTCATCATCGCGCATCGCCTGAGCACCATCCAGCGAGCGGACAAGATCCTCGTCATGCACAAGGGCAAGCTCGCTGAACAGGGCAACCACCAGCAGTTGCTGGCCCTGCGCGGCATCTACCACCGGCTTTACCAGCTGCAGTATTCGGCCCTGGCGGACACTCCCAAGGATCAGCCCGCCGGCAACGGTGAGGTGCCGCGCCCCGAGGGCACCAGCGCGGGCGCCATGCGAAGTTTCGCCGCCGTCACGCGCGGCAAGGCCGCCGACGCCGCCCAGCAGGTGGAGGCTGACCGGCGCGGCAGCAAGCGCAGCGCGCCGGTGCGACCAAGCTAGCGTTGCTGCTGAGGGCTGGTTTCCTGCCGCGACTCCTGCTGCACGGCTATTCTGCGCAGGGAAATGCGGCGGCCGCCGGGAACTTCCTTGAGCGAAAGCGTTTCCAGCATTTCCTTGAGCTGCGGGTGCTGGCGGGCCAGTTCTTCGAAGTTGGCGGCGCGCAGCTCGACCTTCTTGCCGTCCAGCTCCGCTTCACCCAGCACTTCAGCCGTCGTGACACGAAGCGTAACGCGGGTCGCGCCCTCGATGATCTGCATGACCCCGTTGGAGTGTTCGTACTCGCGCCCGTTGACGCTGATCTTGAGTACTACATTCTCGGTCAGCTCGATGATCTTCTGGGCCGTGTCAAGCTGCTTGCGCATGCGCTCGAGCTCATCCTCGAACTTCCTTCGCTCGCCCGGCAGCAGTCGCTCAACCAGGTTCATGACTTCCTCCAGCTCCGAAGACCCGCCCTGGGCGCGCAGGCGTTGCATGCGGTCCAGCACCACTGTCTGCACCTCAAGAGTCTGGCCTGAAGCCACCCGGCTGGCTTCCGGCCGTTCCCAGCTTTCACCGTAGGGCATGAACAGCACGTCGCCGCGCTGCACGTGGGTGCGTACCAGGGCGCGACCCTTCTGCGGACTGGGAAGGTCTTTGCCGCGCTGCCGGTAATTGGCGAACACGAAGGCGGGGTCGCACTCGAGGTCAAAGGTCGAGCCCGGCGTGGCCAGAATGTCGCCGGTGCCGGTCTGCACGGTGAGGCTGCGCCGCGGATCCTTCACCGCGAAGTTGGCATCGCCGCGCAGCACAAAGATGGCGTACTGGCCCGGCGTGCCGGAATCGGGCACCAGCTTGAACATGGAGTCGGGAACGAACGACAGCCGCGCGTTGTCCAGTTCGCAGGCCACCGGTTCCGAGCCGGAACTATGCACCCACACGTTGGCCGGAATCACCTTCGAGCGCGTCCAGCGGGCAGTTTCCGGGTTGGCCTCGGGGTCCATGGCCACCATCACGCTGCCGTCCGTGACGCGGCCGCCGGCTTCCAGCCCGGGCAGGGAGGCCGCATCGGGGCTCTTCACGCTGCCGCCCCCCGCGGACTCTCCGCCGGCCACTGTCGTGGGCGGAGTCTCGCCGCCGGGCAGAGCGACTGCCACATAGTAGACACCCGCCGCCAGCAGCAGGGCCGCGGCAGCCTGAAGGGCCCATGCGGCGGGCCGCAGCGAAAACAGCCTCCCCGGCCTCTGAACCTGGCCGGCCTTCTTGAGCTGCTGCAAGACGGCGTCGAGCGCGCGGGACTCCGCATCGCCGCTGCGCGTTTCCCCAAGCAGCACCTCGCGCACCTCGGCCTGCTCGGCCAACGCCAGGTCAAAGGCTTCGCGGCAGGGGGCGCAGAAGTGCACATGCTCCAGCAGCGATTCGCGCTCGGGGCTGGGCACCAGGCCATAGGCCAGGGCTGTGATGTCATGGGGTTGCGGATGGTTCATGTTTGCCTCGTGCTTCCTGTTGCTTCGTCCGGCTCCTGGCCCAGCTTGCGGCCCAGCTTCTCGCGCAGGGATTCCAGGGCGCGGTGCACCGTGACGCGCACGGAGGTCTCCGTCATGCCCTCCAGCGCGGCAATATCCTTGCTGTCCATCTGTCCAAAGAAACGCAGCTCCAGAATGCGGCGCGCCTTGTCCGGCATCCGTTCCAGCTCGCGCCGGATGTGGACCATGCGTTCTTCGTGGGCGATGCGCTCCAGGGCCTCGCTCGTCGCACTGGGGGCCTCGCCACCTTCGGGCAGCTCCTCGAGCGTCACGTGGCGGGCGCGGCTGCGGGCTACCTCCACGCACACGTTATGGGCGATGCCGAAGAGCCACTTGCGGGCGTCGCGGCTCTGGTCCAGGCTTCCCCAATATTTGTGGGCGCGCAAGAAGGTCTCCTGAAGGGCGTCGTTGGCGTCGGCGTCGCGGCCCAGGCGCCGGCGGCAATAGCCGTACAGCGCCCCGTGATGGAGCACCGCCAGCCGCGACAGCGCTTCGCCTGCGTCCTCACCCGACACTCTTTGGCCCCCCGTCGGTCTTCAATGCCTCTACCGCCCAAGCCCCTGGCGCGTTACTCAGGAACTGCGCAAGCCGCAGCCTCGATCAGGCGCGCCAGTTCGAAGTCCAGCCTTGTCAGGCCGTGGGCGTCATGGGTCATCAACTCGATTTCCACGGTGTTGGAGACGTTGCGCCAGTCGGGGTGATGGTCGAGCTTCTCGGCGGCCAGGGCGACAGAGGTCATGAAGGCGAAGGCCTGCCTGAAGTCGGAAAACTTGAACCGGCGGAAAATGGAAGCGCTGCGGAGCTCCCAGTGGGGCAAAGCGGTCAAGGCGCTCTGGATTTCGGCGGGTGTCGCCCTGGCGGGTTGTTTCATAGCAAAGTCCGATAATGCTTCAGTGACAGTTGAAGGGTGGCCGATAAATGCCCTTGAAGTCTCAGCATGCCCCAAAGGGCAGCTTGTTGCAAAGCCATGACAGTAAAAACGATAGCTGGAGCCGGCCGCAGCTCCGGGTCATGAATTGGCTTGTCGGGAGCGGCTTGGGGTGGTTTACTTCACCGAACAGTCCAAAACCATTTCGCCGCGTCCGGTGCGTGCACCTTAGCGGTGGCCCTTCCAGCGTGAACTATGGCTGAGACTGCGCAAAATCCCGTCGATTACGCGAGCCTGATCAAGAATCAGACGCGTCAGATCGACATTGACGCCTTCAAAGAGCGCGGCCTCAAGAAGGTCAACGTAATCAACGCCAAGAAGATCAATGAACTGATCTCCCAGGCGGTCACGAACATCATCGGCAAGATGGAGGGGTCGGGCGTTGACATCGCCCACATCAAGGAAGACAAGCAGCAGATCGTTCAGGACTCCATGGAGGAGTTCAAGCGCCTCTTTGCCGAGCAGAAGAAAGAGCAGGAAGGTCAGAACAAGCTGCAGGAGGAACTGGCGGCCCTGCGCGAGCAGTTGACGCAGCGCAACGAAAGCCAGGCCGTGGTGGCCACCTCCCAGGTCTCGGACGAGATCGCCGAGCTCAAGGCCTTCATGATGAACCAGGCGGCGCGCGCCCAGAGCGAGCAAATGACCCGCCAGGCCATGCTGGAACAGCAGCAGGAGTTCCTGAACGACCGGTTCTCTGAGTTGCGTGAAACTCTGGCGGCCCAGAACAGTGTGGTCTCCCAGGTTTCGGCTTCCGCCAAGCTGGATGACGACACCCAGGCGGCCATCAAGGAAATGGCGTCCCAGCTCAAGCAACTGGTTCAGATCTCGCGCAACACGGAAAAGGCCGTCATTGAGCAGAACGAGAACATCAACGACAAGCTTGGCGAGCTGCGTGAAGCTTTGGTGGGCACTGCCGGCGCCGAGTTGGCGGTGGCTGAAGTGGGCGGCACGGCCATCAAGAGCGTGCGGCAGATGATGTCGGACATGCAGTCGCACCTCGACCGCAGGAACGGCCAGGAAGAGATCGTCTCCACGCTGAAGGCCGAAATCGCCGGCTTGCGTGAGGATCTCAAGGACAAGCTGGTGGCCGCGGCCGACATCAAGGCCAGCGGCGGCGGCGGAGGCACCGCGAGCCCCGAGATGATGCAGGCCATGCGCGAGATGCAGGAAAAGATGTTCAGCGAGCTGGCGGCGGCCGGCCTCATGAAGAAGCAGGTCAGCGCCAGCGAAGCTGTCGAAGTCTCCAACGTCATGGTCAATGCCGCGTTCAAGGGCATGGACGACGTCGAGGTCAACCTCGGCAACATGGAAAAGGACCGCAAGGTGGACAAGGGCGCCGGCGTTGCCGCCAAGAAGGGCCTGGATGCCCTCAAGAAACTCAAAGGTGGCGGGCCCAAACCGGGAGCTTGACCTCACTCCGGCGCCGCAAGGCGCCGGTTTTCATTTCTACTTCCGTTGCCCGTACCTGAACTCATTGCGCTGCCGCGTCCTCCGATGGCGCGGCAGTCCAGTGGGCATTTCGGTGCATAGTTTACAACTTTTACACATACAAAAGTTTTGAAAGTGCGACTAGCAATAAAATTGCTTGACTACCCGACGGCCCTCCTCCCTAATCTTGCGCGCTCAATCTTGCGTGAGAAAGGGCCTTGTATGAAAGCAATCGTCACAAGAGTAGTTCTTTGCGGAATCGCGTTGTCGTCGCTGGCCGTCACGACGCTACTCGCCGGGTTTGCATGGGGCTATCACGGCGCTCCTATCGATATTTCGGGGTCCTCTTGGAGCTCTGGCCCTGACCAGTTCCTGTCGGTCAACGTGTCTCAAGGCACACCGGTGCGAGCTACCGCACACGGACGCATCAAGTCAACTTCGAACAGCTATGCGTGGGATTCCCATGCCACGGATCTCACCCCCTGGGTCGGTGTCATGGAGGATGTCGAAATGCCCCTGTGGGTTGTTTCGCTGAACACGCGTCAGACGGTTCAGGTCGCTGGTGAAACCAACGCTCCGCTGATCTGGGGCATGTCCTCCTACTATTACTCGGCAGAGGCCGCTCACGTCGGGTACGGCAGAGTGGACGGCGTCAGTCTAGTTTGGGGAGGAGGTCACCTGTTGGTGGGCAACGGCGAGTCTGATTTCGACGGCTTTTGGGACCATCGCACTTCCTCCACGGATGGCTTTCTTGTCTGCAAGCGCACGCGAAGCAGCGGTAGCGTCACCAACCAGGACTCCACCGGTTGGCCAACGCACACGGACACCGTTTCCACTTCGCTGCCAGTGGTCATCATTGATTTCGCCAACCACAGCGACACCCTGCGACTGGTGCATCGGCCGTTTACCTACGCCTTCCCGGATGGAACGCAGTTCAACTTTGGGCACGAAGTGTCCTTGGGTGTGAATACGGTGGATACGGCAGACGGCAAGATCACTGGTTTTGCGATCGCGCGTGATTTGGCCTCCGGACACGTGCTGAACGTGTTCATGTTCAATTAAGATGTCGGGTTGAGACCATGACGGCAAGTGCTGATATGCAATCGAGAAGTCGGTGGCCCCTGAGGTTGGTGATTGGCTTGTTTCTTCTGCTGGCGCTTGGTTCCGCTTACTGGCTGTGGGATAGCGCGGGCAGCGATCTTGCCAAAGGCGGCACGCCCGCTCCCGTTGAGGACGTACACACATCTGACACTGACCGTGCCCAGCCCGGCGAAGCACCCAAGGTGGCGACGGGCGTGCCCTCTCGCAGGGTGCCAAGCGCTGCGATGGTACAGGAGGGCAAGCGCTGGCGTGTTCGCTGCCTGGGCCCACAGGGGCCGGTGGCCGACGCGACGCTGGCCATTGCGCTTTACTACACCGAGGCTTCACAAGCCCATGAGAAGTTCAGGGTCCAATGCGACGCCGCGGGTGTGGCGAGCTTTGACTCCCGAGCGGGCCTGGCGTCGCTGATCGCTCGCGTTGACGACGATCGTTGGGGAGGCGCTCGCACCTTGAGCTACCGGGACTTCTCCTGGGATGAATCCTCCGGCGTGTTCACTGCCGACCTCGAACTTGTGCCGGTGTTTCGCCTCTACTTTGACGTGAAATACGCTGATGATACGCCTTGGGAGGGTTCGCTTGAGTTGGTCTCCGGAGGGTTTCGCGATTCCGTACGCGTCGTGCAGGGGCGTTGCGATGTCAGCCGCGTGCCGGCTTTGGCCCTGACCTGTATGGCCAATTCAGCGCGGCCGGGGTTCGCGCAGGCGGTGCGCGTCATCAAGCCTGACGAGATTGTAGCCGATGCCCACTTTACCCTGACGCTGGCTCAATCGAAGTCACCCAGGGGCGGCCTGGTGGTGCGTGTGCCCGATGTCGGCAATCGCCACGGTGCCGAGGCGGCCGTGAATATGAACGCGCTCATCATCAACGCGGAACTGGGTTTTGTCGTCAAGAAGGGAAGGCTGGGAATTGATCCCAGCAAGGACAGCAAGACACTTCGTTTTGCTTCGTATGACCTCAAACCCGGCCGCTACGACATAACCCTGCGGTATGAAGGCAACGTGTTTTTCAGAAGCGTGATGGTGCTGCCTTCGGAAGTCTGCGAGGTGGACGCCTATGACTTCGAGCCGGGAGCCACGGTAAGAGTCCGGGTCGTTGATGAGGCAGGCGTCCCCGTCAAGGGGGCCGTCCTGCACTACGCGGACGGAACCTACATCTCATTTCCGCACCGGCTTGCCACCAACGGCACCGAGGCCATGACCGACGAAAAGGGGCATGCCGCACTGGTAGGCGTATCTGCCTCTGAACAGCGATTGCTGGTGGAGGGTGAGGGCTTTGAAGTTTATCCCATTGATGTGTCGCCCTTGCCGGGCGTTGTGCTTGAAATGACCTGTGTGCTGCAGCGTGCCACCGTCACCATGGCTATTACCCTCACCAACGCCAAGCCCGGGAATTACAAGGTGTCGTACCGGACCCCAGCTTTGGTGGCTGCGGCTTATCAGAACGAGGGAATTTCTGGTGAGGGCTGCTACCGCACGGGTCCCGTCCCCCGGCGCAAGTATCTGATCGTCGTTCGGGGCGCCCAGAACGGGCCCATCGCCCAAACCTTGGTGGACCTTACAGAGGCCGAAGGCGAGGTTCCGGTTCAGGTGGACGTCGGTAAACTGGTGCCCATCGAGTAGGCCAGACGGCAAAAGGGCCTGGATGCCCTCAAGAAACTCAAAGGTGGCGGGCCCAAACCGGGAGCCTGACCAGACTCCGGCGCCGCTAGGCGCCGGTTTTCATTTTTGGCGGAACTTGCCGCGCCGGCTTGCGTCCAATAAGGCAACCCTCTGCCGGGAGACTCCATGTCCTTGCTTCGACTCATTGCTGTTGTGTCTTTCGCTTTCCTGCTGCCCGCTTGCGCTTCCACGGGCGCTCAGGAGAGCACGGCCAGGGGTGAAGGCGACCCCAAGGTGCTGGCCGCGCGCAACAACCAGTTCGGCCTGAACCTGATGGGCAAGCTGCACAAGGAGGGCGAGAATCTGTTCCTCTCGCCGCTTTCCATCTCGACGGCGCTGCAGATGACGGCCGGAGGCGCGCGTGGCGAAACGCGCGACGAAATGCTCAAGGCCATGGGCGTGTCGGACCTCAAGCTGCCCGCGCACAACAAGGCTCTGCTTGACGCCCTGAACTTGCGCAAGGACTTCAAGCTCAGCGTGGCCAACTCGCTGTGGAGCGACAAGGCGCGCGTGACGCTGCAGGATGAGTTTGTGGGTGAGTGCCGCGATTTCTTCGGCGCGGAGGTCCGCACGCTGAACTTCTCGGACAAATCCTCCGTCAAGGTCATCAACGATTGGATTGCCGGAAAGACCAACCAGAAGATCACGGACATGCTCGACGCCATTCCGCACGATGCCGTCAGCTACCTGGTCAACGCTGTTCACTTCATGGGCGGCTGGTCCCATCAGTTCAAGAAGACCTCCACCAAGGAAGCCGACTTCACGCGGGCCGACGGTTCCACGAAGAAGCTGCCCATGATGAGTCAGTGGGAAGATGTGCCCTACAACGAAAGCGCCGACTGGCAGGCCGTGGGCCTCTACTTCGGCGAAGAGCATCAGGCCATCATGTGGTTCATCCTGCCCGCCAAGGGCAAGAAGCTGTCTGACCTCATGGCCGGCCTCACCACGGACCAGTTTTCCGCCATGACGCGGATGAACAGCCGCGGCGGAACCATCGAGATTCCGCGCTTCAAGGTGCGCTACAAGGCCGGCCTCGTGGATGCCTTGAAGGCGCTGGGCATGAAGCGCTGCTTTGGCGAAGCTGATTTCTCGCGCTTTGGCACAAGCCCCCTGGGGCCCATCTTCATCGGGCGGGTGCTGCATGAAGCGGTGCTCGAAGTCAATGAGCAGGGGGCGGAAGCCGCGGCAGCCACCGTAGTCGAAATGAAGGCGGAAAGCGCCCCCGCCGAACCGCCCTTCACGTTCAGGGCTGACCGGCCATTTGCGGTGGCGATTGTGGACCGTGCCAGCGGCTCGCTGCTTTTCGCCGGCGCCATTTACGACCCCGAAGCCCTCAAGAACTGACGCGCAGCGTCTACTTGCGGCGGAACTTGAGCAGCACGCGGTCGCGTGTGTCGCGGCGGCTGTCCCTCATTTCCATGAATCCCCAGCAGCCGTCCTTGGGCAGCGTGGCACCGTCGATGACCAGTTCGATGCGGCCCGATTTCTCCGAGTCACGGCGCGGCAGCCCGTAGATCCGCAGCTCATCGGGCAGCAGGGCAAACCAGAAGTCATCGGCGGACAGGCCCTGCAAGTCGCCCCCCTCAACTGTCAGCTCCACCTTCTGATCCGGTCTGGCATCCAGCGTCACATCCAGTTCGCGCACACCGTAGCGAATGCCGGCTCCGTACTTCACGCGGCGCGGCCTGCTGCGGAACTTCCGGCCCTGCTCCTCAAACTCGATGCTGAACAAAACGTCGCTGCCAAAGCCCGCCAGGTCCACGGGCAGGTAGTGCACGAGGTTCACCGTGCTGCCAAGGTCGTACCAGAGTTTGCCGTCGCGTGAGGCAATCAGCCGCGATGGAACAAACTCCGATGTCTTCCAGGACACCCAGAAGAGGTCCGCCGCCATGCGAAAGCCGTCTGAGGGCCAGACGTAGGGTGGGTCGCGCTCGGGCAATTCTTCCAGCGGCACGCGTTCGAACTTGATGTCCTCCTTGGGAGGGGCGTTGGTTGGGTTGTTCGAACGCGGGGCATTATTGGCCTGGCCGCCGCCGCAGGCGGCCAGGGTCAAGGCGAACATCACCAGCAGGGCTGAGCGCATGGCGCGGAATTGTAGTCGCCGGGGCCTCCCGATGCAGCAAGGCGCTTGCGGGCCGGCTTATGCCAGGTCAAAGAGAAGAATCTCGGCGTCACGGGCCGCCCGGATTTCAAGCCGCGCCGTGTCGCTGACGGCCGCGCCATCGGACGTCTGCAGGGGGTGGCCGTTGAGAGTGACTTCACCGTGCGCGACTTGCAGCCACGCGTGGCGGCCCTTGGCCAGATCCAGCGATAGCGCCTTGCCCGCGTCCAGATTGGCGGCATAGAGCCTGGCGTCGGCGCTGATGCTCACCGTGGCGCCCTCACCCTTGGGCGCGGCAACCAGCTTGAGGCGGTTGGCGCGGTCCTCAAAGGGCAGCTTCTGCTGCTCGTAGCCCGGGGCAATGCCGCGCTGTGAGGGCAGAATCCAGATCTGGTAGAGGTGAGTGGCTTCGCCGGGCATCGGGTTGGCCTCGCTGTGGCGAATGCCGCTGCCGGCGCTCATGCGCTGGACGTCTCCGGGGCGGATGATGTCACCGTTGCCGAGGCTGTCGCGGTGTTCCAGGGCGCCCTTCATCACGTAGGTGATGATCTCCATGTCCCGGTGGGGGTGCATGGGGAAGCCGTGTCCGGGCGCGACGAAGTCCTCGTTGATGACGCGCAGGTTGCGAAACCCGTGATGCTGGGGGTCGAAATACTCGCCGAAAGAAAAGCTGTGCCAGGTCTTGAGCCAGCCGAAGTCGAAGTGGCCGCGGTCTTGTGCCTTGCGAACGGAAATCATGACTGCCCCCTTTATCATTCTATGTAGAACAACATCAGAACAGGCGGCGGGGCGCCCTTATTCCGCGAGCCTCGCGCAGGTACGTGCCAGCAGTTTGCCCAGGGCTTGAACGCTGGCGGCGATCTTGGGGTCGCGCAGGCTGCCGTCTTCCTGGAAGGCCTCGGTGGCCTTTGGCAAGGCGACCTGGTCTGGCAGCACCAGCACGCGCATGCCAGAAAGCAGCAGACGCAGCAACGGCAGCATGCGCATACCGCCAAAGGCGCCGGGGGAGGCCGCCATGATCGCGGCGGCTTTGCCTTCAAAGGCTGCAAACGGGCGCTCGCCGGGCGCGCTGCGCGAGAGCCAGTCAAGCATGTTCTTGAAGCCGCCGGGGTAGCTGCCGTTGTATTCAGGCGAGGCGATCAGCAGTCCCTGGTGCTCCTTGAACATGGCCTTGAGCCTGATGGCGTTTTCGGGCAGGCCCTTGGCGGCCTCTTCGTCGCCGTCATAAACGGGCAGGGGGTAGTCCCGCAAGTGGATCAGGGTGACGGCTGCACCTTCGGACTCGGCGGCTTTGGCCGCGTTCCTGACGAGTTTGGCGTTGAGCGAGTCTTTCCGCAGACTGGCGGAGAAGGCGAGTATCCTTGCAGGTTCCATGGGCGCTCCTGTTCTGTTTTATCCGGAACGGAAGTGGCGGGGCTGCAATTCCGCAAATGTACGGGGGCCGCCCTGCGGCGGCCCCTCATCTCTCGTTGCGTTCAGTGACAGCCTGAGCCTGGTTCAGGCGCGGCCTGCTTAGCGTTCAACGCGGGATTTCAGGCGCTCCATCTCGCTGTCCTTCAGTATCAGGTAATACATGCGGCCTTCATTGAACGTCCGCCCCGCGTAGCGCTCGGCGCCTTCGCCCACGCCCCAATAGAGGTCGCAGCGGCCGGGGGCCCTTATGGCGCCGCCGGTGTCCTGGTCGAGCATGAAGCGGCTCAGACGTTCCTTCGTGCCGCGGGCGCTGATGTCAGCTTCCACGAACACAAGGGAGCCACGGGGGAAGATGCTCTTGTCGGTTGCAATGCTGCGCATCTGGATCACAGGCTCGTTCAGGGAGCCGTAGGGCCCGCCGCTGTTCTGCTGAAAGAAAATGTAGCGCGGGTTGGCGGCCACTACCGCCTCGAAGTCATTGGGGTGCTGGCGGAAGTAGCGCATGATGGAGCGCAGATTCAGTTCCTCGCGCTTGAGCATGCCGCGCTTGACCATCTCCAGCCCCAGAGACTTGTACTCGGCGCCGTTGGTGCCCGCATAGCCAACCTCCAGGCGCGAGCCATCGGGCAGGCTCAAGATGGCACTGCCCTGGACCTGGATGACGTAGGCCTCTACGGGGTCTGCCAGCCAGACCAGCTCCAGGCCTTCCAGCATGCCGGACTGCATGAGTTCCGTGCGGCTAGGGTAGTTGGGGTTGATGCTGCCATCAGGCTGCTTGAGGCCGAGGGTCTGGCCTGTCACGGGGTCCTTGACGTGATCGGGCGGCAGCTTGTGCAGGGGGAACCTGAAGCGGTGGTCCTTTGTCAGCGAGGCCTCGAAGATAGGCGTGTAGTAACCGGTGAACAGCACGGAGCCCTGGTTGTCGTAGCCCACGGTCGTGTACACGTCAAAGCGCCGGCGCAGCTCCGCGTTGAGTTCAGCCGCGTTCATGCCTCCCGCGAGCATGGCGCGGAACTCCTGCAGCGAAAGCCGCACCTGCTCGTGCGAGATGCCGCTGACCGGAAAGAACTGGGCCGCTGACGGCTTGGAGAGGTAGTTGAGGCTGTTGGCGCAGGTTTCGTCCAGGCGCGCGGTGTCGGAGAAGGCGCGCGTGAAATCGGGAATCTGGGCGGGATCCGTGATCTTGCGCAGCGCGTGTGCGCCCGGCGGCAGTTCGCGCCAGTAGTCCTTTTCCTCCGCCTGGGTCTGGGCGCAGCCGCTGGCGGCTACGGCAAGCACCAGTAAGGCAAAGATTGACATCAATGCAAAAGCGCGGCGGCGACGGGTCATGTCCGGCCTTGTCAAAAGGAGGGCAATGGCGAGTGGAAGCTCAACGGCCCACAGAGCCGCGGCGTGAGGACTGGCTGCCCGAATCGGGCTGTGGGCGGATATTCTGGGCGCTGCCGCGCGTGCGAACGGTGATCGTCATGGCGCTCTCCGGGTGTGGAAACGGTGTACGTCCTTGGCCTATCGGCTGGCAAAGGGTGCGCCCTTGAACAAAAATGAAGAAATCAGTCGGTGATGCCGGCAAGCCAGAGCAGCCATTCGAGCACAAGGCCCAGGAGCGCCATCCAGAGCAGGATTTCCGGAAACCAGTCTATCCAGGTTTGCTCGCGCGCGGCGGGCACCAGCGCCCGCTCGTCCAGCGGGGGCAGGGGCAGGAACGACGCGGCCTGCTCCGGCTCATCCACCCAGTAGGCGCTGAACCGCGCCAGCTCACGTCCTTCATGCAGCAGGCGGTAGAGGCCAGGCTGCTCCAGGGGGCCGATGCGGGCGCGCCCGTCCAGCCCCGTGATTACCCGATAGCTTTCGGCGCCATAGGCATAGCCCGGTCCGACATCCGGATCGCGACGGACCTCCAGCGTCATGAAAGCCCCGGCGTCGATCTCCGTGGACTGCGCCATGGGCAGCAGGGGCGGCATCAAGGTGGTGTCGCGACCCAACAGCGCGTTCAACCAGCGTTGCAGCAGGGTGGGCCCCTCCGGAACGAACAGGAAATTGCTCTGCCTGGGCGAGTAGCCAACGTAAAGAACGTCACGCTCTCCCGTGGCCGCGGCCAGCAAAACGCCC